>Ga0075326_1000025_pt1 | contig 34691 bp, 35 predicted proteins | sample MayberrySE_Catta_3_FD_120052 | JGI IMG/M metagenome (GOLD analysis project Ga0075326, IMG submission 120052) | Natural and restored wetland microbial communities from the San Francisco Bay, California, USA, that impact long-term carbon... | ecosystem: Environmental > Terrestrial > Soil >...
CGCGACGCCCGCACTGGAGTAGCTGGCGAACTGATAGTCCTTGAGGAGCAGGCTCGCTCGTTGTGGCACCGCGAGAAGATCGATGAGGGCTCGATGCTCGTCGAGCGAGCGCTGCGCATGCGCCGCGCAGGCCCCTACCAGATCCAGGCCGCGATCGCCGCCCTCCACTGCCAGGCCGAAAGCGCCGACGGGACCGACTGGCCGCAAATCGCCGCGCTCTACGGCGAGCTAACGCGTTTCCAGCCAACACCCGTCGTCGAGCTCAACCGCGCGGTCGCTGTTGCGATGGCCGGCGGCATCGAGGCCGGTCTCGACCTACTGGACGAACCGTCACTGGTGGCCAACCTAGACGGCTACCACCTCTATCACGCGACTCGCGCAGACCTTCTTCGCCGCGCACGGCGTCTCGAGGAGTCAGGCCGCGCCTACCGGAAGGCACTCGAGCTCACCTCCAACGACATCGAACGCGCATATCTTCAGCGGCGTCTGCAGGAGGTCGATGGCTAGCACCCTTGCGCCGTGAAGGTATGATGAGATCTCCGATTACAGCGCCCAGTGGAGGAGCGTCATGACTAAGGTCCAGCTCATCGTCGGCACGAAGAAGGCGGCGTTCGTCTACACGTCGGACGAGAAGCGGGAGAAGTGGAAGCTATCCGAGCCCATCCTCCCCGGCTGGTCGATCTATCATGCGCTCGCCGACCTCCGCGGCGGAGAGCCGCAATTCTACCTCGCAGCCAACCACTTCGCATATGGTCCGTCGGTCGCCAAGAGCACCGACCTCGAGGAGTGGGATTATCGCAGTGAGGGCCTGCGCTTCCCGGAAGGTTTCCGCAGCCCGAGCGCAGGCGGCCGGAATGGCGCGCCTGGCGAGTGGGACAACACGCCGCCCGGCGTGATCGGCAGCGTCTGGAGCCTGGCGACCGCGCATGACAGCCAGCCCGGCGTGATTTTCGCGGGAACCCAACCGGCCGGGCTATTCCGCAGTGATGACCATGGCCAATCGTGGGAGCCAGTAGAAGCCATCAACAGCCACGAGTATCGTCAGTACTGGGGCGGCACTGGCGGCGGCGACTCTTGTATCCACTCGATTCAGGTCGACCCAAGGGAACCCGACCGCATCTTCCTTTGCGTCGGCGCCGGCGGCTCGTACCGCTCGGACGACGGCGGCAAGACCTGGGAACTCTTCAGCCACAACGCAATGGTCGCAAACGAAGGCGCGAAGCAGATGTTGGCGGCAATGGCCTCGCAATTCGGCGGAGAGATGGCGGCTGCGCTCCCGCCCGATAGGGACCCGGCTGGGCTCGACGAGCTGCACCGGATGTGCGTCGACACGAAGAACCCGGACCGCATCTGGGGTCAGGCGCATTGGGGCGTGTTCTTCTCCGGGGACATGGGCGCGACGTGGAAGGACGTGACGAGCAACTTGCCTTCGTTCCACGGCCTTCCGATGGCCGTCACGCATCGTGACCCGGACGCCGCCTTTGTCGTCCCGCTGGATTTCGGGCAGGACAACTTCCGCGTCACGGTGGACGGGTTCACTGTCTACCGCACGCAGGACAGCGGCAAGAGTTGGGAACCACTAACGAACGGCTTGCCGCGTGAGATCAGCTATCAGAGCGTCTACCGGGAAGGACTCGATACCGACGGCCTCGATCGCGAGGGCGTGTATGTCGGCACGAGCAATGGCCAGGTATTCGCCAGCAACGACGGCGGCGACAGGTGGCAGCGCCTGCCCGGCGACTTGCCACCAGTGCTGTCGGTAACGGCCGCTGTATACTAGGCGAGATGCCTGCCCGCCTCCTGTCGCTAGCAGCCGCCATCGCGGCAACGCTTCTCGTCGCCTGCGGCAGTAGCGGGACGAGCACTGAGATCAACGACATGGCCGAGTCGTTCTTCCGCGCACTCGCCAACGACCCGCCCCTAGCATACACTTACCTTTCACAGAACTGTCAGGACGAGCTCCCGTTCCTCGAGTTCGCGTCGGGCACAGTGTTCATCGAGTCGATCCTCGGCGAGAACGAGCCTTCGGTCGAGAACGTCCGCGTCCTCCGCGGCGATGACAGCGAGATCGAGGCCGAGTTCGATATCGTAGTCCACGTCAACGACGAGACGGTCACGGTCGTGGCAGGCGACGAATCGAGCCCTTCGACGTTCATCAAGGAGGACGGCGACTGGAAGTTCGCGACCTGCGAGGACTTCGGTCTGGACTTCGTTGCTTCGGAGCCCGAGGGAGAAGCCGCGGCGGATGACCGCGTCACGACGGAAGAGACGCCCTCGTTCCAAGATCTAGCCGTCGAGGCGGAGGCCGACGGCAGCAACTCGCTCCCCGGTTCATTCGTAGACCTGGCCGCGATCTACGGGGCCGGTTACGGCCAGAGTGACGGCTTCGATAGTGCCTCGCACGTGGTCGAGGAAGTGGACTACGTCGCGGACGGCAACTCAAACCCACCGGCGGGCGGGCCGCACTGGGGTCAGGGCGCCTGCGCCGAGGAGCCAGCGGCCTCTCCACCGATGTGCGGCCCTGTGCCGTGGGGTATCTATCGCACGGAGTGGGAGGCCGAGTCGTTGGTGCATAACATGGAGCATGGCGGGGTGGTCGTCTGGTACAACACGACGAACATCGAGGTCGTGGACGAGTTGGAGGCGCTCGTAACGGACCAGATCAATGCAGTCGGCCTGATCGTCATGGCGCCGTACCTCGACATGGAGGACGAGACGATCGCACTCACGTCCTGGTCGCGCATAGACAAGTTCCCTGTCGAGGACTACAGACCCGAGCGTGTGCTTACGTTCCTGAAGGCGCATGTCCGGCGCTTCAACCCAGAAGGATTCTGAGTTGTTGACGCGCATACCCCCAGTGGGTATCATCGAGGGCGCTGTACCGAACACAGTGTTGCTATGAGCACCATCTACCTCGACCATGCGGCGACCACTCCCCTGCATCCGGACGTCCGCGAGGCAATGCTCCCGTTCCTCGACGAAAAGTTCGGCAACCCATCAGCCACCTACGCGCTCGCCCACGAAGCTGCCGAGGCGGTTGACAGCGCGCGCGAGACCGTCGCCGGCATCCTCGGCTGCAGCACGAACGAGGTCACGTTCACGAGCGGCGGAACGGAGTCGATCAACACGGCCATCAAAGGCGTCGCGTTCGCGCAGCAGTTCGCCCGAGCGGGCAAGCACATCGTCACGTCGGCGATCGAGCATCACGCGGTCCTGCACAGCTGCCAGTATTTGGAGAAGTTCGGTTTCGACATTCATCACCTCTCGGTTGACGAAGAAGGGTTCGTCTCGCCCGACGAGGCCGCAGCTGCGCTAACCGACGAAACAGTGTTGGTGAGCATCATGGCGGCCAACAACGAAGTCGGCGTGATCCAGCCGATGGCCGAGATCTCGGCCGCCCTCAGGAAACGCGGCCGTGAGCTGGGCCGCCAGATCCCCTTCCACACCGATGCGGTGCAGTGTCCGAACGCGCTCAACCTCAACGTCGACGGCCTCGCCGTCGACCTGCTAAGCCTCTCGTCGCACAAGTTCGGCGGCCCCAAGGGCAGCGGCGTGCTCTACCTTCGACGTGGCACGCCGTTCCTTGCCCAGCAATCCGGCGGCGGCCAAGAGCGCCAGCGCCGCGCGGGCACCGAGAACGTCGCCGGCATAGTTGGCACCGCGAAGGCGCTCGAACTAGCTCAGGCAGAATGCGACACGTACGCGACGCACTGCCGCCAGCTTGCCGACGCACTCCTGCTGGGCATCTCGTCGGCGATACCCGCCGCGCGGCTGAACGGGCCGCGCGACCAACGTCTCCCCAACAACGTCAACGTCAGCTTCGAGGACGCCGACGCGCGCGCCATGCTGGATCTCCTGGACGAGGCCGGCATCGCGGCCAGTGCTGGATCCGCATGCAACGAGGAGACGATAGAACCCTCGCACGTGCTGCTGGCGATGGACTTCCCTCTAGCTCGCGCGGTCGGCACGCTGCGCTTCACCGTCGGGCGCTCGACCACACAGGCGGACATCGACCGCCTAATCGACGTCCTGCCGACCATCGTCGAGAAATCCCGGACACCGGCCAGCGCGGCTGCGAGCTAGACTCTACACGGCTCCCCTTCACACTAGACTGCTGTGAGCGAAGGCATCTTGGGCAAGCTACGCGATCTCGTCGGCTCCCGTCCGCAGGAGGGACGGGACGAGGAGGCGGTCGGCATCCGTCTGGTCGTCGGCCTTGGCAATCCCGGGAAGGAGTATGCCGAGACGCGACGTAACGTGGGGTTCTGGACGATTAACCGCCTCGCCCGCCGCCACGGCATGGAGCTTTCGTCGGCTGGCAAGGCATCGCTGGCCGAGGGAGAGATCGCAGGCAAGCGCGTCGCCCTCGCGAAACCGCGTGTGTTCGTCAACGTTAGCGGCCCCGTCGTTTGGAACTTGATCAAACGCCTCGAGATCGATGACGCCAGTGAAATGCTCGTCGTCCGCGACGACATCGACCTCCCGCTCGGCAAGCTGCGCTTGCGGCCGTCGGGCGGCGGCGGCGGCCACAAGGGCGTCAGCTCGATCATCGAGGCGACCGGCACCAACAAGTTTCCGCGCCTGCGCATCGGCATCGGGAGGCCCGTCGTGCAGGGCAAGCCTTCCTGGGACCCGGACGACGTGGCCGATTATGTGCTGTCCGACCCAGACCGCGAAGAGCGCGAAAAGCTGGACGAGGCGGTTGGCCAAGCGGTGGACGCGATCGAAATGGCGATCGAGGAAGGCATCGAGGCGGCTATGGCCAGGTACAACTAGTCCGATCCTCGGGCTACAATGACCGAGAAAGGCGGGTCGCAGACGCGACCGGCCCTTTCCGCGTGCTTCCGAGGAGACAGCCTGCGTGGAACTGACGAACCTGGTGGCCAGCATCTCGTCCGCCTGTCGGGTGGGGGAGCGCCTCCGGTCGCGAGCGGTGCCCGCTGTTCTCGGCGTCCCTGACGCAGCGAAGGCCGTCGTCGTCGTCGCGATCGCGCAGTGCCAGGAGGGGCCTGTACTGGCCGTCGTGCCGCGCGAGCGGCATGCGCGGGCGATGGTGGAGGAACTAGGGGCCTGGCTCGGCGACTCGCGGCACGTCCTCCACTTCCGGGAACGCGACACCCTGCCCTACGAGCGCACGGTCGCGGACCCGGAGGCCCTCGCAGCACGTCTAAACGCAATCGAAGGGATGGCTTCGGGTACGCCGCCGGTCATCGTTGCTTCGGGCATCAGCCTCGCTCAGCACACGCTGCCTGCCAGTGCAGCCCGCGCCAGCGACCTGCGGGCCGGCACGTCGCTGACGCCGGATGCCCTGATGACCGACCTCGTCGACCTTGGCTACCAGCCCGTCCCGTTGGTAGAGGTACCTGGAGACGTCGCCCGACGAGGAGGCATCGTCGATGTCTACCCGGCCACTGCGGAGGAACCCGTACGCGTGGAGTTCCTCGGCCGAGAGATCGAGAGCATTCGTCGCTTTGATCCGGAAACCCAGCGCTCTGGCACTGTGATCGACTCCGTGCGGATCGGCCTCGCCCAGGAGGTCGTGGGGCTGCCGGACGCCGCGGCCAGACTGGTGGAGAGAATCGACCTCCGCAGTTGCGACGACGAGACGCGCGAGCGGTTCGTGGAGGACCTGGAGCACCTCCGCGATAGCCAATTGATCGCCGATCAAGCATTCTACACACCATTTCTCACTGAAGGTTCGTTGCTCGACCACCTGCCGGATGAGGCGCTGGTCTTGCTGGACGAGCCGGCCGACATCGAGCGCGCGCTCGAGGAACATGATGCGCAGGCCGAAGAAGTGCGCCAAGAGCTCGAGAACCGCGGCGAGCTGCCGAAAGGCCTCCCCTGCCCTCACCTGCCTTGGAATGAGCTACGACGGCGCCTCGAAAGAGTCTCGCACCGAGTCGAGCTGGGACGCTTCGCGACGGACGCTACCGATACCAGTGAATCAACCGCAGCCGCCGCTCGCCTCCCATTCGCGACCGCCGACGCATACGGCAGCAGGCTGCGCACGCTCGCGGCCGCGCTCGCGGAGCCACGCAACAGGCCGCGTGCGACGTTCATCGTGACCCTGCAGGCAGAGCGTCTTGCCGAGGTGCTGGCAGAGGAAGGCGTTGTCGCGAGTGTCGTCGAGGCCGCCCCGATGCCTCGGGCCGGTGGTATCTCGATCCTGCATGGCTCGCTGCCCCACGGCTGGCGTCTCACAGTCTCCGACCCGCCGCTGACCCTGCTCACGGACGCCGAGGTTTTTGGCTTCGTCAAGCAGCGACGCCGCATCCAGAAAACGGGTTCGGCAACGCGCGATGCGTTCCTCGCTCAGCTCGCTCCCGGAGACTACGTCGTCCATACGGAGCACGGCATCGCGCGTTTCGCCGGCATCCTGCGCCGCACGATCGACGACATCGAACGCGAGTATCTCGAGTTGCAGTACGCTCAGGGCGATAAGCTCTTCGTGCCAGCCGACCAGGTCGACCGGCTGAGCCGGTACGTGGGCCCAAGCGACCAGAGGCCCGGCCTGACACGACTCGGAAGCCAGGAGTGGTCGCGCGCCAAGGACCGCGTGCGACGAGCCGTCACCGACCTCGCGAAGGACCTCATCGAGCTGTATGCGTCGCGCCAGCTCGTGCGTGGCCGCGCGTTCTCGCCGGACAGCCCCTGGCAGATGGAACTCGAAGCGTCCTTCCCGTATGTGGAGACTGACGACCAGCTGGCCGCCGTCCGAGCCGTCAAAGCTGACATGGAGAACCAGCGCCCGATGGACCGGCTGGTCTGTGGCGATGTCGGCTATGGCAAGACGGAGGTTGCAGTGCGCGCCGCGTTCAAGGCCGTCACGGACGGTTCTCAGGTCGCAATCCTCGTCCCGACGACGGTGCTGGCGAAGCAGCACTATACGACGTTCTCGGAACGCCTCGCTGGCTTCCCGATCCGGGTCGAGACGCTCTCGCGCTTCCGCTCTGAGCGCGAGCAGCGCGACGTCGTCGCGGCCCTCGCGGACGGCAGCGTCGACATCGTCATCGGCACGCACCGCATCCTCCAGCGCGATATCCAGTTCAAGGATCTCGGCCTCGTCATCATCGACGAAGAACAGCGTTTCGGCGTCGCGCACAAGGAGCGGCTGCGCCAGATGCGCCAGGAGGTTGATACGCTCACCCTCTCGGCGACGCCAATCCCGCGCACGCTCCACATGTCGCTGAGCGGTATCCGCGACACGTCGACGATGGAAACGCCGCCCGAGCTGCGCCTGCCCATCAAGACCTACGTCTCGGAGTTCGACGACCACCTTGTGCGCGAAGCGATTTTGCGGGAGCTCGAACGCGGTGGCCAGGTCTACTTCGTCCACAACCGTGTGCATAGCATCGAACGCGTGGCCGCCCACGTGCGGAAGCTCGTGCCGGAGGCCGAGGTGCTAATCGGCCACGGCCAGATGCCGGAGGAGCAGCTCGAGCGCGCGATGGTCGACTTCGTCGAGGGACGGGCAGACGTCCTAGTCTGCACTACGATCATAGAGTCGGGCCTCGACATACCAAACGTGAACACGATCATCATCGACCGCGCTGACAGACTAGGCCTTGCGCAACTCTACCAACTCCGGGGCCGCGTCGGGCGCGGGGCCGCGCGCGCGTATGCATACCTGCTGTTCGACAAATACCGTTCGCTTTCGGAACAGGCGCAGAAGCGGCTGCAGGCGATCTTCGAGGCGTCGGAGCTCGGCGCGGGCTTCCAGATCGCGCTGCGCGACCTGGAGATCCGCGGCGCCGGCAACCTGCTCGGGGTGGAGCAGAGCGGGCACATCGGCACAGTGGGCTACGACCTCTACGTCCAGCTCCTCGCAGACGCAGTCGACCGCCTCAAGGCGATCCGCGAAGGCAAGCGGCCGCCACGCCCCCGCACGGAACGGCCTCCCGTCTCGGTGGACCTGCCCTTCGCGGCCCACTTGCCGAAGTCATACGTGGACGATCTCAACCTGCGCCTAGCGCTCTACCAGCGTCTCGCGGCGGTCGACTCAGTCGACGCGGTGGGCGAAATCGCTGAGGAACTCCGCGACCGCTTCGGCGTGCTGCCTCCCGCCGCCGAGAACCTGCTGTTCGCCGTACGGGCGCGGGCGCTCGCTAAGCGCACCGACGTCGTCAGTATCCGGCAGGTCGGCGACGATCTCGTCGTCCAGACGCGCGGCGAGCTTTCGCCTAAGGAACGGCTGCGTGGCCTTTCGATCAAGGGGCTCACAGCCGGCCCGGCGCAAGCCCGGCTCGACCTACGAGTCCTCGATGACCGATGGCCGGAGGCCCTCACGAGGGTCCTGCGCGAGCTCGTCGCGCAGGATCCGGCCATCAACGGCTAAGCAAGGCAAACAATTTGAGCTTGGTTTGCCCCTCGCCGCCCCCGCCTCTAGAATGCGATGGAGCTTGCTGGCCGGCTGCGAGGCCGCCGGGAAGGGCCTGCCAATGACTGAGACCACGTTCGAGGGCGACAACGCCTTCAGCCTGAGCGGCATTCCGCGCACCATTTCCATCCCGCTGCTTGCCACCGTCTACGGCGTCGGATTGGCGCTGTTCCTCTCTGTGGAACCGACACGGACCTGGATCCTTCTCGTGGTGGTCGGCCTGGTCGCACTTGGGACGGACGGCATCCTGCGCAACCACCAAGGTGCCCAACTCCGCGGCCTCGCCGACACGTCGCCGTTCCTCTTCGTCCCTGTACTGCTCGCCCTGGCGAGCGGTCTCTTCCTTGAGGAACTCGACACGGTCGAGGGCTGGCGTGTGGTTCCGGCGTCGGTCGGCGCGTCGCTCGTCCTCACCGGCGCGCTCTATGGCGAGTACGTCTCAGTCATCCACCATGGCCCGTCCTACGCGCTCGGACGCCTGCTGCTGAACGTCCTGACGTATCTGGCCGCGTTCGTGTTCTACGCCGTCGTCTACGCGTATGACGTCGCGCTGCTGCCGTCGGCGTTCGCCATAGGGCTCTTCAGTATGCTACTCGCCGTCGAGATCTTCCGCGAGGCCGAGGCGGACGCCTACCGAGCGCTGATCTTCTCGGCGGTGATCGGGCTCGTCGTGGCGCAGGTGCGCTGGGCGCTGTACTTCATCTCGCTCGAGGACTTCCAGGCGGCCATCCTGCTGTTGCTCGTCTTCTACCAGGCCACGGGGCTGATCCAGCACCACCTGACCGGTACCTTCAGCCGGACCATCGCGATCGAATTCACGCTCGTCACGGCCGTCGGGACGGCGGTGGTCGTTCTCGCCCGCGTCTTCTCATTTGGCTAAACGGTCGTTGTCAGCCTGCAAAGCCCTCTGATACCATCAGAGCGGTCCGGGGAGTGGCCTAGCGGTTCAGGGCACTTGTCTGGGGGACAAGGGATCGCCGGTTCGAATCCGGCCTCCCCGACCAACTATCCTACCCCTTAGCGTTCCCAGTTCCAACCTGATTCCAACGCCGCGTCTCGCTATAGCCGGCGCGTTTCGCTGTTGTACTGCGTGGAACCCCCGCGACTCACAGCAAGGAGAACAACGACAGTGGGACGTAGCAGTCGCGCGGCAGGTTCGCGCGGGGCGGGTAACGGGCCTTTGCCCACGCTCCATCTCGACCTCGACGGAACGCTGGTCGATGTCCGGCGGCGGCACTACAAGGCGTACTTCGACACGGCCGAGGAGCTCGGCCTCCGTGCCCTCCCCGAGCACGACTACTGGGGGATGCGTCGAACCGGCGCCTCGCTGACCGAGGTGATCGGAGACGCCAGTCCCCAGGTGCGCGAACGGTTCGCGAAGCTCTGGCTTGAGCGCATCGAGTCGCCGAGCTACGTCTTGCTGGACACACTCATCCCGGGCGCGCGGGCTACGCTCGCCGCGCTGCGTGAGTCATACGAGCTCGTCCTTGTGGCGCTTCGCAGCAACCCCAGGGCGCTCCTCGATCAGCTCGACGACATGTCGCTCAGAAAGTTCTTCTCGGCTGTCTACGCTCGTGATGCCCATGACCCCGAAGCGCGAGCGCGACTGGTGCAACTCTACGAGGGCCAGGTGGCTGTAGACAATGCCGTCAGCGGCGCTGGCGCCGGCAACAACACCTCGATCGAGGCTGTGGAGCTCGACGATGTGATCGACGACCTCGACGAGTTACGGCGGCTGGCCTCAGATTCGCGAGGCTAGCCCGCGAACGTGTAGCCGAGGCCGCGCTTGGTGACGATCAGTTTGGGGTCGCAGGGATCGTGTTCGATCTTACGGCGCAGGTACCAGACGTAGAGCTTGACGCGGTCCTTCTCGCCCTGGTACTCAGGCCCCCAGACCTGGCTCAAGATCTGGTCGTGGGAGAGGACCCAGCCGCGATGTTCGACCAGGTACTTGAGGAGGCGGAACTCGGTTCCCGTCAGCTCGACTTCCTCGCCGTCGACGAGCACCTCGCAACTTCGAAGGTCGACCTTGAAGCCGTTGCTCTGATAGAGCCAGCGACTGGCGTTGCGTGCCTGCATGCGTTTGGTAATGGCCCGCACACGCTCGGCGAGATCGTTCCGCGAGACGGGCTTTTCGAGGAACCCATCAGCCCGTAGATCGACAGCCCGGTGGAGGTCATCGACGGATGACTTGGCCGCGCAAATGATGATCGGTGTCGCAGCAACGTCTCGCACGAGCTCGATCAGCTCCCAGCCGGGCAGGTCTTCCAGGTGAAGATCAACAACCAGGACGTCTGGCTCCCGCTCGAAGAATGCAGTCTTGCCCGCCAGCCCGCTATCGCATGATGTCGTGTCGCAGCCGAGATCGGTCAGGGCTTGCGAGAGCAGAGACCGCTGCACCGGGTCGCTCTCCACCACGAGCGCGCGCAGCTTCGCGTCGATGGCGGCGTTCCCCTCGTTCATAAAACCAGCCTCCAACCACTACAACCAGGTTGGGGCGGCTCCGTTACAGCGTAGGGTGCCTAGAAGTGCTCTGGGTTGAAGCGGCGGACGTGCGTCTCCATGAACTCCCGGACGCGTACTTCGCTGTACTCGTCTACCGAGAACTTGTCGATGCGGCTCCAAGACGTGAGAGCGATCGTCTCGGGTTCCATGTCCTCGAACGGTGCCATAACAATAAGCTCGTGCTCCTCAAGCAACTCAGCGATGAGTCCTTGCATCTCGCCGACTAGGCTTTGATCCGTCGTGTTGTACCAGAGCACAGCCCCGCCGTGTTCCATGTTGTGGACCAGCGTTTCGGGCGCCCACGGTTCCTCGAAGATACCCCACGGCGCCGGACCGCACATTCCGGCGGTCGATGGGTCTTCGCCGCAGCCGCCGCTCCAGTGCGGACCGCCCACGGGCGGGTTCGAATTGCCGTCAGCCTGGAAGTCGACGTCGAGATCCACGTGGCCCGCCGTCGCCCGATACGGGCCGCCATAGATTGCGATGAGGTCGACGAACTCACCAGGCAGACTGGGGTCATCATCCGCCTCGGCATCGAGAGCGGAGCTGATGTCATCCGTGTCCCCTGCCGACACAATCAGAAACACCACGAGACCGATCAACGCAACGATCCCGGCGATAAGTACCGGCCAGAGGATCCGGCGCCGGCGCCGGCGTGCCTCCCGTCGTTCCTCGTTGCTGCGGGGACGCCGTCTGTCTCGCCTACTCACTCAATACCTCCTCGTCCGGATCCTGTAGGTCCTCCGGCAGGACCGGGTCGTAGAAGCCGAATGTCCACGTCGCCTTCAGGAAGTTGACGACGTCCGCGCGCTCTTCGTCCGTGAGTTCTGTCGCGAACGACGGCATGCGTTTCGGCTCCTCATCTTCAGGGATACCCTGCGTGACCCAGATGAACAACTGCGCGTCTGAGTGGAACGGCACGTGGTCGCCTAAGCGCGGGACGACCCAGGGCAGCGTTGCTGCCAGCGGGCCGTCCCCTTCGCCAGTGCGCCCGTGACACTGCTCGCACTGATTCTCGAAGATCATCTGGCCATTCGCTATCGACTCGGCAGTTGCGGGCGTCGTCGGCACCATCGGCTCGTGCGGGTGCACTCCGAACAGCAAGATCGCGCCGGCAATCATGGCGAACACGCTTGACAGCGCGACTGACACCGCAGTTCCGCGCTGCCATGTCGGCGGCCTGTTGTGCCAGATCAGGAACACACCCAGGCCAAGCGCGAGCATCGCCCCTCCGGCGACGATATTCCAGTCCGTGAACGTGAATGGCAAGTCGAACAAGTCCTCCGGCTCATCCTCGCGCGCGAGGAAGCCCCCGACGTCCTGGATGGCGAAGATCGCATTCGCGTCGTCCATGTCGCGGCGCTGGATACGCGCCTCGATGCTCCAGTCTCCAGGCTGCGTGAGCAAAATCGACTCGGCCGACCAAACGTTAGGCTGGTCCGTAGGCTCGAGGTCCTGGTTGACGCCGGACGCGCCCGCGCTCGGCGCGATCTCCGGGTTCCGGTAGACGGCGGTCAGCCTCACGTCCTGGATCTCACCGAGGTCCTCGCCCTCGAGCGGGTTGATCGTGAGCGTGTATGTGCTGAGACCAAGGCCGAACGGCTCGATGACAAGCTCCGTATCGAGATCGCGCGATGTCCCAACCACCACATGGCTCCCTGATGGCACCGCCGCGTCCAACCGCAGCTCGCCGTCGGCCGTCGTGCTCTGCGTAAGCACGGCGACGCTCGCGAGGACGACGACGCCAAGCAGGAACTCGACGGCCGCCAATCGCGGCAGCAGGTCCTGCAGACGCTCCAGGTTCGATTCGTACCCACGACGCTCATCCCCTGTCGCGCGGCTGCGCGGGTCTTCCTCGTATAGCGCATCGACTGCCTCGACTAAGGCGGGTTTCAGGAAGCGCGCGTTGATGGCTGCGACAGCGAGGAGCGGCACTATTAGCGCCAGCTTCACGAGTAGGATGCGTCCATATGTGGTTTCGTAGAGTGCTTCGAATGTCGGGAGCTGGACGAAGCTGTTGAATACGCCAGTGCCGAGCATGATGGTGACGCTCACGACGGCAAGCCACGAGAAGCGGTCCATCACGTTTGCGAGGTAGAGCACCTGTGGTGGTCGTTCGAGCCGCTGGTGCGCCCACCAGAACACGATGGGGAGTTGGACCAGCGCCCCGAGCCACGCGGCGGTCGACACGAAGTGCACGAAGTCTGACGCAATACGCCAGAACTGGCCTCCACCAACGGCGGAGTGGCTCCCGAGCACGTACGTCATGATCAGGCCGAGGCCGCCAATCGATGCTGGCAGCCAGATCAGCCCGGCCGCGCGCCCGGTCCTGTAGGCTTCGCTGCCGATCGCAGGCAGGAACATCAGGAGCATCGCCAGCGTGAGGGCGACCCGCGCGACCCAGAGCTGGCCCAGCCGGGTGTCGAGCAAGATGTCGTTCAGCTCATTTAGGCGTCCGACACCGTCCGCGAACCACTGCGCCTGGCCGATCGTTGCCAGGATGACAACCGCAGCCGAGATGACCACCACGACCGCCACGGTCTGGGCGAGGGAGCCCTCCGCGATCTCGGCGCGTTCGTCGTCCAGGAACTGCGCGGCAGGCCGGCCCACCAGCAGGACGAAGAACAGCCCGCCCGCGAGTGCCACCGTTGCGATGAGCCCCAGCCAGCGCAGCACGCTGTCGACGTTGTCCGGAAGGAAGCCAGTCTGAGACGCAAGGTCCGGAATGACGGCCTCGCCTTCCGGCACAGAGCCGTCGGGGTTCAGAATGATGAACGAGAAGAACCCGCTCCAGACATGCGCGTCTACTTGCGAGACGTTCTCGTAAGTCAGCGTGTAAATGCCGGGATCGAGGTCAGGAGGCAGCGCGATCGCCGCATACGTGTTGTCCTCGCTGGAGAAGAGCGTGTCGCCGACGTGCACGGCCTGTCCCTGGCTGTCGAGCACCTGGAGCGTCGTCAGCGAGGGCTCGATCGGCTCGCTATACCACGTTTCTACCCGCTCAGGGGGTTTCTCCACCTGCTGGTTCTGAAGAGGCAGCGAGCGCTCCAGAATGGCGTGCGCGTCCGCCCGGTCGGATTCGGCCAGGTTGAAGCACAGCGTCAGCAACAGCGCCGCCAGAACGACGAACGGCCATCGCAACACGGCTCCTCTCATGCGCCTAGCTGCGCCGGCTCAACCACATGTAGCCACCACCGGCGACAACAACCAGCGCGACGACTGCGACGATGATGCCGACGATCAGACCCGTGTTGGATTCATCATCCTCGTCGCCGCCATCAGCCGGCGCATCCGTCGCCGACGGCGCCGTTGGCCCCGCATCCGTAGGCTGCAACGTGCCCTGCGAGGCCGTAGGCGCGTCCTCGTCCTCGCCGAACGCCGCGCACTCCGCAGCCTGCTCCGCGGTCGGTCCAACGGCGACGTAGAAGCAGAACGCCCCTGTAGCGTCGTCGCCATCCTCGTCGGAGGTCGTCATCCATTCGACGATGTAGCGGCCCGGCTCGAGCGGGTCGGGCAGCTCGGCACTCATGTTACGTCGGTTGTCGTCGTTCACGAGGCCGTCGCCGGCGCTCACCTGGACACTGCTTTCATCGAACACGCGGACGTAGTACAAGCCTTCGCGCTTGATCACGTCCTGCGTGAAGAAGACCTCAACGCGCTCCGGTGACTCCGCCACGACCTCGTCGCGAGCGGGTACAGAACTCTCATAGTCCGCGTGCGCGAATACTGTCGCGTACGCGATCAAAGTCGCGACAATCACCGCAGCCGCGGTGGCTATCAATTGGATCGCCCGGTTCATAGCGAGCGCTCCTTTCTTTGAATTGCGCGTTACTCCGTGACGTCGAACGCTGCGTACATGCCTTCGGCGTAGTGCACCTGGACCTCTGTCTCGGTCTCCTCAACGATATTGCAGATGAGCACGTACGGGCCGTCCGCGAGATCGACATCGAGCGTGTCCGACAGGCCCGGTCCGATGTCCTCGGCCTCCGCGACGATCTCGATGCCCGCGGCAGCCTCGTCCACGCTGCCGTCCGCGAGAGTCGGCAGCGCATCGGGCGCGAGGTCCGTTCGGACGACCACGAGCTCGTGCGTAGAGCCGCCGATGTTCTCGGCGTTGAACGCGACTACACCAGCCGGCGCACTGGCCGGGTCCGGTTCGAGCGTCCACTCGAACAGCCGGACGCCGACCGCCCCCTCCGCTGGCGCCTCGGTGGGTGCGCCATCCGCCGAGGTTGCGGTCGGCTCGTCCCCGTTACCATTCTCGCCGTCATCGCCGCACGCTACGAACGCGAGACTCGCAAGCGTGAGCAAGCCGACGACCAGTACTGGGAAGCTTCGTCTCATGCGTCCTCCTCCCTTTGGCTGAGTGCATGCCGGGCGGACGCGTCACATGGCCGCCCGCCCGGCTCGTTGGCTTCGAGTTAGCCCTCCTCCTGATCCGCCTCTTCGTCGTGCGCTTCTTCGGTTGCACCGGGCGTCCCTTCCACGGGCTCTTCACCCTCTTCGTGGTCGTCAGCCGCGGGCTCTAGCCCGGCCCGTTCCCCGAGATAGCTCCAAGCGGTGTCGGAGAAGTCGTGCCAACTGTCGTGGGCCACCGTAGACGCGTCGGCGATCTCTGTACCCTGAACGTCCTCCTCAAGCAGCGCGAGGAACGCCTCAAGGTTCGTCTGAAGCTCGGCAGCGCCTTCCTCCAGGTCGGCCGGCCAGGCCGTCGTCGCGACCGCTGTTGTGGCCTTCCGAATCGTTCCGGCGGTGCCGGCCGGCGCGACCTCGTCCGCGACGATCGTCTCGTTTAGGTCGTGGAAGCCGACGCCGTCGAGCAGGTTGAGGGTGGCCACCATGTTGGCCTCCTCGAGCTGCATCTGCGCCTCAGAAGGGTCGATCCCGCTTCCTTCGCCCGCCTGCGCTTCGAGCGCCTCGACGCGCTCTTCCAGGTCATCCGTGTTGGCGCAGCCAGCAGCCAGTCCGCCGAGCAGGATAAGGAAGGCGCCAAGCACAAGTAGTAGACGCTTGTTCAAAGTGAACCTCCTCTGGTTCTAGAATCGTTACTCGTTTCGGGCGAGCGGACGAATTAGATCTGAGGGGGCTCCGTGGGTGGGGCGATGAAGATCTCTCCGACCACGAAGGCCTCGCCGTCGACAGCGTGGTCGATGAACGCCGGTTTCGGCACGTCGACAACGGACGGGATGATGCGCATCACAATCGGAGGCTGTTGGTCCGAGCAACTCGACACACCGTGGCAATGTCCGGCGTGGCTGTGGTCGGGATCAGCCGGGCGCTCGTTTCCCTGGCGACCAAACGCATAGTCTGTGAACTCGCCCCAGTGTCCGAGATACGCGGACATCGGCAGAAACGCGATCAGGAGGATCAACGAGCCCGACCTGAGCGCCGCTCGCCAGCGCCGGCGAATCTGCTGCATCTGATTCTGCACTAGCTTCATTATTCCAAACCGTTTACACAGCGGCAACGAAGCGCGAGCGAAAGCTCGGCAAGGCTACGGTTTCGCCAGTTCCTTCAGTGTTTTCATGTGAAGCGATGGCAGCTCTTTCCCGTCCAGCGCCGTCGGCACGAAGTTCAGCACCGGCACGGTCACACCGCTCTTCACATACGCGTCGATCTGGTCGAGGCACTGCTGCGTGTTGCCCTTCACGAACACGCCGTCGATCACCTCGTCCGGAACGAGCTCCGTCGCCTTCTGACGATCGCCAGAGTCCCATGCATCGCGCATGGGCCGCAACGCTTCTCCCCTACCGAGCCACTCGTGGAACGCGCCGTACACCGGCGTCGTGAAATAACCGGCGATAGAGCGGCGCGCGATGAATCGCGAAACGTTCTCGTCTTCTGTCGGGATCACGAAGATGCGGCAAACCACCTCGAGGGCGTCCGGATCCCGGCCTGCCTCCGTCGCTGCGGCTTTCGCGATCTCGATTACCTTTGGGACATCGTACGGCGCGAGCCAGTTGATGATGACACCCTCTGACCTGGCACCGGCCAGCTTCAGCATGCGCTCCTGCAACGCTGCGACAAAGATCGGCGGTGGCTCGCCGAACCGGCGGCGCAACCTGAAACCGCGGACACCGAGCCACTCGTTGTTCGCGCGTTCCCCCGAGTACGCCTCGCGCAAGAAGGCCAGCGTCTCCTTCACGCGTGTATAGGGCTTCTGGAACGGGATCCCGTTCCAGTTCTCGACAATCGCAGGCGAACTCGCTCCGATGCCAAGCACGAAGCGTCCATTAGCCACTTCATTCACACCAGCTGCCGACTGCGCCAGCATCGCCGGGCCGCGCGCGAACACGTTCGCGATGGCCGTCCCGAAACGCAACCTCTCAGTCCATGAGAGCCCCACCGCCGCCGGAACGAACGCGTCGATGCCGTCGACCTCCATCGTCCACGCGTCCGTGTAGCCGAGACGCTCCGCCTCTTGCAGCATATCCTTGTGGTCCGCCAGCGAAACCCCGTCCAGCGGGAACGTAACGCCCCAGCGTGCTTCAACCATGGAAGCGCGGCTCCCGCTTCTCTTGGAACGCGGCAACGGCCTCGGCGTGCGCGGGAAGGCGACGCTGCTCACGGATCGAGCTCACTTCCGACGACACCACGCGCCGCAGGTCCGATTCGACCGCGTTTTCGTGGATGAGCCGCTTCGCGCCCCAGATGGCGTCCGGGGGATTGGCTGCGATCTCTTCGGCGAGCGCGATCGCCTCATCCATCAGCGCGTCGTGTGGAACGATGCGATCAACGAGCCCCCGTTCCTTCGCCTCGTCGGCCTCGATGATCCTTCCCGTTAGCGCAAGAAAGAGCGCGTTGCTGAACCCGGCGACAAGCGGCAGATAACGAGTGCTCCCGCACTCCGGGGTCAGGCCGACCTTCACGAACCGCGCCGAGAAGCGCGCCTTGTCAGACGCCAACCGGATGTCGCAGGCCATCGTTACGGTGAGGCCGATACCGACAGCCGGGCCGTTGATCGCCGCGATAGCCGGCTTACCGCGGCTCAGCGCGATCGGTACCTCGGGGCTCGCGTCCTGCGCGACGAGAGGCGACGTGCCGGTTCTTCTGCCGCCGGGCGCGAAGTCCTGCGCCCACCCACCGATGTCGGCCCCGGCGCAGAAGCCCCGCCCGGCGCCGGTCACGACGAGCACGCTCAGACCTTCGTCGTTTGCGGTCGCGTTTACCGCCTCGATGAACTCCTGCTCCATCAGCGGCGTCCACGCGTTCAGTTTCTCCGGCCGGTTCAGCGTGACGAGCGCTATTCGGCCCTTCCTTTCGTACAGGATGTGTTGGTAGTGGCCTTCGGACATGCGGCCTCCTTCAGTGTTTCTACACTCAAGCGTGTCGCATGGTAGCAGGTAGGAGGAGCGCTAGATAGCGGCCTGCCGGCGGCGCCACCAGAAGAAGAACGCTCCGGCACCCGCCACGACCGCCACGATGGCGGCGACGATCTGTCCGGTGCGAACGGCATCTTCGTCATTGTCGTCGACGGCAGATCCGGACTGCTCTTCCGCGCCGGCGGTCGATTCACCCGAGTCGGCTGTCCCTGTAGCCACACCGGCCCCCGACGCCGCCCGTTCGGGTTCCTCCTCTTCAGCGGGTGGCTCAGCACCGTCGCCGGCTGAGTCCTGCTGCGAGGACTCGTTGTCTGACGTAGGCGAGAGGCCGACCGCCGGGGCAGGGGCGGCAGTGTCCTCATCGGTAGGTCCAGACGCAGATTCTCCTTCAGCTCCAGCGAACTCATCACTCTGGCCGGCAGGAGTGGCCTCGAGTGGGCTACCGCCGTCGCTACCGCCGGAGTCGGAGGTACTGATACCGGTCAGAACGAGGAACGCAACGAGCGCGACCGATGCGACACCGCCAAGCATCGGCGTGAGGCTGCCGAGGAGACCGCTCTCGGCGGCTGCCGGAGACGCATCTAGGTCGACCTGCCGCACCACGAACGACCGTGGCACGGGTTCGCGCGGCATCTCACTCATCAGCGTTCGGAGTACGCGGAGTTCAGTAACGGTCGTTGAGCAGTCATCGCACAAATCAAGATGCGCCTCGACCTGCGTGTGACGTCGCTCGGTGAGGGCGCTGTCGACGTAGGCGTTCAGCTCGTCGTCGCTAACCTCGTGTCGGTCACGCCAGAACACCAGTATCCTCCCGCGATTCGCTATGAATCGCTTTCACTCGTATGACGTGCTACGTCACCGAATAGTTCCGGGCGGGCCCGGATCGCCTCGCGAAGGCGGCTCCTGCCGCGGCTAATCCGCGACTTCACGGTACCAACCGAGATCTTCAACACCTCAGCAATCTCTTCGTACTGGAAGCCTTCGACGTCGCAGAGCGTCACGGCAAGCCGTTGGTCGTCGGGCAGGCGCAGGAGCTCCTCGCGGAGCGACTCCTGCAGCTCGCCCTGGAGCGCGCGGCCTTCCGGCCCTGGTTTGTCGTCCGCAACATCAAGCGGGCGCGTGTCGTCGTCCTGATCGGCCGCGTCGAGGGACACCGCCGGCCGTCGCTGGCGCCGCCGTAGCTCATCGATACAGGTGTTCGAGGCGATCCGGTAGATCCACGAACGGACGTTGGACCCTCGCAGGCTGCGTGCATTCTTGAATGCTGCAGTGAACGCTTCCTGTGTCGCGTCCTCCGCTGCCGGCCGCGACCCGAGCATGCGCAGACAGTGGTTGTAGATCCGCTCCTGAAATCCAAGTACAAGCGTGTTGAACGCGTCCAGATCGCCGCCCCGGATGCGGTCGAGAAGCGCGTCGTCGATCTCCGGCTGCTCGGACACGCGGCATTCTACCCGCGATCAAGGTCTCGCGGAACGTGAGCCTCCCTAGCGGATCAGAGTCGCCTATGTAGGTGGGGTCCTACGCGGCGTCTTCGGTCGCGGCCAGCGCTTCTTCCGCGTCGAGCACGTTCGACCGCACGATGCGTAGTCGCAAAGGTTCCGGGCTCGGCGTGTTGAACGACTCGTTGATGCGGTCGGCGGCGCGCAGCAGCCGGAGGGGGATACGCATCCGTTCGCCCAACTCCAGCAATGCCTTCGTGTCCTTCGGCAGACAGCTCCCACCGTATCCACGGTATCCATCCACGTCGACACCGAGATGCGAATCTCCGATACGCAGGTCCGCAGTAACGGCCCCGCGCACCTTCTCGTAGTCGGCATCGAGTGCCTCGCAGAGATCGAAGATCTCGTTCGCGAACGTCACCTTCACGGCGAGGAACGCGTTGGTCATGTACTTCGCCATTTCCGCCTCGCGCGCCATCATCGACGCCTCATACGGGGCGGCGGGCAGAATTGCCATGAGCGCCTCAACCAGGTGCCTGCTCTGGGCCGTGTAACCGATGATCTGGCGGTCGGGGCGCAGAAAGTCCGTGCGGGCGTAGGCTTCACGAAGGAACTCCGGGTTGAACATCAGGCTGTGCTGCGAGTAGCGCGCCTGGAGCGCCTCGGTCGTGCCAGGCAGCACCGTAGACTTGATAACAACCGTCTTCGTGCCGGTCAGCATCTCCAGCGTACTCTCGATCGCGCTGCCGTCGAAACCGCGTTCGGGCAAGAACGGGGTCGGTACGCAGACGAAGATGATGCCCGCCTCGTTGATCGACGCCTTGGTACCGAGACCCCGGTACGGATCGTAAACACGCGTCTGGCACGCCGTTCGCTCGAAGTAGTTGCGGACGGCGTCGCCGACGACGCCGAGGCCGACGATCCCGATGATCTGCTCGTTGAGGTCCGCGAGAGGCATATCGCCCTCCTTGGCTGGCTGCCTGTAAGCACGGGGAAACCGCCGCCTCGACGTGCAGTCGAGGCGGTCTCCGGTGTTATCGACGGAACGCTGCGTAACCTTGGTCGGGGAACGCCCTACTTCAGAACGAGGTATCCCGTACGAAACGTCCGCTTTGACGTTCCTGTTCATGCCCTGCGATAGCTTTCCGACAATGGCACCTCATACGACTGCCTGGAGACGCTTTGCGTTGTCCGCGAAACGACGATCCAGAGGTTGCGCCAGCGGATCCGGGGACCTGTAGGGCTCCGCGCCGCCACCCTCGCCGCCGTCGCTATACTGACGCATGGCGATCGAGAAGGCATTCGCGATAAACGCCTCCCCTTCCGAGATCTGGGACACGCTCGTCAGGGACTTTTCGATGGCAGAGGAAGGCGTGTATGAAGTCGAGAAGTCGATCATCAACGAGTTGCTCGCGTTGCGAGTGAAGTTCCAGGATGGGATCGAGGCGCAGATTGAGTACCGCTTGGTTCCCCGCGACAATCACACGGAGGTCGTCGCCACCATGTATCCCGAAGGCCTACGCTACGCCATCTTCAAGATGATGACGCTCGGACGAGCCGATATCAACTACGAGCTTAGCCTGGCCGTAGGGCTGTCGAACTTAAAGAGTGCTGTCGAGGACAGCGACGAGGAACTCGCCGACGACGACGAGCTGCTCGATTAACGTCCTGCCGCGATCGCCTCCGCAGCCTGCCTGAGGATGTCCTGCTCGCTCTCGAATGAGAGCAGCTTCGCCGCCTCGTCGATTGGCTTCCAGACTGCGTCATCGACCTCGTCATCGTGGTCCTCGGTGTCGCCGCTCGTGAAACGAATCAAGTAGAAGTAGACCCACTTGTGGACACGCACGGCATCACCGTTTTCCTTCCACACGTACCAGTACTCGATCTTGTCGAGACTCCGCACGACCTCGCCGCTGAGCCCCGTCTCCTCCGACACCTCGCGTAGCGCTGCCTGCGCCGTTTCTTCGCCCTGTTCGATGATCCCTTTCGGGAGCTGCCACGCCTTCCGCTCCTGCGTCTGAATCAGGCAGACGTCCGGGCCATGGTCACCGTCGCGGTAGATTACACCTCCGGCCGAGATTTCGACTCTCGTTCTCATCTCGCCACATCATAGCGCTCGTCCGCGATGCGCAGTGTTTGGGTCGTAGGACAGCCCGATCGTACAATGCACCAGCCATGTGGGACTTTGGCCGCGCCGACAGCATCATGCCGGAAGCCATTGGTGAGCCGGGCGATCGACGCTTCCGGGTGCGCATCGTCGCCGGCATCGATACGGCCTCGCTCTGGATGGAAAAGGAGCAACTCGCCGCGCTCGCGCTCGCCTTGAGCCGCCTCCTCGAGCAGACCCCTGACACCGAGGAAGCAGGAGAGTTCGGCCCGGGCCCGCCTCCAGACTCGTTCCCGGAGGCTCCGGACGTCGACTTCCGCCTGAGCCGGCTAGGCATCGGGCACGATGAGGAGGCGACCTCCATCTCTCTCTTCGCGTACGATCTCGACGTGGCCGAGGACGACGACAACCCGACGTTCTCGTGCCAGATTGGCCGCCGGCAGTCGCGTGACTTCGCAGACCGCGCCGAGGAGGTGGTCAACGCAGGTCGTCCGGTTTGCCTGCTGTGCGGCGGACCGATTAATCCGGACGGACACCAGTGCGGACGGCGCAACGGCCACACCGACCGCCTCGTCTCCTTCCAGTGACCGACGACGTTCAAGTCATGCGTGTATACGGCGCGCCTGACGGCGACGTGCGCCGCCTCGAGGGGCGCACGGTTGCGTTCATCGGATACGGCAACCAGGGCCGCGCGCAGGCGCTGAACCTGCGCGACAGCATCGCTGCGGCATCCGTCTGGTGTGAAATCCTTGTGGGCACGGCAAACGATGAAACCTGGCACCAGGCGGAGGCTGACGGGTTCCGCGTCTTGTCGCCGTCGGACGCCGTGGACGCCGTCGAGATCGTCTTTCTCCTTGTTCCCGACGAGGTACTGCCTGTCATCTTCGAGGAGACGATCGGACCTCACTTGAAGGACGGCGACGTTCTAGTCTTCGCGTCCGGCTACAACATTGTTCACGACTTCGTCACGATGCCGGACCATGTCGACGTCGTGCTACTGGCCCCACGCATGATCGGGCGTCAGGTGCGCCAGCTGTACGAGCGCGGCCTGGGCTTCTACAGCTACATCGCTGTAGAGCAGGACGCCAGCGGTAAGGCCTGGAAAACTTTGCTCGCGCTCGCTGCCGGGATCGGCACACTGGAGCCGCCGGGCGGCGCCTTCGAGCTGTCGGCCGACATGGAGACGCTGCTCGACCTCTACCACGAGCAGGGCTTTGGCTCCCTGCTCGGCATGACATTCTACACCTTCCTCGAAGTGGGCATCGAGGAAGGTATCCCCGCTGAGGTCCTCGCGCTCGACCTCTATCTCTCCGGAGAGGCCGCCGAAACGCTCCAGACAATGGCCGACGTCGGCTTCTATGAGCAATCCAAGCTGCACTCGCGCACGAGCCAGTACGGCGGCATGATGCGCAGCCTCGCGCTCGACCGCGAGCCGATCCGCCAGCACCTGCGCAAGATTGCGCGGGAACTCAAAGACGGTACGTTCGCGAAGCAGTGGGCGGAGGAGCAGGAAAGCGGCGCGGAAACCTTCGAGAACCTTCGCAAGCTCGCCGGTCAGGCCAACCCGTTCACGCCGATCGAGGAGCGCATCCGGAAGCTCATCAACGACGCGCAATCGCGCGAACGCTAGCCGTCGATCTCCTCCATCAGCTCCCACACGTAGCCGTTCGGGTCGTGGACGTGGAACGTCCGGAGGCCCCACGGGCGGTCGACCGGCTCCTCTATTTCGAGTTCGCCATCGCGGAGTTGCTCGTACATCTCATCGACGCCGTCGACCCACAGATGCAGGTGCAACGCGAGGTCCGGCGGCGCCGAGGGCGGACCTCCGATGTGCACCAACAGCCGCAGGTCGCCTGTTCGGAGCATCGTCATGCGCTCGGTCCGCTCCTCGACATCGAAGCCGAGCCTGTCGACGTAGAACGCGACTGTCGCAGGCACGTCAGCCACGAAGATCGAGACGGAGTGCAGGCCGGTGATCATGGCCACAGTTACCTCCTCAGAACGCGGCCATCCTACCAAACCTAGAGTCAGCAATCAGGGCATCATGATAGGATTCACCAGACGTGAATAGGAGGCACCCTTGGAGAAGAAGGTCACGGTTCAGTACCTCACCGACTACAAGTACACGCAGCTCATCACGACGCAGGGCCACTCCGTCATCTGTGACGAGCCGCAAGACGAAGGGGACGGCCTAGGCCCCGGGCCGTACGAGCTGCTCCTGGGCGCGCTCGGCTCCTGCACCGCGATGACTGTGCTCATGTACGCGCGACGCAAGGGTTGGGACGTAGCCGACTGCTCGGTCCATCTGACACACGACCGTATCCATGCCGAGGACAGCGACGGCGCTGAGTCGGGCACGAAGCGCGTGGACCTGATCAAACGCGACATTTCGATCCGGGGCAGGCTGACGGAAGAGCAACGCGACCGGCTCCTCGAAATCGCACAGAAGTGCCCGGTCCACAAGACGATCACGAGCAACCCCACGATCGTCGATAGCATTCTCGTCGGCGAGTAGGTAATCTCCCTGACACGCGGCTCTGCTGCCTTATGATAAGATCGATACGCGGCAGGGACGCCTCTTAGCAGCCCTGCCGATTCTTGATGCAGGAGCCCCGTAAATGCCCGCTGCCACCTGCCACGTCCACCGCCTCGGCCCCACGCCGTACACCCAGGGCCTCGACGTACAGCGGCGCTTGGTGGCGGAGTGTCGCGAGTCCGGCTCCATCCACCTAGTCCTGCTCGAGCATCCGCCGACGTACACGCTGGGCGCGCGAGGAGACCGAGGCCATCTACTCGCCGACGAAGTCCGCCTTTCGCAGCTCGGCGCGGACGTCCACCAGACGGACCGCGGCGGCGACATCACCTACCACGGTCCGGGCCAGCTCGTTGGCTATCCGATCCTCGATATCAAGCGGTGGCGCCAGGGGCCGCGCTGGTACGTGAAGTCGCTGGAGCAGGTGCTGATCGAGACGCTCGCCGGATTCGGCATCGCGTCCGAGCGAAGCGAAGGTCGACCCGGCGTCTGGGTCGGCGGCGCGAAGATCGGCGCGATCGGCGTCCGTATCTCGCGCGGCGTCACGAGCCACGGGTTCGCGCTGAACGTCGACCCTAATCTCGACTATTTCTCGCACATCGTCCCTTGCGGCCTGCCAGACATTTCCGTGACATCGATGAACCAGGTGCTCGGCACAGCCCCAGCCAAGGATCATCTAATAGACGTCGTGAGCGCGGCGTTCGGCCGCGTGTTCGACATCGAGATGCGAGAGCCGGAGGATGCGCTCGTTGGGTAAGACGCTCGACACGATCAGCCTCGAACCGCGCGCGACGACGCAGGCGCGTGAGCCGAAGCCACCCTGGCTGAAGGTGCGTTTCCCTGCCGGCGAGCGCTTCCAGCAGATCAAAGGCCTGCTGCGCAAGAACGACCTCCACACCGTCTGCGAGGAGGCGCGCTGCCCCAACATCGGCGAGTGCTTCAATAACGGTACGGCCACGTTCATGATCCTCGGCGATACATGCACCCGCGCCTGTGGCTTCTGCAACGTCAAGACCGGCCGGCCGGAAGCGCCGCCCGACGTCCTCGAGCCGTTCCGGCTCGCGCAAGCCGTCAGGACGCTCCGTCTCGACTACGTCGTGATCACGTCAGTGAACCGCGACGACCAGGAGGACGGCGGCGCGTCGATCTTCGCAGCTTGCATCCGAGCGATCCGCCGCGACAACCCAGCCTGCCGCGTTGAGGTGCTAATCCCCGACTTCATGGGCAACTGGGAAGCCCTCGCGACCGTCGTCGAAGCTCGGCCGTTCGTCCTCAACCACAACATCGAGACAGTCCCGCGACTGTACGGCCACGTCCGGCCCAAGGCTCGCTACGAGCGTTCACTCGAGTTGCTCCGCACCGCGAAGGCCCTTGACCCTAGCCTGCGCACGAAATCAGGCATGATGGTCGGACTCGGCGAGGAACAGGATGAGGTTTTCGCGGTCATGGCCGACCTCCGCGCGTCGGACGTCGACATCGTCACGATCGGCCAGTATCTGCGGCCAAGCGCGAACCACCTGCCCGTGGAGCGCTACTACCCGCCCACAGAGTTCGCGCCGTTCGTCTAGTACGGCAAGCAGCTCGGCTTCCAACACGTCGAGGCCGGTCCGCTGGTGCGTAGTAGTTATCTCGCGCACAAGCAGGCCGGCGTTGAGAAGGTGCGGGCGTAGTGGCCGCATACGACGTCGCGGTGCTTGGCGGCGGGCCGGGAGGCTACGTCGCCGCGATCCGCGCAGCACAGATCGGCATGAAGGCCGCCATTATCGAGCAAGACCGAATTGGCGGCCTCTGCCTCAACTGGGGCTGCATCCCGAGCAAAGCGCTCCTCTGGAACGCTGAGCTCGTGCATCTCTTCAGGGACTCCAAGGACTTTGGCGTCACATACGACGCCCTCCACATTGACATGGGACAGGCGATCGACCGCAGCCGGACGGTTGTCGACCGCATGGTGAAGGGTGTCGAGTTCCTACTCGACAAGAACAAGGTCGACGTGATCTACGAGCGGGGCGCGCTCAAGAGCGCGTCCGAGATCGTCGTAAACGACGGCAAGACCATCAAGGCGCAGCACGTCATTGTCGCGACAGGTGCGCACGCGCGCACGCTGCCCAACGTCGAGATAGACGGCGAGACGGTCATCACGAGCCGGGAAGCTCTAGAGCTTCGGGAAGCGCCGAAGTCCGTCGTGATCATCGGCGGCGGCGCGGTCGGTGTCGAGTTCGCCTACTTCTGGAACGCATACGGCGTTGATATCACCGTCGTCGAACTGCTCGACCGTCTATTGCCGCTTGAGGACGAAGACATCAGCCACCAACTCGAGCGCGCATTCAAGAAGCAGGGCATCGCCTTCCGTACCGGCGCCGCCGTCGAGAGCGTCGTCACTTCCAGCGACGGAGCAGTCGTTGCCGTCAAGGCCGGGGACAAGCAGGAAGACCTAACTGCCGAGAAGGTACTTGTGGGCATCGGCATGGCCGGCAACACGGAAAACGTCGGCCTCAAAGAAGCCGGCGTGTCGGTTGAACGCGGCTTCGTCGCGGTCGACGACACCATGCGTACCAACACCGACAATGTCTACGCCATTGGCGACGTCACCGGCAAGCTTCCCCTCGCGCACGTTGCCTCAGCACAGGGGGTCATCGCCGCCGAGGCAATCGCGGGCGAGTCTCCACTCGCGCTGGATTACACGAAGATGCCGCGCTGCACGTACTGCCAACCGCAGGTAGCCAGCCTTGGCCTCACGGAAGCACAAGCTCTCGCGAACGACTTGGAAGTGAGGGTCGGCACGTTCCCCTACCGCGGCAACGGCAAGGCCATCGCGATGGAGAAGACCGACGGTCTAGCCAAGCTGGTCGTGGATGCGAAGACACGCGAGATCATCGGTTACCACGTCATAGGCCAGGACGCGACAGAGCTCCTCGCCGAGGCATCGCTCGGCAGCGTACTCGAGACCACACCCCGGGAGCTCGGCTGGGCCGTACACGCCCACCCGACGCTGTCGGAGGTTGTGAAGGAAGCTGCGCTGGCGGTCGACGGCGAAGCGATCCATTTCTGGGACAAGCGATGACCCAGCTCGTAGAACGGCCACCCGTCGAGGACTTGTCTGGCGACCAGCAGATCCAGTTGCTGCGCCAGATGATGCTCATTCGCCGCTTCGAGACGAAGGCCGCCGAGATGTACACCAAGCAGAAGATCGCCGGTTTCCTGCACCTCTACAACGGCGAGGAGGCCGTCGCGGTCGGCGCGATCTCGGCGCTCAACGGCGACGACCCGATCCTCACGCACTATCGGGACCACGGCCACGCGCTCGCGCGCGGCCTCGAACCGAAGCGGGTGATGGCCGAGCTGTTCGGCAAGAAAACCGGCGTCAGCGCAGGCAAGGGCGGCTCAATGCACCTGTTCGATATCGATAAGCATTTCCTCGGCGGCTACGCGATCGTCGCCGGACACCTGCCTCTCGCGTGCGGCGTCGCCCTCGCTAACAAACGCCTCGGCAACGACAAGGTCGTGCTCTGCATCTTCGGCGACGGCGCCGTAAACGAAGGCGAGTTCCACGAGGCGCTCAACCTCGCTTCGGTGTGGAAGCTGCCCGTGCTCTTCATGTGCGAAAACAATTTCTACGGCATGGGTACCGACATCCGCCACGTCTCGGCGGTAATCGAGGTGTACAAGCGCGCTGAAGCCTACGCGCTGCCGGCGAAGCAGGTTGACGGTATGAACGTGCTCGAGATGTACGACGAAACGCTGCAGGCCGCCGACTTTGTCCGCTCGGGCAACGGGCCATCGTTTCTGGAGGCGATCTGCTTCCGCTTCCGCGGGCATTCTATGGCCGACCCCGAGTTCTATCGACGCAAGGAAGAAACGGAGCGCTGGCGCGAGCTCGACCCCATCCTCACGTTCCGCAAGAAGCTAACGAACGAGGGCGTGATCGACGACACGGCCTTCGAGATGATCGAGGAGGAGATCGAGCAGAACGTGCGGGAGGCCGTGGAGTTCGCCGAAGAAAGCCCGGCACCTCCCCTCGAGGATCTGTACGCCGCCGTCTACAAGGAGAACAGTTGACGTGGCCGAAGTCGCGTACCGCGAGGCGCTCCGCATGACACTCCGGGAGGAGCTTGAGGCCGACGAGAAGGTCGTCCTTATGGGTGAGGACATCGGCGCGTACGGCGGCTCGTACTCCGTCACGAAGGGCCTGCTGGAGGAGTTCGGCCCAGACCGTGTCATGGACACGCCGATCTCCGAGTCAGTCGTTGTCGGCTGTGGCATCGGCGCGGCCATGGGAGGTCTGCGCCCGATGGTCGAGCTGATGACAATCAACTTCAGCCTGCTCGCGTTCGACCAGATCGTCAACAATGCGGCGAAGATCTCCTACATGTCCGGTGGCCAGCTCAACGTACCGATGGTCATCCGCATGGCCAGCGGCGCCGGGAGCCAGCTCTCCAGCCAGCACTCGCACAGCCTCGAGGGCTGGTACGCGCACATCCCCGGCCTCAAGGTGGCCGTGCCGTACACGCCGCGCGACGCCCGGGGGCTGCTCAAGACCGCGTTCAAGGAACCGAACCCGGTCATCTTTATCGAACACACGGCTTTGTACGGCCGCAAGGGCGAGGTGCCCGACAACGAATACTCCATCCCCTTCGGCGAAGCCGAGATCATACGAGAAGGCGCGGACGTCACGTTGATCGGCTATTCCGGCAGCGTCTACCAGGCACTCGGCGCGGCCGACATCCTCGAGGGCAACGGCCGCAGCGCCGAAGTGCTCAACCTGCGCACGCTCCGCCCGCTCGACGTCGAGGCGATCATCGGCTCGGTCCGTAAGACCCACCGTGCGGTCGTCGTCGAGGACGACTGGAAGTTTGGAGGGTTCGCCGGCGAAATCTCGGCCATCATCATGGAGCAGGCCTTCGACGAGCTAGACGGTCCGGTCCAGCGTGTCTGTGGTGCAGACGTGCCGATGCCCTACGCGAAGCAGCTCGAGCAGGCCGCGCTCCCGAGCCCGCAGCAGATCGCCGAGACGGCGCTCGGGCTGTTCTAGGAGGACGCGATGATATCCGAAGTCGTCATGCCGCAGATGGGTGCCGACATGGAGGAAGGGACCATCATCAAGTGGCTGAAGAGCGTCGGTGACCAGGTGGAGCGCGGCGAGATCATTGCCGAGATCGAGACCGACAAAGCGAACGTCGAGCTGGAGGCGTTCGACTCCGGAGTCTTCCGGCTCGCGCTTGCCGGCGAGGGCGACACCGTAGATGTCGGTACCATCATCGCCATTGTCGCAGGCAAGGACGAAGACATCTCGAAGTACGCGAATGGCCCGACCGCCAAGGCGCCGCCAAAGGACGAGACACCAAAGGAGCAGGAGAACGCCGGGGAGGACGAGGGCGAGAAGGAAGAGGTCCCGTCCAATCTCCGCAAGGGTCCCCAGGCTGGATCGGCTAAGGAGTCTCCTGAAGTAGAAGCTGAGGAACCCGCGCAAGCCGAGACGCCCTCTACGGCCACGTCACGAGACGGAGGACGCGTCCGCGCCTCACCGGTCGCGCGCAAGGTAGCCGAGCAGCGTGGCATCGACCTCACCTCAATCACCGGAACGGGGCCGGACGGCCGGATCGTCAAGCGCGACGTCGAGGCCGCCGCCGAACTTGGTGCGGAAGCGAAACCGACCGCCGCACCGGAGCCGACCGGAACGACGACCACGGTCGCGATGAGCAAGATACGCCAGACGATCGCGAGGCGCATGTCACAGAGCAAGCGCGAGGCGCCCCACTATTACATCACGGCCGACGTAGACATGACGGAGGCCGAGAGCCTGCGCAAGCAGCTCAACGAGGCCGTGGAGGATTACCCGCGCGTTAGCGTGAACGACATGATTGTCAAAGCGTGCTCTATCGCGCTGCGGCGCCACCCGATCTTCAATAGCTGGATCGTCGACGGCGAGGTCCAGCAGCACACCGACATCAATGTCTGCATCGGCATTGCGCTCGAAGACGGACTGATCGCGCCCGCAATCCTCGACAGCATCGGCAAGAACCTCGGTGAGATCGGGGAGGCCAGCCGGAGTTTGGCCGAGCGCGCGAAGTCCGGCACCCTCAAGGCAGATGAGTACACGGCCGGCACGTTCACGATCAGCAACCTCGGCATGTACGGCGTCGAGACGCTCGTCGCCATCATCCAGCCGCCCCAGACTGCCATCCTCGGTGTAGGCGCGGTGCGCGAGATGCCCGTCGCGATCGGGGGTGGCATCGCCACCGCCGACATCATGAAGGTCGCGCTGTCGGCCGACCACCGCGTGACGGACGGCGCGCAGGGCGCGCAGTTCCTCAACGAGATCAGGCAGATCCTCGAGCACCCGGCCGCGCTCCTGGTATAGGGCCGCGTGCCTTCGGACACGGCTAGACTGGCCGTGGAGATAAGGTATGTCCGCGATCGTCGCCAGCGATCTCAAGAAGCACTTCACAGAAGACATTAGGGCCGTTGACGGCATCGACCTTGACGTGCCGGAAGGTCAGCTCTTCGCGTTCCTCGGGCCGAACGGCTCCGGCAAGACGACAACCGTGCGCATGCTGACGACGCTCCTCCGCCCCACGAGCGGCTACGGTGAAGTGGACGGGCTAGACATCACGAGGGCCCCGGGAGAGATCCGGCAGCGGATCGGCGTTGCACTCCAGGAGGCCGGCCTGGACGACAACCAGACCGGACGCGAGCTGCTCGAACTGCAGGGCCACCTCTACCGCCTGCCAGCGGATGAAGTTCGCAAGCGGGCAAGGCGGCTGCTTGAGGTCGTCGATTTGCTCGACGCGGCGGACCGCAATGTCAAGAGCTACTCCGGCGGCATGAAGCGCCGCCTCGACCTTGCGGCCGCGCTCATGCACAACCCACGCGTCGTCTTTCTCGATGAGCCGACGACCGGACTCGACCCTATCAGCCGCGAGACGATCTGGGCCTACGTCCGAGAGCTCAACGAGCGGGAAGGCGTGACGTTCTTTCTCACCACGCAGTACCTGGAGGAAGCCGATCGCCTCGCACACGACCTTGCGATAATGAACCTGGGCAAGATCGTGGCGCGCGGGTCGCCCCAGGAACTCAAGGCGTCCATTGGTACTGACGTCGTCACGGTGCAGCTTGATGAACCGCACGTCACCCGCGACCGGGCGATCGAGGTACTGCGCGCCCTCGACGGCGCGACCGAGGTCAGGGCAGCAACCAATGAGGTCGTGATATACGTCAAAGGAGGTAGTCGGGCCATCGCGAACGTCGTTCGCATCCTCGACGAAGCCCAGATCGCGTTCGACGAAGTCAGCCTGACGCACCCCACACTGGATGACGTCTTTATCCAGAAGACCGGTCATCACATCACGGAGGATTCCGATCAGCCCGAGGAGGTCGCGTAGTGCGCCGCGGCCTGATCGACTCCTACTATCTGATGGTCCGCGGGCTACGTGACGCGCTCCGGCAGCCCGAGGTGGAACTCACGAATATCTTCATCCCGATGTTCTTCTTCGCCGTCACCGTGGGCGCCATTGGAAGCGTCGCCGGCGTCGCGTTTGGCGTTGACAACTTCCTCGGCTTCCAGATGCCCGTCGCCGTGCTGCAGGCGGTGGCCGGCGTGGCTGGCAGCGCCGGCCTCGGCACTGTCACGGATATCGAGCGCGGCTACTTCGACAAGCTGCTGCTGACGCCAGCGCCGAGGCTCTCACTCGTCTTCGGCAGGATCTGTGCCGACGGAGTACGCGCGATGGCGCTCACCGCGATCATCGTCGTGACGGGGCTGATCTTCGGTTCAGGGATGGAAACCGGCATCGCGGGCGTCTTTCTCATCATCATCATGGGCGGCGCGTTTGGCCTCGCCTACGCAGGCATCGGCATGTCGATTGCCCTGCGGACCGGCAGCCCGCAGGCTGCGCAAGCGGGCTTCCTGCTCTTCTTCCCGCTCCTCTTCCTTTCGCCGGCCTTCGCACCCAAGGAGGTGTTCGCGCCCTGGCTTGAGTTCCTGGCGACCATCAACCCGATCACTTACATCCTGCAGGGCATGCGAGACCTGGTGCTGGAGGGATGGGACCTGCGGTCGTTGCTCGGCGCGCTCGCGTCGATTGCAGGCTTTGCGACAGTCACATTGACGCTGACGCTGGCCGCGTTGCGGTCGCGGACCGCGTAAGGGGGGCCGACTAGCGGACGTCCTCCCCTTCGAGCCGCCGGATGATCTTGCTCAGCTCAGGAAGCATAGCGAGCGCGATAGAGGGGTTGCTCTTGAGTTCGGCGGTGAAGTCCCAGCGCGTCATGACAAGACACTCCGTGTCTTCGGCAGCGACGACGGTCGTCGACCTCGGGTAACCATCGAGAACCGCCATCTCGCCGAACGACTCTCCCTGGCGCTTCTCGCCGACTTTCTCGCGACCCTTGAGGACATCGCACTTGCCCTTGGTGATGACAAAGAACGCGACCGCCTGCTCGCCTTCCTTCACGATCTCCTCCCCCTTCGCGTAGGTCCTGGGCACGACGGTCTTGCCCAACCGCTCCAGGTCGTCCTTCTCCAGGCGAGAGAAAAGCGGGGTCCCCTTTAACGCCTCCTCGTGGGCCATGCCCAGCCTCCTATGCTAACGAGTGCCAACTTGGCGCATTCTAGTCTCTCCACGCCTGGCGGGACAAGGGAGGCCGCAGCTACCTTCCCACAGTTGCCAGCCGATATGATTCATTCATGAACCCCGTTCAGCGGCTCCGGCGCTCGACCAAGGTCGGCCGCACCGCCGTGCGCATCTTCCTGGCTTATCGCTGGAACTCCTGGCGCAGCCGGAACATGGACCCCACCATGTCGGAGCGGCGGCTTTCTGAGATTCACCGCCGCAACGCGGAGAGCATCCTGAAGACGGCGACAGAGCTGCAAGGTCTCATCATCAAGCTGGGTCAGATTCTCGGTGCCCGCGCGGACATCGTGCCGGACGAGTACATCGAGGTACTGTCGCAACTTCACGACACCGTTCCTTCCCGCCCCTACCACGTGATCAAGCGCCACGTCGAACGCGAGCTAAACGCGCCCCTCGAGGACGTGTTCGCCGAGTTCTCACCGCAGCCAATCGCATCCGCTTCGCTTGCACAGGTCCATCGCGGCAGGCTGCACGACGGCCGCGACGTCGCGGTGAAGGTGCAGTATCCCGAGATCGAGGAGATCGTCGAAGTCGACCTGCAGAACATCCGCGCTCTCGGCCGCCTGGCTGGCTGGATCCTGCGCGATTACGACCTCAAGTCGATGGTTGATGAACTGAGCGAAAACGCGCCCATGGAGCTCGACTTTATCCACGAAGGCAAGAACGCCGAAGCCTGCGCGGCTAACTTCGCCGACCAAGACAATATCATCGTGCCCAAGATCTACTGGGAGCACACGACCCGCCGCGTGCTTGTCATGGAGTTTGTCGAGGGCATCAAGATCACGGACCTCGAAGCGATCGACGCTGCAGGCATCGACCGCCACGAGATGGTGCAAGTCCTCACCGAGAGCTACTTCAAACAGATCTTCGCCCACGGCTTCTTCCATGCCGACCCCCATCCCGGTAACCTCTTCGTCCAGCCGGGACCCAAGATCGTCATTGTCGACTTCGGCATCGCCAAAGAATTGCCGCCGGGCTTCCTAGCCGGCTTCATCCGCCTTGTCACGACCCTTATCGGCGGTCCCAGCGAAGACCTGCCCAAGGCGTTCCGCGACCTCGGATTCCACACGAAGTACGAAGACGACACCGTGTTCGAGACCATTGGCGAGGCGATGGCAACCCGATTGGCGAGGAACAGCGAGTTCAACGAGAATCGCGAGCTCATGGCAGAGTTCCAGGACAACATGATGCGCGTCTTTCGCGAGAACCCCGTTGTGCGCGTCCCCGGCGAGTTCCTTTATCTTGGCCGCGTGATGGGCCTCCTGGCCGGGCTGGGCGTTCAGCTTGGCTCCAGAGTGAACCTGCTGGAGGTCATCGGCTCCCAGCTCCCGGACACAACCGTCGCTTCGCCGTAGCTTCGCTCCGTTGCAGGCCTTTCACCAAAGTCGATACACTCCTTAGACCCAAGGCGTTAGATAGCGTGCGCTACCCTGAAGGGGAGGCTGCATGTCGAACGACACACACGACAGACTGCGAATCGAGAGCCAGCCGGTTCCGAAGCAGGATCCGCGCGTCCGCATCAAGAACTGGCAGGAGACCTTCCTTGGTTACAGCATGGAAACAGCCAAGCTGGAGGCGATGCGCTGCATCCACTGCCCCGACGCACCCTGCCAGCAGGCCTGCCCGGTAGGCAACGACATCCCAGGGGCGCTCCTCCTTTTGGAGCAAGGCGACCCCATCGCCGCTGCCAACAAATTCCGGGAGACAAGCAACTTGCCCGAGATGTGCGGCCGGCTATGTCCCCAGGAGAGCCTCTGCGAGGGTGACTGCGTCGA
>Ga0075326_1000026_pt1 | contig 34670 bp, 29 predicted proteins | sample MayberrySE_Catta_3_FD_120052 | JGI IMG/M metagenome (GOLD analysis project Ga0075326, IMG submission 120052) | Natural and restored wetland microbial communities from the San Francisco Bay, California, USA, that impact long-term carbon... | ecosystem: Environmental > Terrestrial > Soil >...
GGTCCCCCGCCCCCTGTTGGTGTTTCCAACGAGCGGTGTGCACAGGAATTGTATGATTGGGCGCAGTCGCTCTATTTGTCGCCATCTGCAAAGTTGTTTGCGGAAACCTACTGCGGCGTCCATCCACGAGCCTTTGTAGGAGACTCTTCCATTCCGATCAGCCCAGACAGGTGCGCGGAGGCATTGTATGACTATGCCATCAGCTACTTCACGGACGTGGCGGCCGAGATCAACATCGACCTATTCTGCTAGGCGGCTAAAGACTCTGGAGAGGCACCATGAACAACGAATCCAACGACCAACTACGCTTCCTGCGCGGGCTGCGCGCGGTACGAGAGTACACGTCCGAGGCGATACCGGACGACGTGCTGAGCGACATCCTCGAGGTGGGCCGGTGGTCGGGGAGCGCGAGCAACCGTCAGGTGACGGAGGTGGTGGTCGTGACCGACCGCGAGGTGCTGCGCCGGATGTCGGAGCTGGGGGTCCGCCCGGCGGCTGGCGCGGCGGCGACGCTGGTGGTCGTCGTGCCCGACGACGAGCGTCGCGAGCTACATGTGTTCGACAACGGGCGGCTGGTCGAGCGGCTGCTCCTGGCGGCGAAGGCGCTGGGCGTCGGCGGGAACATCGCGACGCTGAAGGAGGACGGGCCCAAGATCATCGGCGAGCTGCTGGGTGTGCCCGGCGACAAGCGCGTGTGGACGGTGGTGACGCTGGGGTACGTCGATAGGGAAGCCCGGCGGGCCCGGCCGAGGAATCCGAACGCGGGGCGGAAGTCGATGGGCGAGTTCGCGCGGTGGGAGAAGTACGACTAGGTCGGGGCTGAGACCGGCGAGGCTGGAAAGCCTCGCCTACGGGGTGGTTGGCAGGCGTGTTGGGGCGTGTCGCGACGCGCCCTGAGATCGGGCCCGGCGAGGCTGGAAAGCCTCGCCTACGGGGTGGGGCGGCTAGATCGCATCCTCACGGAACCAGTCGCCCGGGTGCCGACTGCGGTCGGCACCTTGAAGTTTGCCTGCTGGCAATCTTCCTAGATGACCTCGTCCCTTAGCCATTCACCAAATCTCTCGCCAATCATGATGGTGGGGATGTTGATGTTGGCGCGGGGGACGGAGGGCATGATGGAGGCGTCGGCGACGAAGAGGCCTGAGACGCCGTAGACGCGGCCGCGCTGGTCGACGACGGCGCCGGGGTCGCCGTCGGGGCCCATGGGGGCGGTCGAGCAGGGGTGGTAGCCGGAGCCGGTGGCGCGACGGGCCCAGTCGCGGAGCTTGGCTTTGTCGTCGATGGTCTCGGGGCGTGGCCAGACGATCTCCGAGGTGAGGTCCGCGATCTCCGGGGTCGCGGCCATGCGGAGCGCGATGTCGAGGCCCTCGAGCATGCGCGCCTCGTCCCATTCGTCGTTGAGGAAGTCGGACTCGATCCGGGGCTGCGTGTATGGGTCGGCGCTCTCGAAGACGAGGCGGCCGTGGCCGCGCGTCTTCTCGACAACGGGGGCGAGGCCGACGAGGAGGTCGTCGGGGTCGCCGCGCTGGATGAACGAGATGGGCTCGAGCTGCATGTCGTTCTCGTGGTCGCTGCCGGCGGCGGTGTAGCGCAGCGTGGTCTGGATGATCGGCTGGTCCTTGCCGGCGATGCCGGGCTTGGGAACGAGCGCGACGAGCGTGGCGGGATGGTCGTGGAGGCGGGCGCCGACGGGGGCGTCCTTCACGAGCGCGACGCCGAGGCGCTCGAGGACGTCCTTCGGGCCGACGCCTGAGCGGACGAGGATCGGCGGCGACTGGATCGAGCCGGCGCAGACGACGACGCGGTCGGCGTCGATGGTCTCGCGGGCGCCGTCGGTCTCAACCTCGAGGCCGGTCACGCGACCGCCGGCGATGACGACGCGGACGACGTGGGTGTGGGGCCGGACGTCGAGGTTGGGGCGCTTGCGGACGGGCATGAGGTAGGCGACGGCGGTGCTGATGCGGAAGCGGCCGCGCTTGTTCATGGGGTGGGGGCCGTAGCCGGTGGTCGCGGGGTCGTTGTGGTCGGGGCAGGCGGGGTAGCCCATGGCGGCGCAGGCGTCGAGGAAGGCCTGCTGGAACGGCACGAGGTCGTCGGGGCGGTGGATCTGGATCGGGCCATCGGCGCCGTGGAGGTCGTTCTGGATGTCGAGATCGGTCTCGAGGCGCTTGAAGTAGGGAAGGCACTTCTCCCACGACCACTCGGGGAGGCCGAGCGCGGCCCATTCGTCGTAGTCGCCGGGCTGGCCGCGGAGGGCGATGGCGGTGTTGACGGCGGACGAGCCGCCGGTGACCTTGCCGCGTGGGAGGGGCGTGTTGCCCTTGTTGGTCGGGACGGGCTGATAGCGGAAGCCCCAGTCGTGCTTGAAGACGGAGTTGTGGTTGCCGTTCTGGAGGTCTTCGGGCAGCGACGCTTCGTCGGGGTAGTCGGGGCCGGCCTCGATGAGGAGGACGCGCTTGTTCGCGTCCTCCGTGACGCGAGTCGCGATGACGGCGCCGGCGGAACCGGCGCCGACGACGATCAGGTCGTAGTCGGGCATGGCGGTGATTCTAGCACGAGGCGAGATTCCTCGACTCGCCAGCCGCGGGCTGGCTCGCTCGGAATGACAGAGAGCGAGCTACTCCGCGGCCGAGAGGAGGCCGGCGATGTCGTGCTTCGCGTCGAGGATGTTCTCCCAGAGGTCGCCAACGTCGTCGATGCGATCTGGCGCGGTGAGGATGGTGAAGTCGCTGGGGTAGATGCTGTCGAGCTCGTCCCAGGCGACGGGCATGGAGACAGGGGCGCCGGGGAGCGCGCGCGGCGAGTAAATCGAGGCGAGGGTTTTGCCGCGAACGTTCTGGTTGTGGTCGAAGAAGATCTTGCCGGTACGCTTGTCGACGCTCCACTCCATGGTGATGTCCTTCGGGTGAGCTTGCAGCACGTGCTGGCCGATGACCTCGCAGGCGGCGCGCGCTTCGTCGCTGGTGAGCTGGCGCAGGATCGGGACGTAGATGTGGAGGCCGGTCTTGCCGGTCGTCTTGACGAACGACGAGAGCGAGAGCGAGTCGAGGACGTCTTTGATCCAGCCGGCGACCTCGCAGGTCTTGGCGAAGGCTTTCTTGTTGAGCTCGGGCTCGTCGCCGGGCGACTCCTTGCCGGAGTAGATGTAGGGGTCGAGGTCGATGACGATGAAGTCGGGGTAGTTGAGCAGCGAGCTTTCGATCTGCTTGCGGGAACCCGTGAAGGTGGTCTCGAGGTGGTGGCCGTCGGGCTCGGGGCTGGTGCGCATGTACCAGGTGTGCAGCTCGATGTCGGCGAGCTGGCCCAGCCAGAGGAGGGTCGGCAGGTTGTTGACGAGCACGTACTCCTGGTCGCCCTCGTTGTGGCTGGAGTAGAGGGGCACGAGCTCGACGAACGCCGGTGGCTCGACGGCGATGTGCTTCTGGTAGAAGTGCGACCCGGCGATGCCGTTGGGATAGCGCACGAGAGTGAGCGGGCGGTCGCGGAGGTGGGGGAGGAGGTAGGGCGCCATCTCCGCGAGGTAGATGAGGTAGTCGCGCTTGGTGAGCGCGCGATGCTCGGCGTCGGGCGTCCAGAGCTCTTTGTCGAGATTGCTGACCGAGATCTTGTGAGGCCCGACCTTGAGGATGAACTTGTCCTTTTCCGACTCGAGCTGGTCGAGCACCTCGTCGATCTCGTGGTCGAGACGGTCGTCGTCCGCGACACCGGTCGCGGGCTCCGGCGCGACGCGCTCGATCGCGGTGACGCGGACTTCCTCGGGCGGCTTGTCCTCGCGGAGGCGGAGGAACACCGGGGCGCGGAGGTTGCCGTCGGAGGTCCACTCGGCGAACTTGACCTCGGCGACGAGCTCCGGCTTGACCCATGTCGTGCCGTTCTTGTCGGGCGGGTCCGACGAGAACGGGTTCGTCTTGCGCGTGAGCTTGTCCAGCTTCTTGCGGATCTCCGCAAGGAGCTGGTCGGTGAAGCCGGAGCCGGCGTGGCCGGCGTAGACGAGGTTGCCGTCGTCGTCGTAACGGCCGAGAAGCAGCGCGCCGAAGGTGTCCGAGCGTCCGCCCTGGCCCTGGCTGAACCCGCCGACCACGAAGTCGTCGGTGAGGACAGCCTTGATCTTGAGCCAGTCGTGAGAGCGCTTGCCGGGCTCATATACGCTGTCCTTGCGCTTCGCGACGATGCCTTCGAGGCCGAGCCGGCGCGAGGCCTCGTAGGCGGCTTCGCCCTCTTCGTCGAAGGCGTCGAGGAGGAGGACGCGGTCGGTTGGAAGGAGGACGCGCTTCAGGAGCTCCTTGCGCGCGGTCAGCGTGCACTTCGTGAGGTCGTAATCCTCCAGGTAAGGGAGGTCAAAGGCGTAGAAGAGGACCGGGACGTCGATCTCCGCCTGGCGGATATCGGTCTTGCCCTGGAGGTTCAGGCGCTGCTGGAGAAGGCCGAACGACGGGCGGCCGTCCTCGTCAATGGCGACGACCTCGCCGTCGATGACGGCGTCGGTGACGGGCTGCGCTGCGAGCTCCTCGACGAGGTACGGGTACTGCGCCGTGTTGTCGAGGCCGTTGCGGCTAAGCAGCGTGACCTCCCCGTCGCGGATGAGGGCGACGATGCGGATGCCGTCGAGCTTCGGCTCGAAGAGCCAGCGCGGGTCGGAGAAGGCCTTGTCCGCCGAGTGGGCGTTCATCGGCGCGAACTTGCTCGGGAACTTGGCCTGCTTCGCGCGCGGCGCGTCCTCGGGGGCGCGGATCACGGTCGCGGCGGTGCGGTCGGGGAGGCGGCCGGCCCTGATGTCGTCGATCGTAAGGCCGGAGATCACCGAAGCGTCCTCGTCGAGGATGTCGCGCTCTTCGTCGGCGGCGAAGTCGCGGTGCTTGATGAGGAGCCACTCGGTTTCTGAGTTCGAGAGCTTGACGAGCGTCCACGAGCCCTTGACCTTCGCGCCGCGCAGCGTGATCGAGATCTTGTTGGCGGCGAGCTCTTCGCGCATGCGCTGCTCTGCCTCGTCGCGGTCGTTGAATGAAAGCTGGTCGTCTTCGTCGGGGCTGTAGGTGCCGTTGTCCCAGACGATCACTTGACCGGCGCCGTACTCGCCCTTGGGGATCACGCCCTCGAAGGTGCCGTAGTCGAACGGGTGGTCCTCGACCATGACGGCGAGGCGCTTTTCGTTGTTGTCGAGCGACGGCCCCTTGGGGACGGACCACGACTTGAGGACGCCGTCGACCTCGAGGCGGAAGTCGTAGTGAAGGCGCGAGGCGTCGTGCTTCTGGATGAGGAACGTGAGCGGGCCGGTGCGGCCTGTGGGCTCTGCTGGCGGGGGCTCGGGCGTTCGCGAGAAATCGCGCTTCTCGTCGTAGCTGGCGAGCTCGGCGGGCCTGCTCTTGCCCGAGCGCTTGGCTGCGCGAGGCATCTCGCTAGGCGGCCAGGCCGCGGCTAGCCGGCGGCCGCCTTGCGCCGTCGCGCCGCGCGGCGCTTGGGCGCCTCCTCCTCGTCCTCGCCCTTGGCGGGCTTGCCCTTCGCGGCGTCGACGCTCGCCTTCAGGGCGGACATGAGGTCGACGACCTTGCCCTTCTTCGGCGCGGGGGCCTCGACGATCTCGGCGCCCTCGAGCTTGTGCTCGATGATCTGGGTCAGCGCGTCACGATACTGGTCCTGGTATTTCTCGGGTTCGAATTCGTCGAGCATCAGGTCGATCAGCGAGACGGCCATCTGGAGCTCCTTCTTGGAGACCTTGATGTCGGGCCGCTCGACCTCGTCCTGGATGCGGATCTCGTCCGGGTAGAAGAGCGTCTCCAGCATGAGGCGGCCGTTGTAGGGCCGGAGCGCGCAGAGCTGCTCCTTGTTGCGGATGGCGACCTTGGCGACGGCGGTGAGCTGCTTCTCCTCGAGGGCGTCCATGAGGAGCGTGAACGGTTTGAGGCCGGTGTCCTCGGGCTCGAGGTAGTAGCTCTTCTCGTAATAGACCGGGTCGATCTCCTCAGCCTTGACGAATGACGAGAGCTCGATGGTGTGCTTGCTGGGGAGCGGAAGCTTCTCGAAGTCCTCGTCAGTGAGGACGACGTGCTGGTCTTTGGAGTACTCGTAGCCTTTGTCGATCTCGCCATACTCGACGGTGCGCTCGCAGACGGGGCACCAGCGCTGCTGCTTGATGCGCGAGCCGCACTCCTCGTGGATCTGGCGGAAGCTGATGTCCTTGTTCTCGGTAGCGCCGAAGAGCTTGACCGGGATGCTGACCATCCCGAAGCTGACCGCGCCCTTCCAGATCGATCGTGGCATTGGTGGGCCTCCTCCCCAGCGAGAACGGACGCCGGAGACGTTCGTTACCGGCTACTGACGCTCGCCGAAGCTGCCCATGTAGCATGCCACATTATGCAAATCAGTTCAACGAGGTGCGCGTTTCGGTTGCGTAACAGGCTCGAATTGTAGGGAGAACCCTAACGTGCGAGGAACATGGAACAGGACGGACAACCACCCTTGTTGTTCCCTGTTCCTGGTTCGTTGTTCCTCGCCTAAAGCTGCACGCACTCGGATGCGGGGACGTCCGGGCGGGGAGCGACGAAGAGGGGGAAGCGGAGGCGGCCGTCGTGCCACTGGGCGTACTGGACGTGGACGGCGAGCTCGGGCTGGCACCAGTGGATGAGCCGGTTGACGGTCGGGGTTTCGGGAAAGGGGCACGCTCCGGCGTGGACGGGCATCAGGAGGTCGATGAGGAGCTGGGCCTCGCGGCGGCCGACGCCAACGCTGACTTCGCCGACGTAACGCAGCTTGTCCCTTTCGTAGATGCCGAGCAGCAGCGACGAGATGAGCTCGCCCTTGGCACCGCCTCCGAAGCTATAGCCGCCGACGACGAAGTTGTCGGCCTGGGAGGCGCGGATCTCCTGCCAGGCGCCGGAACGCTCGCCGGGGAGGTAGGGGCTCCAACGGTCCTTCGCAATAACACCCTCGAGGTGGTGGCTGGCGACTGCGTCGAAGAAGGCGATGCCGTCGTTCTGAACGAAGTCCGCGGCCTGGATCACGCGGTGCGTTTCGAGGTGCTCGTGGAGGAGGTTGCGGCGCTCGAAGAGCGGCCGGCTCAGGAGTGAGACGCCGTCGAGCTCGAGCAGGTCGAAGACCTGGTAGATGATCGGCGAGCGCCGTTTGCGCGGCACGGTCTCATCCGGCTGGAGGAGCCGCGGACGCAGGAGTTGCGGAGTCGGAAGCGGGCCGCCGTCCCAGGCGATGATCTCGCCGTCGACGATAGCGGAGCGGGCCCGGAGGCAGCCGGGCAGGGGCGCGAGCTCCGGATAGAGGGCGGTGAGGTCGCGCAGGTTGCGGCCCTGGATGCGCATGCGGCCGTCGTCGACCTCGGCGATGGCGCGGACGCCGCCCCACTTGACCTCGAAGACGTGGTCGGGCGAGTCGAACGGCGCCTCGACGACGGTGGCGAGCATCGGGCGGAGCTGGCCTTGCCTGGGTTCCAGCGCGATTGCAGGTGGGGCGGCGCGAGGAGCTCCTCTCATGCTCTAGATGAGAGTAGCAGTCCTATTGGTGTAGTCAAGTGATCGGTGAATTCGCGTAGGCGGGTGACTCCGCGGCAGCTACACGGCCACCTTCTCCGCGCTCACGGCCTTCACACAGTCCAGCAGCCGGCCGAGCGTATCCAGCCGCGACGCCATATCGCGGCCCGCGGGGTCGACGCGGAGCGTCGTCACGCCCGCGTCGCGGTAGGCGCGGATGCGGTCCTTCACCATCTCCTCCGTGCCGAGGAGGTTCGTCTTCAGCACGAGCTCGTCCGGCACCATCGAGCGCGCCTCGTCGTGCTTGCCGTCCAGCCAGGTCGTCTGCACCCTGAGCGCGATGTCCTCGTAGCCGGCGCGCCGGAACGCCGCGTTGTAAAAGTTGTGTTCGCGCGAGCCCATGGCGCCGAGCGTGAACGCCAGCCCCGGCTTGCGCGGCTGGACCAGCTTCTCGAGGTCATCGCCGAACGCGACGGCGCCGCCGGCCTGCAGGTCGATGTCGCTCAGCGAGCGGCCGGCCTTCTCCGCGCCCTTCTTGATGTCGTCGAAGAACACGTCGGCGTGCTCCGGCATGAACGACGTCCCGAGCCAGCCATCGGCAAGCTCGCCGGTGAGCTGGAGCGTCTTCGGGCTCAGCGTCGCGAGGTAGATCGGTACCGGGTCGCGCAGCGGCGCACTCGACTTGATCGCCTTGCCCTCGCCGCCCGGCAGCGGGAGCTGGTAGACCTTGCCTGAATAGCTCGACCGCTCGCCGGACTCGATCAGCCGCACGATCTCGATCAGCTCGCGCATCCGCGTCATCTGGCGCTTGAACGTGATGCCGTGCCAGCCCTCGACCACCTGCGGCCCGCTCGTGCCGAAGCCAAGGATGAAGCGGTCGTTCGTCAGAGAGGCCATCGACATCGCCGTCATCGCCACCAGGGAGGGCGTGCGCGTGCCCGATTGCACGATGCCCGTGCCGAGCCGGATCGTCGATGTCTTCGCGGCAAGGTACGCCAGCGGCGAGATCGCGTCGTAGCCCCAGGCCTCCGCCGACCACACGTCGTGGACGCCGAGGCGCTCCGCTTCGACGACGTAGTCGCTGACGCCCTGCCAGTCCTCGCGACCCATGCCCAGCGATGTAGAGACTCGCATCATGCCCTCCTCATCGAATTTCAGCGTTCGGCTCCAGCATCCTACATCATCCCGCCGTGGAACTGCCCCGCCGCATTAGGGAGCTTCCCTACTGCGCGCCCGCCACGCCCGCGCCATACTGCAACGAGATAGGCGCGCGAATGAGTCTGCACACCATGTCCATCGAAGACGTACGCGATGAGCGCGCAGGCCGCATGGCGCAGTCCCCGCGAAGCGTCGTGCCGTGGCTGAAGTGGCTGTTCTGGCTCGCGACTCTCACGATGGTCGTCGTTGGTCTGGTGCTCGTGGGGATAGCCACTATCCCCGCCCTCTTCGGCTACAGCACGTACACCGTCGACGACGCGAGTATGGAGCCAAAGCTGCGGAACGGTTCGGCGGCAGTTGCGAGCGCCACGAGGTCGAGCGACCTCGAGGTCGGCGACGTCATCGTCCGCCGCGAAGAAGCGGGCGGACCCGCCGTTCTGCACCGCATCGTCGACATCGGGCAGGTGGGAGGCGAGCGCGCGTTCTTTACTCAGGCCGATCAGAGCGCCGCCCCCGACGAGACGGCGGTCACGCTCAGCGGCGAAGGCGACCGCGTTGTCTACACGGTGCCGTACGCAGGCTATATCCTCAACTTCGCCGAGTCGTGGACCGGCCGGCTCATGTTGATCGGCGTGCCGCTGGTCCTGCTTTCCGCGCCCTTCCTAGACGACATCCGCCGGCGCGCGCCGGCGCGTTCGCGCCGCCCCGCACCGCGGGCCAACCCGGACCCTCGTCCAACACCAGCCGCGCCGGCGACGATGCAGCAGCGCGCCGCGGCCTTACGGCAGTTCGTGCGGCGCCACAGCGGGATGCCAGGCGCGATGGTTCAGTGCGCGAAACATCCGTCGATCACCGGCATGACGACGCTTCAGATGCTGGCGGCGCTCAGGGCAGAGACGGGCGTTGTCGCGACCAGCCAGCGCGTGGCTCAGACGTGCGCGGAGCTTGGTGTGCCATTCGAGATGGCCGGCCCGGCGGCCGGCCGCGAGCGCGTGGCCTAACGCCGGCCCTTCCGGCGCCTAGCCTTACCGCCTCCGCCACCTTGGTCGATCACGACGTCTAGTGTGCGGCCCTTGAGCTGGGTGCCCTGAAGACCCTCAATGGCGGACTCCGCCGCCTCCGGATCGAGTTCGATGTAGGCGAGGCGCTTGCGTGAGACGAGCCGGACCGAGGTCACGCGGCCATATTCCTCGAACACGTGACGCAGGTCACCATCGGTGACCTCGGGAGCGAGGTTTCCAACGAACAGGGTGGTCACGGCAGCCTCCTAGCGGTTCGGCGGGGCCGGCCGCCACCTTCGGGCGACCAGCGGCGCGGAGGGCCTTCCAGACCGGCGCGCGCGTCTCGCGCACCTTCGCGCTCACGTCTAGCTTACCATGCACGGACGTAACCGTCGTTGTTCCCGCTCTCTTTTCGATAAGTGCGCCAAACGCTACACTAAGCTGTCGCCTCCGGACCGTCCTTCTTTATGTCATGAATGAGGAGCAGTTAGACCTCCGAGCAGGCGCACGCCTGCTGATGACGGAGCTGCGACGACAGTGGGTCTCGCTGTCGATCGCGCTCTTTGCGGCTCTCGTCTGGACCTTCGCGAGGGTTGGCACTCCCGTGCTCATCGGCAGGACGATCGACGAGGCGATCGACATCCCAGGCGGCGTCGACCTTGACCTTCTCCTCATGTTCGTGATCGGACTTTTGGGCCTGGCCGCGCTGCAGGGCATCGGCGCCGCGGTCCGGCGCTACTTCGCGATGCGCACCTCCCACCGCGTAGAGGCCGACATCCGGATGCAGTTCTACGCGAGCATCAACCGGCTCTCGTTCGACTTCTACGACAAGACCGAGACGGGCCAACTCATGTCGCGGGCGAGCACAGACGTGCACGAGGTCCAGCAGCTCACGGTCATGATCCCGATCAACTTCGCCTTCCTGCTGCTGGCCGTCGGGTCCTTTATCGTGCTGTCCTTCATCCACCTCTGGCTCGCGCTGCTCGGGCTGATCGTCTACCCGATGGTCACGCTGATCACCGTCCGCTTCTTCAACCAGCTCTTCCCGGCGACGGCGCGCGTCCAGCAGGGGCTCGGCCAACTCACGAGCGTCGTCGAGGAGAACATCGCCGGGTCGCGCCTCGTGCGCTCCTTCGGGCGCGAGGAGCAGCAGATCGGCCGCGCGCAGGGCGTCGCGGACCAGGTCTACGACGACTACATGGAGGTTGCCCGGCTCCGGACAATCTACGGCCCGCTCTTCTTCCTGCTGCCGACGATCGGCCAGCTCGCCATCCTCGCGTACGGCGGCTGGCTTGCGCTGGACGGCCAGATCTCGGCCGGTGAGTTCGTGGCGTTCTTCCAGCTCCTCAACATGCTGATCTGGCCGGTCCAGGGCCTCGGTGAGATGATCGCGTCGGGCCAGCGCGCGCTCACGTCGGCGGCCCGCATCCACAACATAGTCAAGGAGCAGCCGACGGTGCGGGAGCGTCCGCATGCCCGGTCGCTGCCGGACGGCAATGGGGAGGTCGAATTCGATCACGTGCGCTTCTCGTACTTCCCCGGCCAGCCGGTCCTGCGCGACTTCTCGCTGACGGTGCCCGGCGGCACTTCCGTTGCGCTCGTCGGGCCGACCGCGTCCGGCAAGTCGACGGTCGCGCGTCTCTTGCCACGGTTCTACGACGTGGACGAGGGCGCGATCCGGATCGACGGGATGGACGTCCGCGACGTGAAGCTGCAGGAGCTGCGATCGAACGTCGGTCTGGTCTTCGAGGACACGTTCCTGTTCTCGGACACGATCAGGAATAACATCGCGTACGGCAATCTCGACGCGACCGAGGAAGAGGTGTTGAAGGCGGCGCAGCTCGCGCACGCCGCAGAGTTCATCGAACGCATTCCCGAAGGCTTCGACACGGTCGTCGGTGAGCAGGGCTACTCGCTCTCGGGCGGGCAGCGCCAGCGCATTGCGATCGCGCGCGCGATGCTGCGCCAGACCCGCGTTCTCATCCTCGACGACGCCACGTCGAGCGTCGACGCGCGCATGGAGGAGGAGATCCGCAACGCGCTCCGCATCGTGATGGAGGGACGCACGACGATCATCATCTCGCACCGCGTCTCGACGATCGCGCTGGCCGACCAGGTTGTCCTGGTCGACCAGGGACGCGTCGTCGACGCCGGAGCCCACGCCGACCTGCTGGGACGTAGCTCGCGCTACCAGGAAGTGCTGGGCCAGGTGGAGGCGCTAGCATGATCGACCAACGCCGAAACGGTGCTGACCCCGAGGTGCAGAGCACCGAGGTGATCCGCCCGCTGATGCGGTTGCTGCGGCCGCTGTGGGTGGTCATCACGGTCTGCATCGTCACGATCTGTATCTTCGCCATGGCGAACCTCGCGCGCCCGATCGTGATCCAGCGCGCGATCGACGACGGAATTATCGGCCAGGACGGCAGCGCGATCGTCTGGGCGTCGGTCTGGTTCTTCGCACTCGGCATCGTCATCTACATCGTGCAGGCGATCAGCACGTATTCGGTGACGTGGGTCGGGCAGCAATTCCTCCGCGACCTGCGGATGCGACTGTTCACGCACTATCAGAAGCTGTCGCTGTCGTTCTTCGACAAGGAGAACTCGGGCCGGCTCGTCTCGCGGATGACCGCGGACATGAACGCCATGTCCGACGTGCTGAACAACGGCTTCCTCATGGTCGTGCAGTCGGTGTTCTTGCTCGTCGGCACGATCATCGTCCTGTTCTTCTTGAGCTGGCAGCTCTCCCTGATCAGCCTCGTCATTCTGCCGCCGCTCATCGTCGCGACGATCATCTTCCGCAACTATTCAGAGCGCGCCTACGACGCCGTCCGCGACCGCATCGCCGACGTGATGATCCACATGCAGGAGAACTTCGCGGGGATGCGCGTTGTCCAGGCGTTCGCGCGCGAGCGCCACAACACGGAGCACTTCGACCGCATCAACGAGCTCAACTACGAGGCGAACCTGCGCACCGTCCGCATCTCCTCGATGTACATCCCGTTCATCGAGTGGCTCGGCACGGCGGGCGTCGCGATCATCCTCTACTTCGGGGCGGGGGGCGTCTTCGGCGTCGAGGTGAGCGTCGGCACGATCGCGGCGTTTATCTTCTACCTCAACTTCATCTTTCAGCCGATCCAGCAGCTCTCGCAGGTCTACGACCTGCTGCTTGGGGGCTTTGCGGCGCTGAAGAAGGTCCTGGGCCTGCTGGAGATCGAGCCGGACGTGAAGGAGCCGGTGACGCCGGTCGTTCCGAAGCAGCCCGTTCAGGGACAGATCGACCTCGACGAGGTGAGCTTCGGGTACTCGAAGGACGTGAGGGTGCTCGACGACATCAACGTCCATATCAATCCCGGCCAGCGCATCGTGCTCGTCGGGCCGACGGGCGCCGGCAAGTCCACGTTGGCGAAGCTGATGATGCGCTTCTACGACCCCGGTCTCGGAAGTGTGATGCTGGACGGCCTCGACCTCCGGCAGCTTTCGTTCAAGGACCTCCGGCGGTCCGTGATCATGGTCCCGCAGGAAGGCTTCCTCTTCAGCGGCACGATCCGGGAGAACATCATGTTCGGACGGCCGGACGCGACCGAAGATGACATGATCGACGCCTGCCGCGCCCTCGGCGTCCACGACGTCATCGCGGCGCTCCCCGAAGGCTACGAGACGCCAGTTAGCTATCGCGGCTCGCGGCTGTCCGCCGGTGAGAAGCAGGTCGTGTCGATCTCACGCGCGTTCCTGGCCAACCCGCCTGTGCTGATCCTCGACGAGGCGACCTCGAGCATGGATCCGGGGACGGAGGCCGTCGTCGAGGCCGCGATCCGCAAAGTCACCGAGGGCCGCACGAGCATCGTCATCGCCCACCGGCTGAGTACCGCCGAGCACGCGCAGCGCATCCTCGTCGTCAACGACGGCCGGATCGTCGAGGACGGCCCCCACGACGCGCTCGTGCACGCGGGCGGGTACTACACATCGCTGTACGACCGCTGGATCGAGCACGACAGCGCGGCAGGATAGAATGCGGCCATGGCCGCCGACCTTTACATCGGCACGTCGTCCTGGGCCGAGAAGACGCTCGTCGACTCGGGCCTGTTCTATCCGGAGGGCCTGAAGGACACGCCGGCGCGGCTCGAGTTCTACGCGCAACACTTCAACTTCGCCGAGGTCGACAGCACCTACTACGCGCTGCCTTCGAAGAAGAACGCGCAACGGTGGTCGGACGCGGTCCCCGAAGACTTCAAGTTCACCGTGAAAGCGTTCGCGCTCTTCACGCAGCACCCAACGCGACTCTCGTCGATCCCGAAGAGCTTCCACGAGGGCCTGCCGGAGAAGGTGCGCGAGAAGGCGCGCACTTACTACAAGGACGTCCCGGCCGAGGTTAGCGAGGAGCTCTGGGGCATCTTCCGGGGCGCGCTCAAGCCGATGCGCGACGCCGGTAAGCTCGGCGCGATCCTGATCGACTTCCCGCCGTGGTTCACGCCGGCGACGAAGAACAAGGAGTACCTGGTGCACGCCCGCGAGCACCTGCCCGACGACGAGGTGATCGTCGAGTTCCGCAGCAAGCTATGGGTCGACGACGACGAGTCGGCGGCGTCGACGTTCGACCTGCTACGCGAGATCAACTGCGGCTTCGTCTGCGTGGACGAACCGGCGGGGCTCGACAGCAGCTTCCCGCCTCTGGTGGCCGCGACGTCGAAGGTCGCGGCCGTGCGCTTCCGCGGCCGCAACGTCAAGCGCTGGGAGGACAAGAAGGCCACCACGGTCGAGCGCTTCGACTGGCTCTACACAGACGAGGAGCTCTCGGAGTGGCTCCCGCGCATCGAGCAGCTCCGCAACGAGGCGGACTCGCTCTTCATCGGCTTCAGCACGAAAGCGGCGAACCAGGGTGTCGCGAATGCGGCCGCGATTCAGAGGCTGCTGCGGGTTTAGGGGCGGCCGGGCGGATATGTGGCATGTCAGGCTGAAGCCTGACCCACGGGGCGCGGGTTCGCGGCGTTACTGTCTTCGGCCGGCCCAGGCCTCGCGCTCGGGGCCGTTGGGGTCGTCGATGAGGCCCGTGTGGTCCCCGAACTCCATGGTGGTGCGCTTGCCCTGCTCGTACTCGGGCCAGGGGAGCGCTTCGGTCGACGGGTCGCCGGTGCGGATGAAGGCCGTCCAGGCGCCATGCATCGCGTCGGCGACGTGTTGCGGCTTAGGGCCTTCACCGAGGAAGACGTCGACGCCGGCGCGGTCGAGGTTATCGAACGCGAACGGGATCTCGAGCGCGTGTGTGCTCTTGAGCCGGCCGTTGAACGCGCGGGACTCCCAGGTGAAGTAGTACATCCAGTTGAGAGCGCCGTTCGCCTCACGCGCCTCCGTGAGCCTGATCGCCGGGATGCGGAACGTGAAGTCGGACGTGAGCGCGACGTAGATGTCGCGGGCTGTCGCGTCGGGGCGGTTGGCGCGATAGGTGTCGATGAGGTCGGTGCTGGCGCCAATGCGTTCGAGGAGCTGGGCCAGGCCGTCGAAGTCGACGTCGTTTGGCGCGCCCCAGAGGGTGGTCTCGTCCTTGTTGGTGCCGATCATGAGGCGGATGTCGGTCGAGGCGCCGTCGCGAACGTGCTCTATCGGGCGCTTTTGGAGGACGTCGCCATCGATAGTCGGGTAGAACGCGCCGACGCCGATGCCGCGTGACTGAGGTTGGCCGGCGAACTGCAGCGTGACCTTGTCCTGCGCCTCAAGGATGCGTTGGGCCGGGACGGCCTGGAGGTCCTCGATGGTCTCGGCGCCGAGCTCCTTCATGAGGAGGTCAGTGGTCGCGTCCGCTGCCTCTGGTGGCAGGGCGTGGTGCGCGGCCCCGCTCTGGGCGATGGCCTTCTTGAAGAGGCCCTTCGCCATAGGCGAGGCTAGCAGCGTGCCGACGCTAAATGCGCCGGCCGACTCGCCGGCGATGGTGACGTTGTCGGGGTCGCCGCCGAAGTTCTCGACGTTGTCGCGTACCCATTCGAGGGCGAGGATCTGGTCTCGGATGCCCTGGATGCCGGACGACCGGTACTCATCGCCGAAGCGGGCGAGGTGCGTGAACCCGAGCGCGCCAAGCCGGTAGTTGATGCTCACGACGACGATGTCGCCGTTGGCCGCGAAGCGGGCGCCGTTGTACCAGGGGATCGCGCCCTGGCCGGTGCGGAACGCGCCGCCGTGGATCCAGACGAGGACCGGTCGCTTCGCGCCGTCGATGCCGGGCGTGGACACGTTGAGGAAGAGGCAGTCCTCGTCCCACTTGGGCTGGACGCGGTTGGTGAGGCCCGTTCCCGCGAGCTGAGGCGCGGCGGGGCCGAACCTGGTCGCGTCGCGGACGCCGGTCCACGGCTCGTGGGGTTCGGCGGCGCGGAAGCGCATCTCGCCGACCGGCGGCTTCGCGTACGGGATCCCGCCAAACAGCAGGATGCTTTCTTTCTCGCGGCCCTCTACCTTGCCTGCCGCGGTCGTCGTGATCGGCGCCGTCGTAACCATGTGTGCCCTCCCTCCAGCGCTCCAAAGCGTCGCGGCTATTCTAGCACCGCGAGGCGAATTCCGCAGCGAACGCCTGTCTGTGAGGCGATGCACGCATCAGGCGGGGCCGTACGAATCGTCACAGCTATACTCCCATCTTGGAACGATGGAACTCGTCAGATTTCGGAACGTACGAAAGGAGTTCGGGCACGTTGACGTGCTCGAGGACGTCTCCTTCAAGATCAGCGCCGGCGACAAGGTCGGGCTCGTGGGGCCGAACGGCGCTGGCAAGACGTCGATCCTGCGGCTGCTGGTCGGCGAGGAGGCGCCGAGCGGCGGCACCATCACGAGCGCGGCCGGGCTGAAGATCGGGTACGTGCCGCAGATCGTCGAGCACGACGACGGCGCGACGGTGATCGGCACGGTGCTCCGCGAACATGACGACCTCGAGCGAGCGCTGAGGACGCAGGAGGAGCGGTTCGCTTCGGCGACGGGCGATGAGGTCGCGGCCGCAGAAGCGGCGTACGAGTCTGCCCGGCGGGCGTACGACGAGGCGGGCGGCGATCTCGCGGAATCCCGCGCGACGGGGATGCTGGACTCGCTGGGGCTGCAGGGCCGCGGAGACGAGCTGGTCGGCACGCTGTCCGGAGGCGAGAAGAACGTGCTGTCGCTCGTGCGGGCGCTGCTTGCGGAGCCGGAGCTGCTGCTGCTCGACGAGCCGGGCAACCACCTGGACTTCGAGGGGCTCGAGTGGCTGGAAGGGTTCCTGTCCGGCTATCGCGGCGCCGTGCTGATCGTGTCGCACAACCGCTATCTGCTCGACCGGGTCGTCGACAAGATCCTGCATCTGGAGTCTGGGCGTGTGACCGAGTACGCGGGAAACTACACGGCGTACCGGCAGACGCTCCTGCGCGAGAAGCTCGGGCAGGGGCGAGACTACGTCGCGAACCAGAAGCGGCTAGCGCAGCTCGAAGCGCTGGTGAAGCGCTTCGAGGAGTTCGCGCGGCGCACCGCCGACCCGGCATGGGGCAAGCGGCTGCGGGCGCGCCGCTCGCAGCTCGCGCGCGAACGGGAGCAGGCAGTCGAGAAGCCGAGCGAGGAAGCCAGCTCGATGCGGCCGCGGATCGACGCGAAGGCGAGCCACGCCGATATTGCGCTGCGGGTCCGCGGCTACAGCAAGGCGTTCGACGGCAACGTGCTGCTCGACGACGCGGAGATGGAGATCGCGGCCGGGGAGCGCGTGGCGCTCATCGGGCCGAACGGGAGCGGCAAGACGACGCTGCTGCGCGACATCATGGCGCACGGCGCGTGGGACCATCCGAACATCCGCATCGGGCCGAGCCTGAGCGTGGGGTACTGCGCGCAGGAGCAGGAGGTCCTCAACGACGAGCGCACGGTGTTCGACCAGATCTTCCGCGAGGGCGGCGTGTCCCGCGACGACACGCATACGCTGCTGGCGCGCTACATGTTCGGGCCGGACGACTACGACAAACGCGTTGGATCGCTGTCGGGCGGGGAGCGGAACCGCCTGCAGCTCGCAATGGTGCTGAACAAGAACCCGAACTTCCTTATCCTGGACGAGCCGACGAACCACCTCGATATCGCGGCCCGCGAGGCGATCGAGGAGGTGCTGGAGGGCTTCAAGGGCACGATCCTGGTCGTGTCGCACGACCGATACTTCCTCGATAAGGTGGCGAGCCGGGTCATCGAGCTGAAGGACCGGAAGTTGGTTCCCCATCCGGGGAGCTTCTCTGAGTACTGGGCCGAACGACGTGCGACGATGCGTCCGGAACGGGCAAGGGCGTCGACGCGCGGCCGGCGTCGGGAGCGCGAAAGCCGGCGCGAACGGCGGGTGAACCCGCAGGCTGCGGCGAAAGCGCGCGAGCCGAGCGCGCTCGACCTGCAGATCGCGGAGGCGGAGCGCGAGAAGGTGACGCTGGAGAAGGCGGTGTCGGAGGCGTTCACCCGCGGCGAGCATCGCGAGGGTGCGCGGATGGCGAACGAACTCGAGCGTAAGAGCGCGGAGCTCGAGCGGCTGTATGCGCAGTGGGAGCGCGAACAGGTCTAGGACGCGGTCGAGAGGAATGAAGAGAGGCCGGACGTGTGTCCGGCCTCTCTCAGTTCGTACTGCGCGTCTGGCTAGCGCTTGCGTCGCGCGGCGGTCTTGCGTCGTGCCGTCGACTTACGCGCCGTCTTGCGCTTGGCCGGGGCCTTCCTGCGTGCGGCCTTGCGCTTCGCAGGCGCCTTCTTGCGCGCAGTCGACTTGCGTGCGGCCTTCTTACGAGCCGGAGCCTTCTTGCGCGCGGTCGACTTGCGAGCGGCCTTCTTGCGAGCCGGAGCCTTCTTGCGTGCTGCGGACTTGCGGGCGGTCTTGCGTCGTGCGGTCGACTTGCGAGCGGCCTTCTTGCGAGCCGGTGCCTTCTTGCGTGCTGCGGACTTACGGGCGGTCTTGCGTCGTGCGGTCGACTTGCGAGCGGCCTTCTTGCGAGCCGGGGCCTTCTTGCGCGCGGCCGACTTGCGGGCGGTCTTGCGCCGTGCGGTCGACTTGCGTGCAGCCTTCTTGCGCGCGGGCGCCTTGCGGGCGGCCTTCTTGCGTCCCGGGGCCTTGCGGGCGGCCTTCTTGCGTGCGGGCGCCTTGCGGGCGGCCTTCTTGCGAGCCGGAGCCTTCTTGCGCGCGGCGCTCTTGCGAGCGGCCGGCTTGCGTGCGGCGGTCCGGCGGCGGGTCCGGCTGCTAGCGGAGCTGGCGGCGGGCGTAGCCGACTCCATGCCGACTCCTACCTCGTAGCCATCGGGGTCCTCCATGGTGAAATCTCGCATTCCGTACTCCTGAGTGGTCAAGGGCTGGGTGATCTTGGCGCGCTTGCGCCTCACGTTCTCGTACAGCGCGTTGATGCCGCGCGGAACACGGAGGTAAAGCGAGACAACCTTCTGCGCCTTGCGCGCAGCGATCGCTCGGCTGACCGGTTTGGTCGGCTTCTTGCCGGCCATGGCATCGCCACCGTCGCCGATCATGATGGCCGCCCCGGCCGGTGATTGCATGCGGACGAACTTCGGCTTCGCTTTGTTCGGCATGGCCGTCGTGATCTCGAAGCCGAGCATCCGCTTGTACCAGTCGGCGGAACGTTTGACGTTCCTTGTTCTAACGTAGGGGTCGGTGAAGAGAACTCTGGGATTGGGCGGTGTCGCCCTCGTTGCCGCCCTGCGCCGTCGTCGTCTTGCTGGCATAGGTCACCCTCCTCAGTTACCTGCACCCGCACCTTTAATGATCTTCTATATCACAGACGCGCAAGTCAAGCCAGTTTGTGTGCTACACTCCGCGTGCTTTTTTTCGACAGACATAACTACGTACGAAAGGGACAACCATGGTTGCGAACGAACTTACGCGGATAGGCGACGACTGGATCGCGGCGACGCTGGAGCACCGGCCCGAGGGCGCGACGCGCATGGGCTTTCACGATCACGACGGCGAACTGGGTGATCGCAGCAAGGCCGGCGTCGACGCGCGAATCACGGATCTGCGATCGACGTTGCGCGCCCTTGATCAGGTCGAGGTGTCCGATCTCTCGCGCGACGATCAGGACGAACACGAGATGTTGCGTCGCCGCTGCGAGTGGGAGCTGATCACGATCGAAGACCTGCAGCAGTGGCGTCGATCGCCGGGCGGGTACCTTGGATCGATCGGCGGCGGGCTGAACGGATTGATCATCCGCGATTTCGCGCCGATCGCCGAGCGCGCGGCGAGCCTCGTGTCGCGGCTGCGGCAGGTGCCGGAGGTGCTGGAGCACGCGAAGACTAACCTTGACGACTGTCCGAGGGTGCACACGGAGACCGCGATCGAGCAGGCGGTTGGACTGAAGGTACTGCTCCAGCGCGATCTACCGGATGCCGAAGCGGGCGTCGAGGGCTCTCTGAAGGCTGAGTTCGCCGAGGCGGCAGGGGCCGCCGACCAGGCCATCGAGGCGTTCGCGGGCTGGCTGAAGGAAGAGCTATTACCGAAGTCCGAAGGCGATTTCAGATACGGAGAGGAGCGCTTCCGGAAGCTGCTGTCCCTGGCCGACTTCGTCGACCTGCCGCTGGACGAACTCGAGCAGCGGGGCCGCGATGACCTCGAGCGGACCCAGGCGCGGCTGGTCGAGCTCGCCGGCCAGATCGACGCGTCGAAGTCGCCGGCGGAGGTTGTGGACGATATCTCGCGCGAGCACCCGGCGCCCGAGCGGCTGATCCCTGACACGGCCGACACGTTGGAGGAGCTTCGGCAATTCTCGATCGACAGCGGAATGGCGTCGATGCCGACGGACGTACGCATCCAGGTGACGGAGACGCCGTCGTTCGCGCGCAGTACGACGCAGGCCGCGTGCAGCACGCCAGGCGCGTTCGAGAAGGTGGCGACGGAGGCGTACTATTACGTGACGCCGCCGGACGAATCGTGGCCGGCGGAGCGCACAGAGGCGTACCTGAAGTTCTTCAACAACTACAGCCTCCCGGGCATCACGGCGCACGAAGCGTACCCCGGCCACTACGTGCACATCTCGTGGCTGCACAAGTCGCCGCGCAGGCTCCCGCACTTCTTACTGACGACCACGGCGACGGAAGGCTGGGCGCACTACATCGAGCAGGTGTTGGTGGAGGCAGGGTACGGTGACGGCGACCCTCGCTACGAGGTCATGCAACTCCGCGAAGCGCTGTTGCGGTTATGTCGATATCTCTGTTCGTTCGGGCTGCACACGCAGGACTGGAGCATCGATGAGGCGATCGCGTTCTTCGAGCGCGAAGGCTACGCGACGAAGCCGATCGCGGAGCGCGAGACGCGGCGAGGCGTGATGGGTCCGGGCTACTACGCGTACACGATGGGCAAGCACGAGATCCTCGCGCTGCGGGAGAAGCTGAAGGCGAAGCAAGGCGCGGACTACGACCAGCTCGCGTTTCACAACGCGTTCATGCAGCTTCCATACCCGGTGTCGATCATTGAGTCTCGGCTACTCATCGAGTAGAGGCCGGGGCCGCATAACCTTGATGGGTCTGCGGTCAGCTTCCAGTCTGACCCGCGGGTGTCTTCTAGATACTGAGATCCATCCAGCGGTGTTCGATATTCGTGTCGAGGAACACGTCACCGCGGGCGGTGTAGCCGAGCCGTTCGTAGAAGGGGATGGCGTGGAGCTGGGCGGCGAGGGTGATCTGCCGGTAGCCGCGTTCGCGTGCGGCGTCCTGCAGGGCGAGCATGAGAGCGCGGCCGCAACCCGACTTACGGTGCTCCGCCAGCACCGCCACGCGGCCGATGTGCGCGATGTCTTCGTTCTCGTGGAGGAGCCGACCGGTCGCGACGGGGCGGCCATCGTCATATGCGACCATCTGGACGACCTTACCGCGCCAGCCGCCGTCGCGGTCGGCATCGTCGATCTCGTCCTCTTCGGCCACCTGCTGCTCCTCGATGAAGACGGCGCGGCGGACCGATAGGGCATCGTCCATGTCGGCCTGAGTCTCGACGCGACGGATCGTGAGCTCCATGCGGCAATGATAGCGCTGGCTCGACAGCCTTGCGTTAGTATGACGGTCGATTGGAGGGCACAGATGAACGTCTCCGAGATCCCAACTCCCGCGCTGGTCGTCGACGTGGCCGCAATGGAGCGCAACGTCCGGCGCATGGCAGACTACTTCGCCGAGCGGCAGTGCAAGATCCGGCCGCATTTCAAGGCGCACAAGACGCCGGCGATTGCGCGGCGGCAGCTCGCGGCGGGGTCGTGCACGGGGCTGACGTGCGCGACGGTCGGCGAGGCGGAGGTTGTCGTCGCCGAGGGACTGACGGACGACATCCTGATCGCGAACCAGGTCGTGGGGCCGGGCAAGGCCTCGCGCGTGGCCGAGCTGGCGAAGCAGGTCGACATGATGGTCGCGGTCGATAGCGAGTTTGGGCTCGAGGACATCGCGGCGGCCGCGCGTAACGCAGGTTCGACGATCGGCGTGCTGGTCGACGTGAACGTCGGGCTGCCGCGCTGCGGGATCGCGGACGGGGAGCCGGCACTCGAGCTCGCGAAGCGCGTCCACGAGGCGGACGGCGTGTCGCTCCGGGGCATGATGGGCTACGAGGGCCATGTCGTCGGGATCGAGGACCGCGGCGAGCGCGAGCCGCGTGCGCTGAAGGCGATGGACCGGCTGCTCGCGTCGGTGCGGCTGGCGCGTGAGGCCGGGTTGACATGCGAGATCGTGAGCGCGGGCGGGACCGGGACGTACGACATCACTGGCGCGCTCGAGGGCGTGACCGAGATCCAGGCTGGGTCGTACGCGCTGATGGACACGGCCTATGCGAAGCTGGACATTCCCTTCGAGCAGGCGTTCACCGTGCTCGGCACCGTGCTGAGCCGGCCGCGTCCCGACCAGTGCGCGGCGGACTGCGGCCACAAGTCGGTGACGCAGGACCACGGCAACCCTGACGTCAAGGGCGTCGAAGGCGCGTCCGTGATGTTCTTGAGCGACGAGCACGCGACGATCGCGCTGCCGGAGCGCAGCGCAATCGCGGCCGGCGACCGGATCGAGCTGTGGCCGTCGCACATCGACCCGACGATCAACCTGCACGACGTGATGTACGCGGTAGAGGGAGACGAGGTGGTCGAGGTGTGGCCGATCGCCGCGCGCGGGTACCCGGAACAGCGGCGCGTGTCCGTTAAGGCGACATAACACGCGATCCTCGCTACACTGCGTGGACGAGACGACCGGCAACGTTGATCGGCCGGGGAGCGTTCTTCCGGAGTAGCGTCATGCGTGTTATATTCGTCAGCCTTGCGTTCGGACTGCTGAGCGTCCTGCTCTTCGCGACGCAGGCCAGCGCTACAGACGACATCGTCCAGCTCTCGGGCGGCACCGGACATACCTGCGGCATATGGGAAGACGGCACACTGCGCTGTTGGGGCCGCAACGTCGACGGCCAGGTCGGCGACGGCACGACGGAGCCCAGGCTCGAGCCGGTCGAGGTGGCGAACATCGGTGATGTGGAGCAGGTCGATGCGGGCCTGAACCATACCTGTGCGGTGACTGTGGACGCCGAGGCCTACTGCTGGGGTCAGAACAACATTGGTCAGCTCGGTGACGGATCGGAGGATGACAGCCCCGTTCCGGTTGGCGTATGCGCGAATCCGCCGGCGTGCTCGAGCGTGTTGAGCGACGTTGCTCAAGTGGCTACAGGCGGCTCACATAGCTGCGCCTTGCTGAACACGGGGAGCGTCCGCTGTTGGGGAAGTAACGAAGACGGACAGCTCGGCACGGATGACGTCTTCGACTCGACCACGGCTGTGACTGTCGAAACGCTCACGAACGTGGCGCGGGTGTCTGCCGGCACGTCGTCCACGTGCGCCCTGACAGAGGGTGGCGCCGTGTTCTGCTGGGGTTCCAATGTGGAAGGCCAGATCGGCGACGATCGCGCGTGCGAGATGCGCTGCCCGCTCCCGCAGCCGGTCGTCGGACTCGACGGCGGAGTGGAGCAGATCAGCGCCGGAGGGAACCACGTCTGCGCCCTAACGACGGCCGGCGCGGTGATGTGCTGGGGCTTCAACTTCGACGGGCAGGTCGGTGACGGCACGGAGGACAATATCCGCATTGTACCGACGCAAGTGAATGGGCTGACGAGCGGCATCGAGGCGATCGAGGCAGGAGGCGGGTTCCGCGGCCACGCCTGCGCGCTTCGCACAGACGGCACGCTGCGGTGCTGGGGTGACAATGACGGCGGGCAAGTGGGTGACGGGACCATGGACGACCGGCTCGAGCCGGTGGCTATCCCGGACCTCGACGGTGTGATCCACATGACGGCCGGCGACGCGTTCATGTGCGTCATCACGGACGACGGCGCGATGTTCTGCTGGGGCACCAACCTGGCCGGCCAGTTCGGGGACGGCACGATGGACGGGAGCCCGAGCCCGATCGACACGGGGCTTAAAGGGGGCGGGACATCGGAGACGGGCGACGCGAACTGCGACGGTATCGTGAACCCGGTCGACGCCGCCTTCATCCTTCAGTTTTCGGCCGGCATCATTTCGTCCCTTCCGTGTGATGGGGACGTGAACGGGAACGACCTTGTCGATCCGGTCGATGCCGCGCTGGTACTGCAGTACTCTGCCGGGATTATCGACGAGCTCTAGGATTCGGGAACCTGGAACAGGGACTCGACGTGCAGGCGCCGTTATTCGAGCCACGTGGGGTTGGTGACGTTCAGCTTGTCGTGCGTGGTCTGGCGGAGGTGCGCCAGGACGGCGTTGCGGAAGTCGCCGGCGTCGGCGTCTCCGGCGCGGATGCGCTCAGCGAGCTCTTCGTTGCGCCCGGCGAGCACGCTCTGCAGTGGCGCGCGGTCGCGCGGGCGGGGCGCCTCACCGAGCAGTCCGGCGAGCGAGTCCCACTCGGCCGCGAGGTGGGCGTCGGCGTTCTCGAGCTCGCGCCGGATGATGCGGACGACGTTGGCGGCGACGCGCCCGTTGTAGCGCAGCGCGCCTTCGGTCCGCGCGACGACCTCATCGTCGAGATAGGCCTCCACGGCGGCGAGTAGTTCATCGACGTCAGGGCGGTCCTGCATCGTGCGCTCCTTCCAAGTACTCCGGGTCGTTGAATCGGGCCGGCGGCGCGAGATCGAGGACGACGCCGAAGGCGCCCTCGTCGCCTCTGGGGCGGCGCCAGCCGCCGCGGATCTCGCCGCGACAACGCGCCGCCGCGGACTTCGCCTCGAGCTGCTGTGACAGCGCGTGGTAGGCGATAGCGTCCTCGCGTGAGAAGTAGCCGGCGTGCTTGTGTTCGACATATACGGCGAGGGCGCGCGGGTCGGATGGGTTATCCGGCTCTGGGACGATCAGCGCCGTGACCTTGAGGCGGACGCCCTCTTCGGTCTTCGGGCCGGCGATCTCCTCGAGCTCACGCTGGTGGCGCGACTCGCCGACGATGTGGACGCGGCGGCCGCCCGGCACGGGGATGATCCGCCGGCCGTCGAACGTCGGGTAGCTCGGCACGGCGCGGGACGCCGTCTTCCGGCGAAGCCACTTCAGCACGGCTACTCCACAGGGTCCATCAGCTTCAGCAGCTCCCACTCGGTCTCGGCGATGCGGCGGCCGATGCTGGCGAGCTCGACGCTCTTGCTGTGGCCGTCGAGGTAGGTCTTGGCCTGGACGATGCAGGTGATCCCCCAGCGCAGGTTGCCGAACGCCTCCCAGAAGCGGACGCCATCCGCATCGACGGGGTGGCTGGCGGCCTTGGCGTAGGCGTCAAGGAACTCCTCGCGACGGCCGACGCCGGCGACGGGAAGGTCATCGTTGCCGAAGCGCCACGAGCGGACACACATCCAGCCGATGTCCTCCATTGGATCGCCGATGTGGGCGAGCTCCCAGTCGAGGACGGCGCGAAGGCCCTCGGGGTCGCACATGAAGTTGCCCATCCGGTAGTCGCCGTGGACGAGCCCGCGAGCGGTCGTGGCCGGCGCCTGGTCACGCAGCCATCGGAACGCGAGCTCGAACACGGGATGCGGTTCGGGCGTCATGGCGCGGTAGACCTGCTCGTAGCGATCGACCTCGTGCTGCGCCGGCGCGACGCCTTCGGTCGGGCCGGGGAGGACGTCGAGGCCGTGGGCCTCGATGGAGACGGCGTGGATCATCGCCAGCGTCGCGGCGAGTTGGGAGGGCAGGGCGGCGCGGGCCTCCGCGTACTCGTCGTCGCGGAGGAGGCGGCGAGGGATCGTCTCGCCGTCGACACGCTCCATGAGGAAGAACGGCATGCCGAGCGTGTCGTCGCCGCGGGCGTAGACATGGGGGACGGGGACGTCGCACTGGCCGGCGGCTTTGAGGAGGAGGTACTCGAGGTCTCCGGAGTCAGGCTGGAGGCGGCGAGGGTCGGAGCGCATGACGAGCTCGACGTCGCGGCCGTCGATGGTGGCGTCGAAGGCCCAGGTCTGCTTGGAGGCGCCGCCGGTCAGGCGGCGCAGGTTCGTGATGTCGACGGACGTCGCGTTGTGGTGGCGCTCGAGGAACGAGGCGAGTTTGGCGGCGAGGTCTTCGGGTGCGGGCATGGCGGCATTGTAAACCGTCCGTGCGAAAGCGCGGGTCCACTGTATCCCTCGGCGTGACCACCTAGTGTGACTTCGCCGGTGCTGAGTGGGTAGGCGGAGTAGACCCTTCGCTTCGCTCAGGGTGACCTGATAGCGCGTTGCGCGATCAGGTCACCTGGTCGAGGTACTCGGAGATGCCGTTGGCGGTGCGGCCGTCGCAGCGGTACTCGGTCATGGCTTCGCCGATGTGGGTGACCATGCCGGCCCGACGATTGCGCAGCGGGATGAAGCCCTTCACCTTGCCTTCGAGGGTTAGGGTGTCGCCGCCTTCGAGGCCGAGGTTGGCCGTCATGCTCTTGTGGAACATCGTGCCTTCGACGAACTCGGTGTCGATGTCGACCTTGACGATGCGCTCGAACTTGTCGCCATGGCGGACGACGCAGCCGTTCTCGCGCCGGACGCCCTCCTGCGGCGAGACTTCGGAGACCATGAGGCCGAAGTCGGGACCGAAGGCGCAAGTGAGCCAGCGGTACGAGTGGAGCGCCTGCCAATAGCGCGGGCCCCACGAGTGGTCGCGGAGGCCGGTGCCCTCGATCTGGACAGTGTCGTCGTCGATCTGGAGGGTGCCGTAGGCCTTCATGTGCTGTTCGTAATGGGCCTTGGCGAACTGCTGCTCGGGGGAGGTGTCGGCGTCCTCGCGAGTGGCGTGGCCGTAGACGGGGCCGATGCCCTCCTGCGTGAGGTCGAGGTTGATCTTCTTGTGCGGGTTGTTGCGGAAGGCCTGGCCGGGGTCGGCCATCTGCTCGGGGCTCTCGAGGTAGACGGCGCCGCCCTTGTAGGTGGTGTGGTGTTTCTGGAGCGGCTCGATGACCTCGAACTTCATGCCGGCGGCGTCCATGGCGTCGTTGTTCTCGATGCGCGGCCGGTCGTAGTTGAAGAGGACTTCGCCGGTGGGAAGGAAGAGGCAGAGCGTGACCTCGGCGTAGCCCTCGTTGGCGCGGTTGCCGCAGCGCATGAAACCGCCGTAGCCGCTGGCCTGGTCGAAGAAGTTGAAGTACATGCTCTCGTTGAAGTTCTCTTCGGGGCCGAGCGGGTGCGTGTAGTCGTCCTGGGGTTCGATGTTGCCGAAGACCTTGGCCATGAGGCGCCTCCTTTATTTGTGCGCCCGAGTATAGCAGTTCGTTGACCCAGGACTCGTTATGATTGGCGCGTGCCAGACAAGGCTGACATCTCGAGAGACGAAGCGCGCCGGATCGCGCTTGCGGCGCAGGGATTCGCGAAGCCGCGGCCGAACGGACGCGTCGATATCCGCGCGCTCCGGCGCGTGATCGACCACATCGGGCTGCTGCAGATCGACTCTGTGAACGTGCTCGTGCGGTCGCACTACATGCCGCTGTTCTCGCGGCTGGGCGCGTACCCGCGAGAGCTGCTGGACGACGCCGTGTACAAACGCCGGGAACTGTTCGAGGCGTGGGCGCACGTGGCATCGCTGGTGCCGGTCGAGTCTTACCCGCTGCTCAGGCATCAGATGGAGTCAGACACGCCGCCGTGGCGCCACTTCCGGATGTGGGCGGAAGCGAACAAGGAGTACGTGGACGCGGTGCTGGAAGAGGTGCGCGAGCGCGGGCCGCTAACGCCGAAGGACCTCGAGGACCCGGGCCAGCGTCGCGGCACGTGGTGGATGCGATCGCAGGGGAAGACCGCGCTCGAGTGGCATTTCCGCAGCGGGAACGTGATGGCCCATAGCCGGCCGAACTTCGAGCGCGTTTACGACATCGCGGAGCGCGTGCTGCCGGATGAGGTGCTCTCGCAGCCGGCCGTGCCGGAGCGCGAGGCGCAGCGCGAGTTCCTGCTGCGCGCGGCGCGACATCACGGCATCGGGACGGTGCGAGACCTGGCCGACTACTACAGGCTGCCGGTCACGCGCAGCAAGGAGCTGGTGCGCGAGCTGGCGGAGGAGGGCCTGCTGCGCGAGGTCCGCCTCGAAGGCTGGAAGGACCCGGCGTACCTGCATCCGGAGGCGAAGGCTCCGCGCAGGGTCGAGGCGAGAGCCTTGCTGACGCCGTTCGATCCGATCGTCTGGGAGCGCAGCCGGGCGAAGCGCCTGTTCAATTTCGAGTACCTGATTGAGATCTATCTCCCGGAGCCGAAGCGGCAGTACGGCTACTACGTGCTGCCGTTCCTGCTCGGCGACGAGCTGGTCGGCCGGGTGGACCTGAAGGCCGACCGCAAGGGCGGCAAGCTGCACGCGAAGGCAGCGTACCTCGAGGAGGGGCAGGACGAACGTCGCGTGGCAGCGGCGCTGGCGGAGGAGCTGCGCCTGATGGCGGAGTGGCTCGAGCTGGACGGCGTGCGTGTTGGCCGGCGGGGGAACTTGGCCGGCGCGCTCCGGAAGGCGCTCGCCTAGGCGTAGGCGGCGGCGACCGCGGGCGGCTCGGGCACGACGCCCGCGAGCTCACGCATGGCCATTTCGAGCCGGATCGTGCCTTCTGGCACTTCCTCGATGCCTTCGAGCGATACCGGCGAGCCGATGTGTACGGTCACCGGGCCGGGCGTCGGCGTCGTGCTGCCGCGCGGCATGATGGCCTCAAGGCCCTCAAGGAAGACCGGGATCACCGGGACCTTGGCCTGCATCGCGAGGATCGTCGGGCCGTGGTGGAAGCGCTTGATGCGGCCGGTGCTCGCGCGGCCGCCCTCCGGGTAGATCAGGATCGACCAGCCCTTGTCGAGCAGCTCCATCGGATAGGCGAGTGCCTTGCTACCACCGCCGCGCGCGATCGGGAACGTGTTCCAGAAGAGCGACCACCACCAGGTGCGTTTCTTGTTGGTGCGGTAGAAGCGGTCGGCGGCCGCGGCGACCGTGGTGCGTTCGCGGAGCTTGTCGGGGAGCGCCGTGAGCACGGCCGGCGTGTCGAAGTGCGACGTGTGGTTCGCGATGATCAGCGCCGGGCCGCGCGCTTCTTCGAGGTCGCCGGTGACGGTCATCGGTTTGGCGATCTCACGCACGTGGCGGGTCATGACCCAGTGGCGTCCAACGCGACGCGCCGTCCGGGCCCAGAGCTGCGTCTGCCAGGCGTGCGGTTCGGTGCGGTAGGTCTTGATCTTCAGCAGCTCGCCGAAGCGACGCAGCGGGATCGCCGGGTGGACTTCGAGACGGACGGTGCCGAGGCTGCTGATCTGCATCGCGACCTGCGCCGCCGTGAGGTTGTCGGGCGCCTGGGCAATGGTCACGAAGTCGTGCTGGTCGCCGAGGACGCGGAAGTGCTGCACGACGCGCGCGCCGAGCTTCCGGATCTCTTGGTCGACCGTCGTGAGCAGCTCGGGGTCCGCGCCGAGGGCCTTGCGTCCTTCGCCGGTGAGCTTGGTGAAGACGACGAACGGGCTGAGCCGGCGACTGGCGTCGAGCATCGTGCGCCCAGACCGGGTTTCGGCGGGCATGGCGGCGAGGGTCTGGAGGTGAATCGTGCCGCGCGAACTGAGGTCGACTGAGATCTGTGTGATGGTCTCGTTGTCGGGGGCCTCGATGACATTGATGAAGTCGTACTGGCCGAGGAGCGCGTACTGGTGGGTGACCTGGGCGCCCATCTGCTGGATTTCGGCGTTGACCTCCTCCAGACGCTCCGGACGCTCCTTCAGCGTCCTCCGCCCTTCGTCGGTGAGCCTGCTGAGCATGATGTAGGTGCTCATGGCGGCGCCTCATCTTAGATCACGTGGAGAGATTCCGCATCTACGTGAAACGCGTCACACGTAACACTTCGGTAATCAAATGTCCGCACAGGTGCTCCATACTGAGAAGGATGATGACGAGCACAGCCGTTGGAGGTCTCGCATGAACGCTCGCGCTGGCCGGCCACTCGGATGGCGCTGGCTCGGGCTAGGGGCAGCCCTCGCTGCGGCCGCGCTAATCGCGGGCGCATGCGGTAGCGACAGCTCCAGCGACTCCGTCACGGTCGATACGCCCGAGGTCGACGAGGGGGCGCCGACGGAGGCGCCGCCGGAAGCCACCGCGAGCGAAGGAGAGCCAACGGCGCAAGACGAGATTCCGGCGGTCGAGGTCGCTGGCGGGGACGAGCCGCTGTTCGTGTATAACGGCGTGGCCGTCCTTGGGGCGGAGGAGCTGACGCTGGCGGAGGTGTTCGAACAGGGGAAGCCTGTCGTGATGAACTTTTGGGCCGGGCTCTGCCCGCCGTGCCGGCAGGAGATGCCGGACTTCCAGGAGGTCTACAACGACCGCAGCGACGAGTTTGTGATGCTTGGCGTCGACGTCGGGCCGTTCACGGGCCTCGGCGACGCGGACGACGCGCTCGCGTTGCTGGACGAGCTAGGAGTGACGTACCCGACGGCGCGCGTCGACACCGACACGCTGCTCCGTGAGTATGACGTGTTCGGGATGCCGGCGACGGTGTTCCTCGCGGCCGATGGTTCGGTCGTGAGCCAGAAGAACGGCCTAATCTCGCTGACCGAGTTCAGCGAGCGGGTGCAAGACATGATCGATGCTTCCGGATAGTCCGGCCGACGGACTCTTCGCTCCGCAGGGAGTGCTGCGGAGCTACATCGTTCCGATTGGCGTGACAGTCCTCGTTCTGGCGGTCGCGATCATCGCGAGCCTGATCACCGGGACGGAAGCGAGCTTCGTGACGCATGAGGTCGAGGGCGCATCGTCCTCGGCGAGCGGACGGTTACAGCAGATCAGCGAGCATCTGGACATCCTCCTGCCGATCACGTTCGCGTTTACGGCGGGCATGGTTTCTGCCGTGAACCCGTGCGGGTTCACGATGCTGCCCGCGTATCTCGGGCTGTACCTCGGGACGAGCGGCAAGGATGCGGACTCGCCGGGTAGGACCGTCGCAGGCCAACTGCGGCAGGCGCTCGTCGTCGGGCTCAGCATGACGGCGGGGTTCACGCTGCTGTTCGCGATTGTGGGACTGTCGATCCGTGGTGGAGCAAACTGGCTCGTGGACTACTTCCCGTGGATCGGGCTCGGCATCGGAGTGATGCTGGTCCTCGCGGGCGGCTGGCTGCTGCGCGGAGGCACGATCTACAGCGCGCTCGGCGAGCGGCTGGCGGAGCGCATCGGCGATCCGACGCAGACGAACGCGCGAGGTTACTTCTTGTTCGGGGTGAGTTACGGGACGGCCTCGCTGAGTTGCACGCTGCCGATCTTCCTGACGGTGATCGGCGGGTCCATCGCGTCGGACTTCCTCCCGTCAACGTGGGAGTTCGTGCTCTACGGCCTCGGGATGGGGTCGGTGATCATCGCGCTGACGCTGAGCCTCGCGCTGTTCAAGTCGGCGCTGCTGCTGGGGATGCGTCGGGCGGTCGCGTACGTGCAGCCGGTGAGCGCGGTGTTGATGCTCGCCGCGGGCGGGTTTATCGTGTACTACTGGCTGACGTTCGGTCAGCTTCTCGATGACCTCTCATAAGATTCAAAGGACAATCACATGCTCTCAACTAGGACACTAGCGATAGGCGGCGCGCTGGCTGTCATCGCCGCAATCGCAATCGGAGCTGCCGTGTGGTGGTTCGCGATCCGCGAGGACGACGAACTGGCGACGGCTCCGCAAGACATTCCAGAGGATCTCGTACAGACGACGGCGACACCCGGCGCCGATCAGACGCCGTCAGCGCCCGAGGGCGTGCTTTCGTTCCGGGTGATCCCGGAGGAGTCGGAGGCGGCGTACTTCGCGGACGAGGAGCTGGCGTCGCTTCCGCTGCCGTCGACGGCGAAAGGCGCGACGCAGGACATCGAGGGCGAATTCCACATCAACGCGGAGGGCGGACTCGCTACGGAGCTTGAGTCATCGTTTACGGTCGATCTCACGGGCCTGACGAGCGATGAGCAGCGGCGCGACAACCGGGTGCAGAACGCGCTGAACACCGCGCAGTACCCGACGGCGACGTTCACCTTCACCGAGGTCACGGGGTTCGATCCGTCGATCGCCGAGGGCGAGGAACAGAACCTGCAGCTCACGGGCGTCCTGGATCTGCACGGCGTGCAGAACGAGGTGACGTGGGATGTGCAGGCCGTGCGGGAAGCCAACGTCATCAGCGCGCTTGCGACGGTGAACTTCCTCTACGCGGACTTCGGGATTACGCCGCCGAACATCGCGGGCTTCGTCTCGGTCGCGGATAACGTTAGGCTCCAGATGCAGATCATCGCCGAGCTGGTATAGGGCGCGCCGGGCGCCGCGCGGTGTACGATGGCAGCGGTGCATGACATCGCCGTCGTCCTCCATTCGCCCGCTCTCCGTATGGCGGTCTTCGCGGTTGCGCTCGTGCTCGCTGCGGCCGCGGTCTGCGGCAGTCAGCCTGTCTCCGCCGACTCGACACTGGATACCGCGTTAGGGACGCACCATAGCTGCGTGCTCATCTCGGGCGGCGCGGAATGCTGGGGCCAGGGGTTCAACGGCCAGCTCGGGAACGGCATGATGGTCAGCAGTACGACGCCGGTCGCGGTGAGCGGCGCGCCGCCGCTCACCGCCATCGCTGCCGGCGACTACCACACGTGCGGCCTGACGCAGCGCGGCGGGGTGCAGTGCTGGGGCCTGAACCTGCTCGGACAGCTCGGCGACGGCACGCTCGAGGACCGCGGCAACCCCGACTTCGTGATCGGGCTGGACGAAGGCGTGGTGCAACTCGAAGCGCAGCATCTCCGGACATGCGCGCGCTTCGGTGACGGCGAGGTGCGGTGTTGGGGGGCGAACCTCTACGGCGACCTGGCTGAGGATGCCGTCGGCCTCGAGGTCACGGAGCCGGTGACGGTCACGGGACTGCCCGGCCCGGCGACGGAGATCGCGACGGGCGGGCATCACACCTGCGCGATCAGCGGGGACGACGTGTATTGCTGGGGGCTGAACCTGTTCGGTCAGCTGGGGACGGAGGCGAGCGAGTTGTGCGGGCCGTTCGTGTGCAGCACGACGCCGCTGCTTGCGGCAGCGGACTCGAACGCCGTGGCGATCGCTGGCGGAGCGCATCACACGTGCATATTGACGAGCGGTGGCGGCGTGCAGTGCTGGGGTCGGGGCGAGTTGGGCCAGCTCGGGAACGGGATGAGCGTCGACTCCGACGAGCCCGTCGACGTGGTTGGCCTCGACAGCGGCGTCACGGCGATCGCGGCAGCGTACGACCATACGTGCGCCGCGCTCGAGGGCGGCGGGCTGAGATGCTGGGGAGCGAACGACTTCGGGCAGCTCGGCGACGGAACGACCGAGGCGAGCGACGTGCCGGTGGACGTGGTCGGGATCGAGGAGGAGGTTGCGGCCGTGGCGCTTGGGGCGGTGCACACGTGCACGGTCCTGGAGACGTCGGAGACGCGGTGCTGGGGGAACAACATCGCGGGGCAGCTCGGACACGAGGGCGCCGACTCTGCTGTCCCGCTGGCGGTCTCCGGCCTGCGCAGCAAGGCAGTCCCGACGCCGACGGGGACCGACACCCCGGCCCCGACGGCCACGCCCGCGACAGAACCCGGCGCGACAGCGACGCCGACACCGGGCGGGCCGTCCGCGCTGCCGAACGTCGGCGCGGGCGCACGGTCGGGCGGCCACGCCCGGTTGGCTCTCGCACTCGTGGCGATCGTACTTGCTTCGTTCGGGGCGGCCGTGGCGTTGCGCTGGCGCATTGGTTGACCAAATTACGTCGGCTCGGCGAGACTTAGACCAAGCCCGTGGCATCTATTGTGAGATTGATGAGAAGCGTAGGGAGGGGCGCTGGGGGGTGGGCGTTGCTCACTGCGCTTGTTGTCGCGGCGTTCTTGGTCGCGTGCGGTGGCGGAGACAGCGACTCGGAGGCGGGCAGCACGCCGACCGTCGATGAGACGGTGGCCGCGAGCGGGACGCCTGGCACGTCGACCGAGGCGACGGCCAAGGCGACGACTCCGGGATCGACGCGGACTGCGTCGCCCCGCCCGCAGGCGACGTCGACGCCGGCGCCATCCGGCCAGAATCAGCCGCCACCGCCGCAGGCCGACTCGAACGGGGACCCCGACACGCCGACGCCGCGCCCGCGGCCGACGAACACGCCCCGCCCGCGGCCAACGAACACACCGCTGGAGCCGCTGGGGATCACGATCCTGGCGCCCCGGGAAGGAGCGACGGTCGGGTCGACGTTTGCGGTGCGGGTTGACGTGACCGGGATCGAGCTCAACCTGGGCCCGAACAATCAGCTCATTCCGGGGGCCGGGCACTGGCACATCGCGCTGGACACCGCGCCGCCGTTGCCTGACCAGTACGACACGACGTCGACGTCGTTCGGCCCGGTGGGGCAGGGCCAGCACACTATCACGGTGCTCCTGAACCTCAACGATGTGGACCTGACGGTCGTCGCGATCGATCAGGTGCGGATTACTGTTCGGTAGGGTCCTCCGCGCTCACCCAGTCCACCTGGCCGTGGAAGGTGCCGTCGCCGAGTCGCTCCTCCGAGCCATCGGTTGGGTCGATCACGTAGAGGCCGAGGCCGGCAATGACAAAGAGACGCTCGCCGTCGGCGGACCAGTCGAGGCTAGGGAGGTCGAGCTGGAGTGGCGCCAGGTGGCGCGGCTCGCCGCCATCTACCGGGATCGTCCAA
>Ga0075326_1000028_pt1 | contig 34209 bp, 30 predicted proteins | sample MayberrySE_Catta_3_FD_120052 | JGI IMG/M metagenome (GOLD analysis project Ga0075326, IMG submission 120052) | Natural and restored wetland microbial communities from the San Francisco Bay, California, USA, that impact long-term carbon... | ecosystem: Environmental > Terrestrial > Soil >...
CAGATCCGAGATATGGATCGGGTCGGCATCGACGTCGCGGTGCAGAGTTGCATCCTCGGCTGGGACACGAGCTTGGAAAACTGTCAATTGCTCAACGATTGCACCGCGCGGCTGCAAAAAGAATATCCCGGCCGCTTCATCGGTCTGACGCATGCGCCGGTTTTGGATGGCCAAGCTGGACTAACGGAAGTGGACCGGGCGATCAGCGAACTAGGTCTCAAAGGCGTGACGATTCCTTCGCAACTCAACGGCCTCTCGCTCGATGCCAAAGAGTTCACGCCATTTTACGAATTGATGAAAGAACTTGCAGCGCCGATCTTTGTCCATCCGGCATTGGCACCCAAAGGCTACGATCTTATGAAAGATTACATGTTGCCGGTGATTCTCACGCGCGAGTTCGATCTCGGTCTGGCCGTGACACGGCTCATCGCCGGCGGAGTTGTCGAACGTTATCCCGATTTGCAATTCGTCTTCGCCCACTTTGGCGGCGGCATGGCCGGATACAAAGAACGCATTTCCCGTTCGTCGTACCGGTTCAAGCTTCCCAAATCGTTTGACCAGTATTTCGACAGGCTGTACTTCGACATGGCCGGTTTCGAAGGCAGCCGCGTCGCGCTGCGCTGCGCGCTCGAAGGGATCCGTCCCGAGCGGCTGGTCTTCGCGACCGACTATCCGCAAAATTTCAACAGCAGCGATCCGAAGCGAGGAAGAAGCGTTGACGGGGTGCGTGAGTATATCGATGACATTCGCGCTCTGCCGCTGAGTGAAAAAATCAAAGAGGACATGCTCGGCGGAACTGCGGCGCGCCTGTTGAAACTTGCTTAGCGGCCGAGAGCGAGTATACAAGTCATGCAGGAGGAGAGAAATGTTACGAATCAAAGGGATCGGCAAAGACGAAGCGTCCGAGGAAACCCGCAAGATCTTCGAAGAGCAAGAAAAGCAGTACGGGTCGATTCTGAATACGGCGGCGGTGTACGGCCTGAGACCGACCATTCAAAAAGGCGTCCAGGCGCTGCAAGCCGGTATTCTGCAATCGGGGCTGATCAGCGCCGATTTGCGCCATCTGTTGTGCATGAAAGCCGCGAGCATCAACGGCTGTCCGTATTGAATTGATATCAACGCATCCAGTGGGATGCGCAACGGTGCGTCGGCCGAAAAAGTGGAAGCGGCATTGGGCGATTACAAAAAGAGCCCGCTTTTTTCGGAGCGCGAAAAGCTCGCATTAGAGCTGTGCGAGCGAATGACCTACACCAACAAGCGAGTGACGGACCGGTTCTTTAATCGGATGAAGCGCCGTTTTTCGGAGGAAGAACTGGTCGAGCTTGCGGCGATCATTGCCCTGGAAAACTTCCGCAGCAAATTCAATCCGGTCTTCGCTGTCGAGGCACAGGGGTTCTGCCCGCTGCCGGCGGTCAGAGAAGTGGCGGCTGAGGCGGCCAGCCGGTTTCACGAGTAATGTCGTCGGCGGGAGATAACATGGTGCGAATAGTTTCACTACAGAGAAGTTTCCTTCGCGGTGCTTTTTTTGGCGCGATTGCATTGCTGGCGTTTGTCTTTGCGGCTCAGTCAATCCACGCCGCCTCGGCGCCTGCCAAGGTCACGATCCACATTCCGTCGAAAAGCTTATCGCTGATGCCGTACTATTTCGGTAAGGACAAAGGGTTCTTCGCCGCCGAACGAATCGAGCCGCAGTTTGTCATGATGGCACCGCCGACGGCGATCGCCGCGCTGTTGGCCGGCGAACTCGATTTTTCCTCGACCACCGGGGCGGCAACGTCGGCGATGATGCGTGGCTTACCGCTAAAAAGAATGTTTTACGTCCAGCAGGATCCCGCTCACGTCTTGTTGTCGCAGCCCGAGATCAAATCGATTCAGGAGCTGACCGGAAAGACAATCGGTGTGACCGCGCTGACGGACGCGGTCGGTATGGCCGCAAACGTGATCCTCAGGGGCAATGGCATCGATGTGTCCCGTGTGACCCTAATTGGGATGCAGATCACCGATAACAACATCAAGGCTCTCACGACGCGAAAAATCGCCGCGACGTTGCTCGCTCCGCCGTACGCTCAGGACTTGGAAGCAAAAGGGTACAATAAACTTGCCGAAGCCAGAACTTATGCGCCGCTGAGTTTCATCGGTCTGGTGACGACGATCGACAACGTTAAAAAGAATCCGCAAAAGGTCTTTGGCGTGGTTGCCGGGCTATACCGGACGATGACCTATTTGCTCAATCCAGCCCATCATAACGAGGTCGTTCAGTATGTTTCGAGCTATCACAAGCTCGATCCTGCGCTCGCCGAAAAAGCGTTCACGGCACAAGTGCCGGCCTTCAGCAAGGATGGCACGAAGCCGCGCAGCGCAGTCGAACGGGAAATCGAGATTTACCGCGAAACATTAAAGATTGCGAAGACGTTTACACCCGATGACCTGGAGGATATGAGTTTGCTGAGGAAGGTGCAGGGGCGTTGACGCTCTAGGAGGAAGAGTCTCGCCAGCTGACTTCCGGGTTCGCCCCGGTTGCAAAAAACTCTTTCAAAAAATTTGCTCGGTACGATTTTTCACGAAGCGCTTTCTTTGAGCTGACGTTTCAAAAATTTTAGCATTTGTCATCCGTGCCGCCGAACTTCTCGGCGCCCATAGAATCATTTCGCTCACAATTCCTTGTCGTCCCTCGTTGGGCTTTCTTGACGAGGATTTTCGACATTTCGAGAGTGCACAGAAAAGAACCGCTCGGACAAGTATTTTTGTTATCACGAGGCCTATTGTCGGAAACCGACTCATGATGTCGTGCTCTGTCGTCGGGCCTAAAAATATACTCCGTGGCATGGATGTTGCGGCCTGCATCCTATCGCCAATAGCCACCGGAATTGCCCGTCGCGGAGCGCTTGAACAACGCTTCTTTTGCAATTTTCCTAAATCCAAAATATAGGTCGTGATGATTATGGGTCTCTGGACGAAAAATTCGAATAGCAAGAATGGCATCACTTCAATTATCGATCATGGCTGTGAAGCACAAGGACGTCTCAACTTCATTGGGACGGTAGCGATGAACGGTAAATTTCGCGGTGAACTGTTTTCTGCGGATACGCTTCTCTTGGGCAAGGAGGCTGAAATCGAATCCGAAGTCCAAGTGGCCGTTGGGATCATCAGCGGACTGGTAAGAGGCAATATCACCGGTCGCGAACGGATCGAGCTCGACCGGACGGCGCGGATTTTCGGCAACATTGTGACGCCGGTATTGATTCTGGAGGAGGGAGCGGTGTTTGACGGGCAGTGTAAGACGAGCCGCCAGGAGGGTCAGAACCATGAATAGTGTATACTCGATCCTTGTTTTACGGGGAACGCAGGTGCGCCGATTTGTGATTTCTCGAAAGGGCCTTCGGCAAATCGTGTTAGCCGGGATAACGGCGGCGTTTGCGGGTGGGGTGTTTTTTAACGAGTATCTCGAGGCGGAAAGAAAAAAAGTCGATGACGTGATCGCACAAAGCCAAGCGCAAAAAGAGAAGTTGGCCGCGCTTCGAAATCGGGCGCAGGAAGTCCAGAAGACGCTCTCTCATTGGAAGAGCTTGCGCGAGAGAATCCATGCTGCGCTGCCAGGCCGAAACAAATCGGCTTCGGAAAACAGATCTGAAGGGGAGGAGTTACAGCAATTTCTTGGCGTGCTTCAGGGAGAGCTCAAGCAGATGATCGCGTCGCTTCCTTCCGAATGGCCGGTGCGGGGACGAGTGGTCTCGGGGGTCGGGATGCGCCCATCTCCCTGGACAGGGAAGATGGCGTACCACGCCGGGCTGGACATTCCCAACCCCGTAGGAACTCCGGTGGTCGCGTCCGGAGACGCGGTCGTGGAGTCGATCGACAGCCAACGCGGGACAATAGTTTTAGACCATGGTCAAGAGATCAAAACTAAATATGCCCATCTATCGAAAGTCTTTGTCAACCAAGGCGAGCGCGTCCGCCAGGGACAAACGATCGCGGCGGTGGGTAATGTAGGCCGGAGCACCGGGCCGCATCTTCACTATGAAGTCAGGGTCGCCGGTGTTGCCATCGACCCGAGGGAAGGTTTAATCAGTGCGACGCGAGCAGAGTAGTACTGATCGTTCACTCGAGGCGCGACAAATAAAATCGCAAGCTCAGCGTTTGTAATTCTCGCCGCCCCAGATCTCTTTTAAAAATCCGCTCTTCTCTAAATTATTCACGAAACTATTGTCGTAAATCTCTTGGGGTTTTCTTCTGACGGGAGCGCCGAGTTCACGGGCAAGATCAACGGCTTCGGCGACCGCCTTGGCCGGAACAACCATGGTACGATCGAGGATTTCTCTGGCATAAACGTCGTAGGCGGATTGCAACGCTTCGGCATCTTTGGTGCGCATCGCTTTGCTGATCGAAGCCTTGGCCTTGTCCGGATTTTTCTCGACGAAATGAACGACCTCGGCAAAGGCGGCGACCATGCGTTGGGCGATCTCGGGCCGCTCGCGGAGCATTTTGTGACTCGTGTGCAAGCTGCTGTAGACGAACGGCAGATTGAGGTCGATCAGGCGATAGAGGACGTTGAACCCTTCATTCTTCGCGCGGACGTCGAGGGGGGGCGTAATGATGACTCCTTGGACTATGCCTGCGGCCATCGCCTGATAGCGCTCGCCCTGACTGCCGCCGATGGGCCGGATCGTGACCGACTCCGGAGCCAACCCCATTTTCTTCACTACGGCGCGTGAAAGCCGGTCGCTCAGATCGCCCACGCGCGCGATTCCCAGGGATTTCCCCTTGAGGTCTTCGGGGCGGCGGACTTCCTTTCGCGTGACCAACACGTAGGGCAACTTGACTAGCGGGGAAGCGATGATCTTGGCATCGATCCCGGCTGCCAAGCCGGGAATCGTCGCGTCCGCGGCACAGTAGGTGAATTGGACCTCGTCGCCGGAAAGGGCCGACAGATTGGGGCCGCTGCCGCGGATGAATACATTTTCGAACTTCATCCCATATTTGTCGAACAGGCCGTTGTCGAGCGCCGTATAGAGATGCACGAAGCCGCCGGAAACGGCGCAGGTGGAAATGCGCATCGAGAGCGGCCGCTCGCCCGGTTTCGGCAGATAAGGATTGGCGAAAGCAGCGTACGGGAGCAGCGAGAGAAGAAATACGAGGACTGCTGTCTTCATAAAATTGAGCGGACTCTATGCCAATTCATTGTTCTTGTAAATAGATATGTCGCCGCGGCCGCGTTTGATGCGCCGCCGGCCAGCAGAGATTTTGCGCCGCGGCAGCCGCTAAAGAAGCGGAGCGGTTGGCATGGTGAAATCGCAACACGAAATATTCGACTCCGCTTCGATAGGAACTATTCCGACAGTTTTTTCACTCGCGCGATGACGTCCTGCGGCTGGTTCATGACTTCACGGATTTGCGCTTCCACTTCCGTTCCGGGGAGCGCCTGGAGATCGAGTCGGCGCTTTTGGGCTTCTGCGACGACTTCCGGATCCGCGAAGGTTTTGAGATAGGCTCCACGCAAGATATTCACGCGATCGGCCGGCGTGCCGGGTGTTGTCACCATTGGTCGTCCCAAGGTGGCGGACACGAGCATGACGTTCGCGACGCTGCGGCTGAATGCCGATGTTTTCCTTTTGTCCATGAACTCGGCCAACGTCGGTGCGTCGAGCAGGCGGGGATCTTTCTTCGCGCCGGTTTGGACGATGTGGCGGTCAAAGCCGTTTTTATGCCAGGTGAAATAGGGCTCGCGCGCGAAGTGCGTGGTCACACCGGTGCCGCGGCAATGGATCTCGCCCTTCTCGAGCGCAAGATCGATTTCCACGCCGCCCGGGTAACCGCGAATGTCTTGGAACTTCACGCCGAGAGTTTCGGCCAAGATACTGGTCATGATCGACGTAAGATCGGACGTGCCGGTGGCGCCGCATTTCGGTTGCTCTTTCGAGCTCATCACGTCTTCGAGCGATTTCCACGGCGCGTCGGCTTTCATGTAAAGCACGAGGTCGCGCTGATCGATGCTGCCGATCCACGATAACTTGGCCACATCGAAGGTCGCTTCCTTGCGGCCGAGCAGTTGATCGAGGTAAATGCCGCTGCCCAGCATGCCCAGGGTCAAGCCGTCGGGTTTGGCGACGCCGTAAACGTAGTTGGTCGCCGTTAGCGATCCCGCGCCGGGCATGTTCTGAACAATGATGTTCGGATTGCCGGGAATGTATTTGCCCATGTGGCGGGACAGCAAGCGGGCATATTGGTCGTAGAGTCCGCCGGACGTAAAGCCGACGACGATGCGGATGGTTTTATCTTTGTAAAACGGAGTCGATTGAGCGTGCGCGGTACTGAAAATTGCGCCGAACGCCAAGATCGTCAGAGCGATCATAAAGCTCGCGTTAGGGCCGCGTTGCCTGGTTGATTGGCTTGTCATAGTTCCCTCCGGCATTTTCTCGGCACACTCGCTTATACGGTAATTCTGTATTCTTCTGCAATCAGCAACTTGACAGATTTCTCGGCGCGGCTTTATTAAGGAGGTCATAAGTATCTAGACAAAAAGGGTTGGTTGGACACGAAGGGACGACTCGTTCCAAGCCCAGGCAAAGCGTCTGGGCGTCATCGGCCACCCGCCGAGCCACGCCCCGAGTGCTTAATTTTGGGCGTGGGTGCGAAAACGTCCTTTGAGTCCTGGTGCCTGCGCTTTCCACGACTCGCCCCTTCGTCCCAGTAGGTCTACTAACTAACGAACTGCTTAGTAATTTGTGAGTATGAGTTTGGCTGCGGCACCGAAGATCGTCGTGATCCCCGCCGGATCGTTTCTGATGGGCAGCGAGCAAGGCCAAGAGAACGAGCGGCCGTGCCATCGCGTTTGGCTGGATAGTTTCGGCATCGGCAAATATCCGGTGACGAATTGCGAGTACGCGAAATTTCTTACCGTCAGACCGCAGCCGCCGCCATTCTGGTCGGATCCGGTGTTTTCGGATCCGGAGCAGCCGGTTGTCGGTATCTGTTGGGACGAGGCGGTCGCTTATTGCCTCTGGTTGAGCGAAGAATTTGGCCGGCGTTATCGTTTACCGAGCGAAGCCGAATGGGAGCGCGCCGCGCGCGGTGGTCACGAGGGCGGGCAATATCCGTGGGGTGATGAACCACCCTCGGATAGGTTTTTTTCCGGTGTGAATTCTGAAACCGGGGGGCCGGCGCGAGTCGGCATTAACCAACCGAACGATTTCGGCTTGTTCGATATGAGCGAAGGCGTGCACGAATGGTGCAGCGACTGGTATGACTATAATTACTACCAAACTTCACCGGAGCGAAACCCGCACGGTCCGCAAACCGGCCGACGCCGCTGCTCGCGCGGCGGCTCCTGGCGCCACCGAATCAAATTCAGCCGCTGCGCCGCGCGCAGCTCGCTACCGCCGAGTTTCCAATACGCCGACTATGGCTTTCGCGTGGCGCTGACGATCGAGTAGATGGGTCAGATCGATTTTGGAATTGAATGCACGGAACTTCCATGAGCACCGGTCGATACCGTGCCCGGGAGGCTTGCTCCTCCGGTGTAATCTCGTAAATCGGGCTACTGAGTTACAATACCCGGGAACTGAGCGATGATCTTTTCCGCTTGACCGAAAAATTTCGCGACATAAGATACGTCACACGCTCGGGGAGATCTAAATAATCAGGATTCATGACCAGCTGCCACTAGGCTAGTGTCGTAACTTGTTGAACGTCGTTATATGATCGGCCGAGGAAGGAAAGGAGCTTTCATATGAACTGCAAAAGGACCTTAACACTTTTTTTGACTGGCCTATGTCTATCGCTCTGCACCGCACAATCGATTGCCGCCGCAGAAACCATCCGCGTCGCGTATCCATCGATGAACACTTCGGTGTTCTGCATTATCATTGCTGATAAAGAAGGCTACTTAAAAGAAGAAGGATTCGATGTTCAACTTCTGAGCATCCGTGGCGAGATCGCGATACGGACGGCGCTTGCCGGCGAAATCGACTACTTCACTAATGCCGGCAGCGCGTTAGCAGCGGGGGTTAGAAACGTGCCAGTTAAAATATTGACTGTCTTTCAGGACCGGCCGGCCTGGGATCTCATCGCTCAACCGAACATCAAATCCATCGCACAACTGCGCGGGACCAACATCGGTATTATGTCTCCGGAAGGTTCCCTGGCCGTTGTTGCAAGGGAAATGTTGAGGAAGAACGGACTGGACCCGGGGAAAGATGTCAATCTCGTGGTCATGGGAGGGGATTCGGTTCGTTTTCCCGCATTGCAGAGCAAAGCTATTGAGGCAACGCTATTCAATACGTCGACGAGCATCGAGGCACAAAAGGCAGGTTTTACCAAGCTGGGAAATGCCTCTGATTACGCCACGCTCATCCAAGGCGGTATTGCCGCAGCCGATGTCAAGGTCAAAGAAAATCCGCAAAAAATCTCCCGGTTCATTCGCGCGAGCCTGAAAGGGTTGCAATTTTTTCTCGACAAAAGAGAGCCGGCGATCAAGTACATGATGGATGCGTTGAGAATGACGGATCGCTCGCTCGCCAATCAAATTTACGATATCGAGGCCAAGCTGTTGCTGCGCAACGGTTATAGCGATGACAAAGTTCTTCGCGGCATGATTGACGCGATGAAGAAGACCACAAAAGTGACCCGCGACATCAAAGTGAGCGACATCTTCGAATTGAGCTTCGTTAAAAAAGCGGCCGGAGAGCTCAACGCAAGCGGCTGGAAACCATAGGATCTATTTTTCATCTGATTTGCAATTTGGCAATAAGGTCGGGACACAGCCCGGTGCCTGGCCGCTCGATCGGCGATCCCTGACGATCGCCCCTACAACCTCTTGCAAATCAAAAACGCGCCGGTTTACTTCGACGCCGGCATAAAGCCGGAGTCGACGAACGTCTCCCAAGGCTCACGCTTGGGAATCAGCTTGTCGGCTTCAAGCAGACGGATCATCTCCGCCAGGCCGGGACCGTCAATAACCCCTTCATAGCGAAAAGATTGATTCTCCGGAATCATGAAGCGGTAAGTTTGCAACGCAATCGCCGCATCGACTTTCAAGCGCTGGACCATCACCTCGATGGCGGCCCCGCGGCAGAAGTTTTTACCACAAGGCCCCCTGAGACGATCACGATCATCGCGCATTAGTTTGCCGCGACTATTTTTCTTCATATTCCTTTAAGGCGTCCGAGCGCGGCTCCAAGCCGAGGCCGGGCGTCTCCGGCAACGTCACCCAGCCGTGGTCCGGTGCGGGTGGTTCTTTGTAGATCTGGTCGCCGACACCCCACATCTCGAAATGAAATTCGACGCGCCAGCCGTTGGCCATGCCGGCCTGCAGGTGCATGTTGTGATGAGGCCAGCCGCCGCCGTTGGCGATCGGCAAATTAAACGCCTGGGCCAGCGCGGCGACTTTCACCGCTTCGGTGTAGCCGCCGACCGAGCAGACGTTGGGTTGGGCGATGTCGACGGCATGATTGACGATCAGTTCGCGATGGCGGAAGCGGTGGCCTTCGTTTTGTCCCGCAGCGATAGGAATCGATGTGTGGCGGCGTAGGTCGGCGAGCAGTGCCGCGTCGTTTTGATAGACCGGCTCTTCGAACCAGATGATTCGGCACGGCTCGACCAGCTTGCAGAGCTCGAGCGCGCGGTTGAACGAGAAAAGATAGTTGGCGTCGATCATTAACTCGACATCGTCGCCCACCGCCTCGCGTACCGCGCGCACCCGTTCGGCGTCGACTTTTGGGTTTTCAGGATCGACTGCGACGACCATCTTGAGGCGCTTCTCGCCTTGAGAGACGAGCTGCACAGCGACATCGACCAGTTGCTCTTGGCTGTACAGTTTAAGTCCGAAGGTGACGTAGGCCGGCACGGGATTCTGCGCGCCGCCGAGCAGGCGCCAGACCGGTTCTTTGTAATGTTTGCCTTTGATGTCCCAGAGCGCGATGTCGATGGCGCTTACCGCTGAGCTCCACATGCCGGTCTGGGCGCGCGGATTGAATTGCTTAAAAAGTTGGGTCCACAGTCGCTCGGTCTCCAGGGGGTTCTTGCCGCGCAGGAAGGGCGCCGCTTCGCGATTGATAAATTCGCTGATGCCGAAGCGTTGCGAACCGCGAGTGAGACCGTAACCGGTCACACCCTGGTCGGTCTCGACGGTGGTAAACACAATCGAGCTGAAGATGTTCTCTTTCAGTAGCGGCACCGTAACCGGAACACGATGCAAGGTCGCTTTCACGTCGGTGATTTTCAGCGCGCGCACCTCCATGTTGCTGCGGGTGACTGTTAACTTAGGTAGCTGGATCAAGTCAAACTCGTCTCCGACTGGAGCAGGTTAGCTGAGCTCGCGGTGAATCCAACATCAAGAACAGTCGGCGCGCTCCTGATCAAACTTGTTACTTTTATTCTCGCCGATTGACATCATTATTGCCCGGACCTAGCCTTCATGTACCAGGAGGGGGCTGGGCCATGAAAATTCGGCTGATCGCATTTTTGTTGGTTTGGCCGCTTGTGGGGTGTACCGCCTTGCGAGTGGGAGGGCAGTTCCAGAGCGGGCGGCAAGCGCTCCTCAGGAACGAACCGGAACAGGCGTTGGCCTATTTTCTGGAAGTCGCGAACAAGGATCCAGATTACGTCTTTCAGTCGATGTACTTTCGTGAGGGCATCTGGACCTATGTCGGCCGCACTCAATACGCGAGCGGACAGCTTAAGGAAGCTCGCGCGTCGCTGGAGCGGGCGCTGGCTCAAGACCCGAACGACCACATGGCGCGGCTTTATCTCGGCCTGACGCTGATGCGCAGCGACGACCATGAGCTCGGATTAAAAGAGCTGGCGAACGCAATGCGCGACCTTCACGACTGGCTCGAATACATGGAACGAACCCGGCCGTTACAGGCCTATTGGGATCCCGGGCGGGAAATTCGCGGCGCCATTGAAAAAGAACTCGAAAGAATCAAGGCTCGAGATATCGCACGCGAGGAACTGATTGCCGACGGCGAGTGGCTGGGGAAGCAAATGGAAGAGGAAGTCGATCGCGCTCGCCGCGACGAGCGGCGGCAATGGGAGAATGACTTTCACGATAGGCGCGGTCGCTCACTCGGAATCGGCTTTGGGCTCGGCTTCTAGAGGTGGCTACTAGAGCGCGGAAAGCATTTAGCTGTTGTTCATTTTCGAACGCGATGGATCTCGCGGGTGAGATTTGTTGCTCGCTATTGACACTGATCGCATGTTGCCTTGGGGTGATTTCGTAGGTCTGGGTAGTCTTTGTTGGGCACTCTTTTGCTTGAATGACGGTTACGATCCGTCAGGCCAGCGGAATTGCGCTTGGCGGCTTTTCCAAGAAGCGCCCTAGAGTTCGCAAAAAATCACCGCTGCCTCATTGCCTTGCTGCAACAGCGCCGAGCCCGGGTCCCTGCCGCACTTTTTCTTTTGTTTCTGGCATTTGCTTTGCTTTTGTCTCGTCTGGTTTTCACTTCAGGATTGCCGACTCACTGTATGGATGATCAGTAATTTCCCAAGGAGGAATTCATGGCGCTTTGGAATCAGACGATGACACCCGATCAGAGTAACGACAAGCCGAGTATGGCTCCGGTCGCGAATCCGCAGGTAATTCCAACCCCGGTAGCGGCTCCGGCTCCGACTCCGACTCCGCCGCCGCCGGTCCTGACACCAAGAGAAGGCATTTTAAGAGAGAGCGTTTCGAGGTCCCGCCGGGAGTCGGTATTCGGCTCCGGAGTGACTATCGAAGGCAAGATCGAGGGTGACGCCGATGTTCGCATTGGCGGCAAGTTTAAGGGTGACATTCAAATCAAGGGTGATTTGAGCGTGGAAAAAGGCGCTAACCTGACCGCGAAGATCAACGCTTCCAACGTCACTGTGAGCGGTGAAGTGAATGGCAACATAGTTTCGAGCGGGCAGGTCAAGTTGCTCGAAACCGGGCAGCTCACCGGTGACCTGAAGGCGAGCACGCTGACGGTTGCCGCGGGCTCACGTATGCGCGGCCACGTCGAGTTTGGTTGGAGCGGCGCCGAGGTCGCAAAGTTCGTCAACGGCAGCGCCCGCGAGAATGAAAAGAAGCGGACCGACGGATGAGGCTCGCTCGCGCCCAGACCGCAGGCGAGGCCCGCAGCTGTCCGCATTGTCAGGCGACAATCCTTAAAAGCGCCACATCTTGTCCGATTTGCCGGCACATGTTGCGGGCCAGTTCCGTCAGATTCGAACCGCGAGTTAAGCCGACTATATGCCCTCTTCTGGTTGAGGGAACTCTCGCGCATCCCGGCGCCGGCGATCCGTTGGAATATCAGGTCCTCATGGAGGTCCGCGATGACACCGGTAAGCTGCTATCCCGTCAAATGATCGGCATCGGCGCTTTCCATGCGACGGAAAAGCGAATTTTTTCCGTACGCGTCGAAATGTCGCCTGCGACCGCTCCATAGCGGCAAGCAACGGCTGCCAGATTTGTCGCACCGCTAAGTTCACTCCAAACCGTTAACCGTTTCTTTTCCATCACGCGCCGAGCGCGGGCATGACTTGAGTCGCGAACAATTCGATCGAACGCATGACCTGTTCATGCCGCAAACCGCCGAAGCTGAACATACCCACCAAACTGTCGGGCCGCGCCGTTGCGATCATCGCGCGCGCTTGCTTGATCACCGTCTGCGGGCTGCCGATGAGCGACGTGCCCCATTCGTCGAGCCGCTTGACCGTGAGACCTCCGGGAAAATAAGCAAAGCGCTCGGTGAATTTCGGCAGATCATCCGGCGAGACCGAATCGCCGCGCCAGACATTGTCCGTCGCCAGTTGCCAAAAGCGTGTGATCTCCGGCACGGCCTCATTCCATGCTTGCTCGTCGGTATCGGCGACGTAAACGTCGCGCACCATGATTGCATCACCTTTGCCAAAAAGCTGAGCGTGTTTGACGCGCTCTTCCCGATAGGAGCTGATCGCCCGCGCGCAATTCGCCAGAGGCTGGCGAGACAGCGCCAGATTCCAGCCGCGTTGCGCCACCATCGCCGGACTGTCGGGGGAAGTCGCGCCGTAGTAGATCGGCGGATGGGGTTTCTGTAGCGGCTGGGGCCGGCAGATAATGTCGACGTAACTCCAAGCTTTTCCGCTGTACGTAAACGTTTCTCCGGTCCAGGCGCGCATGAGGATTTCGATGCCCTCTTCGAAGCGCGCTTGTGCAGTGTCGCGATCGAGGCCGTGCTTGAGATCGTCGCGCGGGACGCCGCGACCGAGACCGACGTTGAGCCGGCCGGCTGTGAGAATATCGAGCATGCCGCATTCCTCGGCCAGACGCATCGGGTCGTAAAGCGGAAGAACATTGACCAGGTTACCGAACCGCAAGTGCTGGGTGCGCGGCGCGAGGGTGGCGATGATCAAGTTGGGCGAGGCCAGCATGCCATAGTCGGAGTGATGGTGCTCGGCAAACCAAGCGTCGTCGAAACCGAGCCGCTCGGTGAGCAGGATCTGCTCGAGCAGTTCCTCAAAGGCTTGTTTTTCCGCCACCCACGGGCGCGATTGGTTGTAGCTGAAAGTTCCGAAGCGCATGCGTCGTTCCTCCAGAGAAAGGCCACGAAGGCGATGACCATCAAGAAGTTGCTTCGATCTTACGCTTTACAGAGCTGAAATAAAATTCCATACCGAATTCTAAAGAAGACTTCATCTTTCACCACGACGGCCCCGACGCGGCTGTGCCCACCAAAAGTCTCGGAATATTTCCCGCAAGAGACGCAAAGAAGAAGCCAAAATATTTTTCCAAACTTGGCGTGCTTGCCGCCTTGGCGGGAAGAATATCCGAATCCGAGATGTTGGTGTGTCGGACAATTTGCGCAAGCTGCGAAAACTGTCAACCCTAGCTTGATCACAAAGAGCCAGAGCTAGATAGACTTCCAACTGCTCTCCATGCGGTGTCCTCTTTAAATGTGGATTGCGGCTCGCGGTATCGCTGCGTGACAATAAAATGGACCTGGCTAGAACATGTTTGATTCTCATTTTCGGAATGGCTTGAGAGCCGGCGGGTGTTCAGACGAGACCGAGGATGCCGGCCAGCGCGCCGCCGGCGAGTAGCCATAATGGGTTCCATGGCTTGCGCAGAACTAATGCTACCGTGAGTAGTGTGATCAGGTATCCGCGCCAGTCGTGATTCACCGCGCGCATCAGAATAGTCGCGCTCGCGAACATCAGGCCAATCGTAATCGGCGTCAGCCCGCGGCGGATGGCGCGGCCGATCGAGGCATTCGGATAGCGCTCGTTGAGGTGCCCGACCAGCAAAGTGAGGGTGGTCGCCGGCACGAGAAGTGGGATCGTGGTCGCGGCTGCGCCTGCCCACCCCGCCAGCTGCCAGCCGATCAGAGTGACGTACATGACATTGGGGCCGGGCGCCACCTGCGCCAACGTATAAATCTCGGCAAACTGCGTGCTCGTCATCAACTGGTTTACCTCCACAACATAGCGGTGAATGTCCGGGAGAATCGTCGAGGGGCCGCCGACAGCTACAAACCAGAGAGCAAGAAAATGCACAAACAGCGCGCCGAGATCGAGGCGTTCCATCATTCCTGCTCTTTCCAGGCCGCGGCGACTGCAAAAGGCGCCAGGGCGCCCATAACCCACAGCAGAGGCCATCGCATCACTCCAACGCCGCCGAAGGCGAGCAGTCCGAACAGCCACGGTCGCCAGCCCCGCGGCAATACCAGCACTAGCTTAACAACGGTGGCGAGCAGCAGCCCAGCCGCGACAGTCGACATTCCGGCGAGCGCCTGCTGCACCTGCGGCAAGGCGCCGTAGTGCTGGTATAGGACGCCCATTCCGATGACCACTAAGCACGGCCAGCCCAAGAATCCTGCAACCGACACTGCGGCACCCGTCCAGCCGGCGAAACGATAGCCGACCATCACAGTCAGATTGAGGACGTTCGGCCCGGGCAGGAGCTGTCCGAGAGTCAACAAGTCGACAAACTCCTTATCGGTGAGCCAGCGCTGGCGCTCGACGAGACCACGTCGCGCCCAGAACATCACACCGCCGAAGCCCGACAGGGTAATCCGGGAAAAAGTAAGGAACAGGGCGAGCCGGCTGACGCACGGCGCCGGTGATTCTGATTGCTCCATGTTTTTTCGTCACTCCTGCATTGGCGACTAAATCCCGAAGTTGCTTTACCTCGGGGAAGCACTCCGGATCTCATAGTCTGCTACGATCACTCCACACAGTGTCAGAGATTCACACAAAGCTCTACTCAGACCGGTTGCATTATTTGCAGATCAGAGCAGAGGCAATCTATGCTGCTCCGCACGATGTGAGGGCATTATTGAACAGGCGTGCGTAGGTTGGAATTCAAAACTCCTGAACGGCTTCTCTTAAATGACGCAAAAATATCACAGATGATGCTGACGCTCCGTGTTCTCTGAGAGCTTCCATGGCGATAGAGCTTCCATCGAGCACGGCCCTCTCGTGGTGGATTTTCAGTTTTCCATCAACGTTTTAGCCTATGTTCATACCATAGTAATGAAGTGCGAGGTGCGAGACGACGGCATGAATTTCAGAGCATTCAGTTCTGAACCTCGACTAACAGCCGGAAGTAGGTAATTGATGCTGGCACTCACGTTCGCTCCACCTGCGAGCCGTTCCAACAGCTTTGATAAACACCTTCCAGCTCCCTAGCTTCCCGTTCTATTGAAAAGCGATCAAGCACGTGAGCGCGACCGTGTTGCCCCATCGAGAGCGTGAGCTGAGGGTCACCCATCAGGACTGCGAGGGGACTCACTAATGAATCGACGTTTCCGGGAGGCACGAGATAACCGGTATGCTCATCGACAATAAGGTGGTGAGCGGCACCGACGCGAGTCGCCACAACGGCACAACCACTCGCCATGGCTTCCAACGGGACCAGACCGAAACCCTCCCAACGCTGCGGTGAAACAACGATGCTAACGCGCCGAAACCAAGTAGGGATCTCGTCCGCCGGCCTTTCTCCAAGAAAACGGATCCGGTCTTCAAGACCCGCGGCCGCAACGATGCTTTTGAGTCGCGTGTCGAACCTGTGTTGGTCCGCCGTCACGGCGCCGATTACGACCGCCGCAAACTCCGGAAACTTGGGCAGCAGTCGGCACATCGCCTCGATGAAAAGGTCTGTTCCTTTTTGTGGCCGCACTCGTCCGAAGACACCAATACCAAAACTGCCGGGAAATCCGGTTGTACGCCATTCCCCGCGGCGATCTTCGGCCGGGAAATAGCGCGACGTGTCCACACCATGAAAGATGATCTTGGCAGGTACGGGAAGATAGCTTGCCGTTTCAGGAGAGGTCGCCACCACAGCGTCCATTTGCCGCATCAGCCAGCGCGTCCAACGGCTATGACGGCGTTGCGCCGCCGATGTGAGTACTAGCTTTATCGGCATGTCAGCCAACGAACGCAGAATGATCCCTGTCAGCGCGTCGAGGTTGCGGCGCGCATGCCAGATACGAAAATTTTTTTCACGGGGCGGATTAAAACCGTGCCTTAACAGATCTCTCCATGTAATTCGTGGCCAGTGCGGCGGCAGCTTGGGGCCGAGAGCGGCGATCTTCAGTCGTTTCGTCTGTTCCGGTAACAGAGCCGCGATAGTCGAGGTGACGCCCGTGTGCCTGCGCTTGAGGTTTGCAACGATGACGTCGACTTCCTGCAACTCTTTTAACGCGGCGTCCATAGAAAATATTCTAGTGGGCGTTACCTGAGCTGCATGACTTGAACCACACTCTATAAATTTGCGCAAACCCGATTGATGTTGGGCGGCAATCCGATTGTGAGGCCTATCGCAGCTTACCTGTTACGATCTTTAGATTGGTTCGGCGTCTAACGACGATGCGCGAGCTAGACCCGGAAAAGGCTAAAACTTTGCCGGGGAATTTTCGCGCGGCTCTTTACCGAAGCGATCGCTAGCAACCTCTAGAACAAAATGGCAAAACTATGCTGTTCCCTGACGATCAATCAATGATCGCGTGCTCGCGATCATTGAAGATAATTGTTCCGGCCACCGGCATGCGCTTGCGCATGGAATTAACCGTGTGGCATCCCTTATCCGCGAACTGCGCGACTTTGATAATTGTATCTGCCGGTGCCGCACTGTCGATCTTGAACAAGTAATTGACACCCTGGGCAGCGGCGCAAAAATCCTTGATCGGAAACCTGCCGCTCAAGTCATAGGTCATGCGCAACTCCATTTGCAGATCGTTCAAGCCGACGTCCGCTTTCGCGGCCAGACGTTTGAACTGGCTGAACATGCAAAAGCCGATCGATGCAATGAAGTACTGAAGCGGAGACGGGCCTTTACCGTGCTGTCGTTTGAATTTCTCGTCGTTGCAATAAACCGTGTAGTCTTCAGGCCGCTCGAGTTTGACCAGCGCTTCGTTCAGACGAATGATCGCGCGTTGCTGCAGCACATAGCCGACCATTCCGTCGGACCTATGCTGCCGTTCTTCTTCGTAGACGACCCGAAACTTTCCGAGATCGATGGTTCCGGGAACCGCCGGCATAGTTTACTTTGCGCCGTGCAGTGCCTGGTATATCTTTTCCGCCGTGATCGGCAAACTTTTGATTCTAACGCCGCAGGCATCTTCAACCGCATTGGCGATCGCCGCCGCCGTCGGAATATTGCCGGTTTCACCGATCGGCATGCTGTCATATGGACCGGCTCCATGCGGCTCTTCCGTCACCGAGCCTTTAAAAACCGGGGCATCCTTGATCGTCGGGATCTTGTACTCGCCGAAATGAGTCGTCGCGACTTTACCGTCGTTGATGATCACTTCTTCCATCAGCGTGTACCCTATGCCGGTCATACTTGCGCCTTCGATCTGCCCCTGATGCATCAGCGGATTGAGCACTGTACCCGTGTTATGGGTTGAAGTGAATTTCTTGAGCTCGACCTGCCCGGTTTCCGGATCGACTTCAACCTCCGCTACCTGCACGCACATCGAGGCGGCGTGGATCTTGCTCGTGTCATTGAAAGTCCCCTCCACCGTGATCGGCGAGCCTTGGGCTTTGACCAGCTCGCCGTAGGTCAAGCGCCGCTCCATGCGCGGGTGCAACGCGGCCCCTTTCGCCAGCGTGATCTGATCCGCCGGCACGCCCATTTGGCTCGCCGCCGCCTGTTTGATCGCATCGACAGCCTTGAGCGCAGCCTCATAACCGGCGTTGCCGTAGACGCGCGTCGCGCGGCTGCCGCCGACACCGGTGTCCTTCTTGCCCTGCTGCGTGTCCAACTGTTGAATCCGGATTTGGCTGAGAGGAATCTTTAGCTCTTCAGCGACGATTTCGCTCAAGATGGTGTACGTGCCCGCACCTTGATCGGCCATCGCGGAAGAAATCGTAGCCATGCCGTTGCCATCGAGCGAGATCGCAACCGTTCCTATGCCGCCGGCAGGTGTCCATTGCACCAAAGCGACGCCACGGCCGACATTCTTTGGCTTCGGTTTTTGATAGCCGGAGTCTTCCAGCGCTCTCTTAAGCGTCTCGTCGGTTTTGATGTAGCTGTACTCCTCGCCGGTCGGATCGATATCACCGTCGTGCATGAAGTTTTTTTGCCGTAGTTTGATCGGGTCCATGCCTAAGCGTTTCGCGACCAGGTCCATTTGACTTTCATTGGCGAAGAACCCCTGAGGATCGCCCGGCGAGCGCATATGGCCGCAGGGGATCTTGTTCGTATAGACCATGTGCTCTTCGATAAACACATGGGGAATATTATAAGGACCGGCGGAGAGGTGCGGGCCGTTGAGAAAAGCGTTGGGCTTGAACGCACCGTAGGCGCCGCTGTCGAAAATAAAATTCATGTGGTGCGCCACTAACGTGCCGTCGCTCTTCACGCCGGTTTTGACTTGGATGATCGAGGCGTGGCGCGGATTGCCGGCGATGAATTCTTCCTCATAGTCCATCACCAGCTTGACCGGCCGCCCGGCTTTTTTGGAAAGCAGATACACCACCGCAAGATCCATGAAATCGCCCTTGCCGCCAAAGTCGCCGCCGATATAGACAGGATTGAAGTTGAGCTTTTCCTGCGGCAGCTTGAGCGCGTTGGCGACTTGTTCGCGCACGCCGTAGGGCACTTTGCTACACGACCAAAACTCCGCCGAGCCGTCCGGCCCCGTGCTCACCACGCATGAATGAGGTTCGATGTAGCTCTGATGAACGACCGGCGTGGTAAACGTGTTTTCGACGATAATGTCCGCCTGGCGAAAGCCGGTCTCAAGATCGCCTTTGCCCCAAGTCATGTAGACGAAATCGTTGGTCGCTCCCGTAAGCGGTTTAGGTAAACCTTTGTAACTCGCCACTTCAGGATGGATGAGCTTCGCACCCGGCTTGAGCGCTGCGACCGGATCAAACAACGGCTTGGTTTCTTCATATTCGACTTCAATCAGATTCAGCGCCTCCTCGGCGATAAGCTCGTTGTCCGCCGCCACGGCCGCCACTTTTTCACCGATGAATCGCACTTCGCCATCGGCGAGGATCGGCATGTCATAGAGCCGCCGGCCGATTTTCAAACCGGTGCAGTCTGCTCCGGTGATGACCGCGCACACGCCCGGCAACGCCTCGGCCTTGCTCGTGTCGATCCGCTTAATTTTTCCCGATGCGATCGGGCTGCGCAGTAACTTGCCCCACACCATTCCCGGCGCAGTAATATCAACGGCGTATTTTGCCTCCCCGCTGACTTTCAGTTCTCCTTCAACTCTCGGAGTCGGATTGCCCACCACCTGTTTCGCCGATGCCATCAGAAGACCTCCTGCTGCCAATGATGTTTTTTGTGAGTTGGGTCCTCCGCTTCGAAGCGCGGCGGCTGAGCCGCGCCGAAGCGAAGTGACGAACTGGCTCCCCGGGAGGGACTCGAACCCCCGACCAATTGGTTAACAGCCAACTGCTCTACCGACTGAGCTACCGGGGAAATTTGATGTTCTTTCACAGCTTATAGATGGATCCACCTCCGACTGAACTGCTGTGGCCCGCCGATCAGGCTTTGGCTAAACCGAAAAAAATTCTTAAGTAGCCTTTTTTTCTAACATACGTGACCAACGAATTCTAGTTTAGCGAAGACCTAAGTTCCTCAGCTCCTCAAGCATTTTGGCGTGGTGGGTGGCCGGCCAGTAAAGACGCCTGCAGGTCGGGCATGAGAAGAATTTTTCCTGGGTTTGAAAGACGTACGGCGGAACAACCGTCGCTAATGTCTCTTTCGGCCTGGGCCGGAGCAGCGTGTTGCAGGCAAGGCAGCGACTCAACAGATTCCCCTCAACAACTTTCAAGCCGCATTCGCCGACGACCTGACGCAGCTGGTCGCGATAATGATCGCTTTCGATGAACAAGCACACCGGGGGTTGCTTGTGCTTCAGTCCACGGTCGCGCGTGAGTATCAGGCGTTCTTCTGCGCGCGCCGCGCGAATCAGGCCATAGCCGCTCAAGTGCTGTCCATAAATCACGTCCTCACCGATGATGCGCAGCCACTTGACCAACCTTCCGAGCATGCGGTCGGCGGCGAATTTCCGCTCGCTTGTTGTCAATAAATCCCTCAATTTGATTGATCCGGTCCGGCTAAGCCTTTACCATATATGGCCTACGGCATGCTTGTGAAGCGATCCATCGGTTTGACCATCGTGCTCTTCTGGTGCGTGATGAATTTTTTGTTCATCCAGCGCCAGATCGACGCTCCCCCTCCCATCATTACGCTCAGTGGAACCGAAAAAATCACCGAGAACATCGTAGAGTGGTGGGGTGTGTTTTACCGCGGTGAAAAGATCGGTTACGCCACCCAAACGATCACTCCCACCCCGAACGGGTACCGGCTCTCCGACCGGTCGGTGTTGAACCTGAACTTGCTCGGCACCGTCCAACCGGCCGCGACTCGTCTGGATATGGAGGCCAATGAAGAATGGATCCTCAACAAATTCGATTTTGAGCTTCGTTCGGACGAAATTCGCTTTCACGCTCGCGGCGCGGTCGAGAACGGCAATCTCCGATTGGAGATCGATTCGGGGGGGCACAAGTCGGAGCGCGCGCTGAAATTGGCTCAAGCGCCGTATTTACTCGCGGCTCTTAAACCCTACGTTGTGACGCAACAATTGGAGAGCGGTAGGCAATTTCTTTTTTCGACTTTCGATCCCTCGACACTGTCGCAGCAAGTCACCACAGTGATGATTGAAGGCCGGGAGCGCATCCGCGTCGGCGAGCGCATGGAGCCCGCGATCCGGCTGCGTCAAAGTTTTCGGGGCATCTCGATTATCTCTTGGGTCGACGGCCATGGTCGGACGTTAAAAGAAGAAACGCCCGCCGGTTTGTCGCTCGTGCGCCAAGACGCCCATGAGGCGCGGAACCTTCCCGGGCGCGCAGTCTCGCTTGACATCGTGGCGCAAACCGCTATTCCGCTTGGCGCACCGCTTGATGACGCGCAAGCAAAGGATAGGATCCAGTTCAAATTGGCGGGGGTCAATTTGGCGAATTTCCCTTTGCACGGCGGGCGCCAGAAGCTAGTCGATGACCGGCTCGATGTTCGACTTGAAGACCTAAGCCAGCTAGACGCGCCCAATATTCCCGTGCAGGAAGCGCGCCTGGCATCGTACTTACAACCGACGCCGTTTCTCCAGACCGATCATCCGAACATTCAAGCGCTGGCGGCAAAGGTCGTCGGTGGCGAGACCCATGGTTACCGAGCGGCGGTTAAAATCAAAGATTGGGTTTACCGCGAGATCGCCAAAGAGCCGACCGTCAGCATTCCCAACGCCCTCGAAGTTCTCCGGACAAAAAAAGGCGACTGCAACGAACACACGGTGCTGTTCAATGCTCTAGCCCGGGCGGCCGGCATCCCGGCCAAAACCGTGGTCGGCGTGGTTTACCTGCGCGGTGCTTTTTATTATCACGCCTGGTCCGAGATCTGGCTCGGCCAGTGGATCTCGCTCGATTCGGTATTGAATCAATTTCCCGCCGACGTGACTCATATCAAATTTCTCGAGGGTGAAATCGACCGGCAGATCGATCTGCTGCAACTCATCGGCAATCTGAAAATATCAGTGATGTGAACATCCTAGTTTCATTATTCTTCGTCTCAACTTGAAACCCGAGATTCTAGACACAAATTTGCGAAGCGCATGATTCAACTCATCAACCTGACCAAACACTACGGTAAAGTTGCCGCCGTCGACGGGCTCGATCTCGACGTGCCCAAGGGACAAATTTTCGGCTTTCTCGGTCCCAACGGAGCGGGCAAAACCACCACGATCCGCGTCATGATGGGGATCTTGAAAGCGACCGCCGGGCAGGTCTTGCTCGACGGCCAAGACGTCGTCGCCGCCGCGCAACAAGCCAAAGCGATCGCCGGGTTCATTCCCGATCGGCCGTTTATCTACGAGAAGCTCAGCGGCAGCGAGTTTCTCGAATTCGTCGGCAAGCTGCACCGCGTTGATGGCGAGCGCCTTGGCCGGCGAATCGCCGAGCTTCTGGAGTATCTGGAGCTGACCTATTGGAAGGACGAGCTGGTGGAGAGCTATTCTCACGGTATGAAACAACGGCTGGTGGTGTGCGCCGCGCTGATCCACAAACCGCGCATTTTGATCGTCGATGAGCCGATGGTGGGCATGGATCCCAAAGGCGCGCGCACGATCAAAGATCTGTTCCGCGCGCTCGCCGCGAACGGCACCACCGTGTTCCTTTCGACCCATAGCATTAGCGTCGCCGAAGAAATCTGCCATCGCATCGGCATCATTCAAAAGGGCCGGCTGATCGCCTGCGGCACCATGAGCGAGCTTCACCAGCGTGCCGCGGGGCGTCATGGCAACCTCGAGAGCGTCTTTCTCGAACTCACCCGGGAGCAGGAACGCGGCCCTCATCCGGCGGAGCGCGCCGGATGAGCTCCGTTGCGCTGCTGCTCACGCCCCTGTGGCTGTCGTGGAAAAATGATTTCGTTCGCGGTGGCGGATCATGGTCGCGAAGGCTTGTGCTGATCGCGCTGGCGGTCGGTTTTTGGCTCGGCACCTATCTGGTAATCCGTCGTGTGCTGCGCTACTTCGAGACTGTCTACGATCTCGGACCGGGGTTGGCCTATCAGTTGCTGCTGATCATCCTGCTGACCTTCTTAGCCATGCTTTTGTTCAGCAATCTGGTTGCTTCGCTATCGACGTTTTTTCTCGCCCGCGATTTGGAGCTGCTTCATGCCGCGCCGCTCTCGCCGGACGGGTTTTTTTACGCCCGCCTGATCACCACAACGATCAATTCCTCCTGGATGGTGTTGTTTTTTAGCCTGCCGATCTTCGCCGCCTACGGAACCGTTTTCGGCGGCGGCTTCGCGCTCTATCTGTGGATCGCGCTGATCCTGCCATTGTTTTTGGTGATTCCGGCGGCCGTCAGTATCTTGCTGACTCATCTACTGGTTTATTGTCTTCCGGCCAAAAGGATCCGCGACATCCTGTTTTTCATCGGCCTATTTGCCTTCATCGTCATGTATTTTTTATTCCGCATGTCGCAACCGGAACGCCTGGTCCAACCCGAATCGTTCGGCAACTTCATGCAATTTTTGCGCGCCATGGAGACGCCGTCGTCGCCGTTCCTGCCGAGCAGCTGGTCGGCGGAAATTTTGGCGGGGACTCTGTTTGACCGCGATACCGAGCAGGGTTTTTTCTTCGCGCTGCTCGCGAGCTACGCGCTGTTTCTCCCGCTGGCAACCTCGTGGGCCTGCGGGGCTGTCTACTTCGACGGCTGGTCTAAAGCGCAGGAATCACGCCAGGGCCGGCGCAAGCTACTCTGGCTCGACCGCGTTCTCGGTCGGATCACCTGGTTTTTTCCGGCGCCGACTCGGGCCATCATCGTCAAAGACATTAAAACGTTTTTACGTGACACGACCCAGTGGTCGCAGCTTTTTCTCCTGCTCGCGCTGATCGTGGTTTACCTTTACAATTTCAAAGTCCTGCCGCTCGACCGCTCGCCAATGCCGGCGGGCACCATCCGTACGGTGGTTTCGTTCGCCAACCTGGCGCTTGCCGGCTTTGTGCTGAGCGCCGTCGCGGTGCGCTTCGCGTTCCCAGCGATCAGTCTGGAAGGCAAAGCTTTCTGGATTTTGCAAAGCTCGCCGGTTTCCCTGCGCGCGCTCCTGTGGAGTAAATTCGGGTTGATTTCGGCGCCGCTGCTCGCGCTCGGCGCACTGCTGGTGTTTTTGAGCAACTTAATGTTGCAAGTCCCGCCTTGGATGATGGCGCTTTCGCTGATCACGGTCTGTCTGATGACCTTCGGCATCGCCGCGATCGGCGTCGGTTTCGGCGCGCTTTATCCCAACTTCAATTTTGACAATGCCGCGGAAATCCCGACCAGTTTCGGCGGCGCGGTTTCGATGATCGTCAGCATCGTGTTCATCGCAGTCGTGGTCATGGTCGAAGCGTGGCCGATTTACCAGCTCGCCATCGCCTCATTGCGGCCTGGCCGGGTCATTGCACCGACGCTGTGGCTGATTGCGCCTTCGATGGCCATCGTCGTGGCGTTAACCGCCGTCGTGGTCGCGCTTTCGCTACGAGCCGGGCTGCGCCGGCTCGAGCAGCTAAGAGACTAAGCGATCTCACGGAGGTCCCTGTGAACTTGATTCATACGCTCTACCAACCTGCCGGCGTCGGTCCCTTTCCCACGGTCTTGACGCTTCACGGCCGCGGCGCCAATGCCTTCGACTTGCTCGGCCTTGCTCCTTACCTTTGCGACGGCAAGTTCATGATAATCTGCCCGCAGGGCCCGCTCGAAACGCCGATCGGCCCGGGCGCCGTCGGCCACGCGTGGTATCCCATGAGCATGGGCGGCGCGCCGGACGTCGAAGCGATTTTAAGCGCACGGCAAAAAGTACAGGTCTTCTTCGACGAGTGTTTAAAATCGTATTCGATCGATGTCAAGAAGCTGGTCGTGCTCGGTTTTAGCCAAGGGGGTGTGATGGCCTATAGCTTAGCTCTTGCCGATCCCGGGCGCTTCTCCGCGCTCGCGGTGTTGAGCAGTTGGTTGCCCCAAGAATTACTGCCCCACCTCAATGTCCCCGACGCGATCCAGTCATTGCCGGCGCTGGTTCACCATGGCACGCAAGATCCGATGATTGAAATCGATCGCGCGCGAAAATCGGTCGAGATGCTGCGCCAGCTACGCGTGCCGCTAACTTATCGGGAGTATGAAATGGGCCATGAAATCAGCCCCAGAAGTCTTGCGGAATTATCAACGTGGTTGGAGAAAAAAATAGGGGCGACCGGCGGGTCGCCCCTACAATGAATAACCAGCTGCGTGGCTCGCTCAAGCACGCATGTAGCTCATGTCTTTGGCCATCGCCTCGAGCCGGGCGATGCGCTCTTCCATGGCCGGGTGGGTGCTGAACAGAGAGGCCAAGCCGCCGCCCGTCAACGGATTGACGATAAACATGTGGGCTGTGGAGTTCGCTGTCGCGTCGCTCACCTGAAGCGGGATGTTTTGCGCGCCCATGTGGAGCTTGCGCAGCGCGCTGGCCAGCGCGAGCGGATCACCGGTCACTTTCGCGCCGCTTGCGTCGGCCATGTATTCGCGCGATCGCGACACCGCCATCTGAATCAACATCGCCGCCAACGGCGCGACGATCATCATGAAAAGCAGACCGAAGATACTGTTGCCGCCTTCTTCTCGATCGCGGCTACCGCCGAAAATCGCAGCCCACTGGGCCATGTAAGCAAGATAGCTGATCGCGCCGGCGAGCGTGGCCGCGATGGTGCTCACCAGAATATCACGATTTTTGACGTGGCTCAGCTCATGACCCAAAACGCCGGCAAGCTCCCGTTTGTTAAGAATGCGCCGGATACCATACGTTACCGCGACCGCCGCGTGTGCCGGATTGCGACCGGTGGCGAACGCGTTCGGCGTCTCTTCGGGAATCACGTACACCTTGGGCATCGGCAAACCCGCCCTACCGGCCAGATCCTGCACCATGCCGTAAAGCTCCGGATCGTCGTTGGCGGTAACCTCTTGGCCGCCGTACATCTTGAGCACGATTTTATCGCTATACCAGTAACTGAAAAAATTCATGACGCCGGCCATCACCAGGGCAATAACGGCACCATTGGGACCGCCGAACATATGGCCGATCCACACCACCAGCGCGGTTAGCAGCGCCAGAAGAATCGTGGTACGAAAACCGTTCATGTAATCCCTCCCTTTTCGAGATATCCTAAGGATACAAAAGCTTATGTCAATCTTATCAGGTGATCAATCCTAATGTGCGTACGGCTCGGGCAAAAATCAAGGGCTAGGTCAGCTTGCGTAAGACACGAGAATAGCTTCATTTTCCAGCCGGAGAGGAGGATCTGAACATGCGCGTCGGCGTGGTCTTTCCGCAAACCGAAATCGGTAGCGATCCCGAGGTGATCAAAGAGTACGCTCAGGCGGCCGAACAATTGGGCTTTCGTCACATCCTTGCTTATGATCATGTCATCGGCGCTAATCTCGCCAACCGGCCGGGCTGGCGTCCACCGTACACCTACTTAGACCCCTTCCATGAACCTTTCGTTCTGTTCGGATTTATGGCCGGCCTGACCAAACAGCTTGAGCTCGTCACCGGCATTCTGATCTTGCCGCAGCGCCAAACGGTTCTGGTGGCGAAACAGGCCGCGGCGCTGGACGTTCTAAGCGGTGGGCGCCTTCGCCTGGGGATCGGGATCGGCTGGAACCCGGTCGAATACGAAGGCCTCGGCGCCGACTTCAAAAATCGCGGGAGGCGCTCTGAAGAACAGGTCGAGGTGCTGCGTAAACTGTGGACCGAGGAGCTGGTCACATTCGACGGCCGCTGGCACAAGATCACCGATGCGGGCATCAAGCCACCGCCGGTGCAGCGGCCGATTCCGGTTTGGTTCGGCGGCAGCGACGATCGCGTTCTACGCCGCCTAGCAAAACTCGGCGATGGTTGGTTTCCGCTGCTCGCTCCGGACGAAAAGTGCCGCGTTATGATCGAAAAGATCCGCAACTATGCGAGCCGGCTCGGCCGCAATCCCGATGCAATCGCGATCGAAGGCAGAATCAGTTACGGTCAGGGATCGCCGGAAGCGTGGTTGAAGGACTTGCAAGCATGGAAAGATCTCGGCGCCGGGTACGTGAGCTTCAACACCATGAAGGCGGGCCTCGCTTCGCCGGCGGCGCATATCGAAGCCATCCGCCGCTTCCAAGCGTCCACCTCAGGCTCCTGGTAAACTGAAGGGGTATTGGAGTATCGAATCCAGTACAACACTCCATCACTCCAGTATTGCAAACGACCTAACGCATCACCGTAGCGGCATCAGACCTATGTCTGTCGAGCCAGGCGCGCATCGCTTGGAACGGCTCGTCGCCGGTTTTGACCGCTTCGCGCAATACTTGGACGGTCCGCCGCAAATTGCGACCGCAGGCCTGGTAGAGCGACTCGAACAGATCGAGATCTTTGAGATAGACGATGTAGTGCATCAGAATCGCGTTGTTGAGCGGTTGCCGGGTGAAGCCGTGAAAACGATGCGCCGGCCGCTCGGCGATGCGGCGCGACCACTCGGCCTGGCTGCGGGCAAATACTTCTTCGCGCAGGCGGAGCTTGTGCTCACGCCCAACGTCGCTGGCGTAAAGCCCGCCCAATTCGCGCGCGACTTCGGCGATAAAGCCGGCGAACTCCCGTTCTTCCTGCCACAACAGCAGCGCGCGCTGGTGTTCGGCGCTGTCGGCGCCAAACCGCTCCCGGAAAAAATCGATGGCGGCGCGATGACCGACGAAGTTTGCCGAGCTTTCGTTAAATGCGCCGGCGCCGTTGACGTAGAGCGTGTTGTGAAACAACTCGTGAAAGACAATCTCGCTGAGCAGCACCTTGTCGTATTTGAGCAGGTGGGAAAGCAGCGGGTCATCGAACCAGCCGAGCGTGCTGAACGCGGCTGCAGTGCGGAGATAAGTGTCGTAGCCGTCGGCTTTAAGCCGCTCAATTTCCGCCAAAGCTTCATCTTTGGAGAAAAATCCCTTGTACGGCACGCTGCCGACAATCAAGAACCACCAAGTGTACGGCTTCAGCTCGGTTTTGGGTGCCGCGACGACGATATACGTCAGGTCGGGACGATCGACATAGGAGTAGCTCGCATAGCTTCCGCCAACGTTGAATTCAAGCGCCTCGCGCGCGTAGTCGCGCGCGGCCAGCACCAGGCGCAACTTCTCCTCGGTGTCGGGCGGGACTTTGGAGCTTTGAATCAAGTCCGCGATCGGCTCGCGACGCCAGAGAATCTTTCCTTCCTCGTAAGCCGCCCGCATCACATAAAGCGGCGAGCACCCGGACAACATCGCGCCAATAAAAGACATGATAAGCGTGAGGGCGATGACTTGTTTGATTCGGTAGCTTGGAACGCCGCTTCGCAAGGCAAGCTGGCCAAATCCGCTGCCGATCGAATTAGAGAAGAACTTTCGCCGAATTGTCATGAACTGTCAGTTTTAACTCTTCGCGGTCGTACTGTAATTGGTACAGGCGGTGGTAAATCCCGCGTCTTTCCATCAACTCGGCGTGCGAGCCCACTTCACGAACTTCGCCGCGATGCAGCACGATGATGCGGTCGGCGTTGCGTATGGTCGAGAGCCGGTGCGCGATCAACAGACAAGTCCGGTTGTTCATTACTTTTTCCAAGGCATCTTGGATCAACGCTTCGGTTTCCGAATCGATGCTGGAAGTCGCCTCATCCATGACGAGAATTTCCGGTTGGTAAACCAAAACGCGGGCCAGCGCCAGCAGCTGGCGCTGGCCGCCGGAAAAATTGCTGCCACGCTCGCGCACATGCGCGGCGTAACCATCGGGCAGCCGGCGAATGAATGCGTCCACGTTGGCAGCCCGCGCGGCTTCTTGGATGCGCTCGAGCGGAATCGACGGATTGCCGAGCGCGAGATTGGCCTTGACGTCACCGGAAAACAAAAACACGTCCTGCAATACCACGCCGATGTGGCGCCGAAGCGCGCGCAGATCCCATTGGCGCACGTCGACTCCGCCGACTTTAATCGCGCCGCCGTCGACATCGTAAAAACGATTGAGCAATTTGATCGTCGTGGTCTTTCCCGAGCCGGTGGCGCCGACCACGGCGACTTTTTCTCCCGGCTCGATGCGGAATGACACGCCCTTCAACACCGGCGCGTCGGTTTTATACTGAAACCAGACGTTATCGAAAACGACTTCGCCGCGGAACGGTCTCGGGACGCGCCCAATCGCCGGAGTGCGAATATCGATGGAAGAGTCGAGCAACTGAAAAATCCGTTCGGCCGATGCCATGGCCGACTGCATGACGGCGTACTTCTGGCTAAAGTCGCGCAGCGGCACGAAGAAGCGGTGCAGATATTCTTTGAACGCAACCAGAGTGCCGATGCCGATGGCGCCGTGCAGTACTTCGCCGCCGCCGTACCAAAGCAGCAGGCCGACGCTCACCGCGCCGGCCGCTTCGACCATGGAGTAAAGCGACGCTTCATAGAGATTGGACAACTGATAAGCGTCACGGTGGTCGGCGTTGAGACGGTCGAAGTGGCGAAAAGTTTTCTCCTCCCGGGCGAACAGCTGGATCACCGACATGCCCGAGATCGCCTCGCCCAAATAGGCGTTGATGCGCGCAATGCGCTCGCGAATCTTACGGTAAGTCTGACGCGCCTTGACGCGAAAAAAGTTGATAGCGAGCGCCATTGGCGGGATCAACGCCAGCGACACCAGCGCCAGCTCGAAGTGCAAATAGAACATGATGCCGACGATCCAAATCACCATGATGAAGTCGGCAATGAGGGTCACCACGCCGGAAGAAAACATTTCCTGGAGCACGTCCACGTCGGTGGTCATGCGCGTCACCAGACGCCCCACCGGATTGCGGTCGAAGTAACTCATCGGCAGCTTCTGCACGTGCGAAAATATCGCCACACGGAGATCGGCGAGGCAGCGCTGCGCCACGAGCATGGCGAGATAATAGTGCGCAAAGGCCGTAACCGTCTCGCCGATCAACGCGCCGAAAAACAACAGCATGACGTTTTGCAAGCCCCAGAGGTCCTTGCCCGCGATGTACTGATCGATGCCGACTTTCATTAAATACGGCTGCGCCAGGCCGAAGCCCTGCTGCAGCGGAAGCAGCAGCAGGCTCAGTAGAAACAGCCGTTTGTAAGGCCGGATGAATCGCCAAAGGCGTTTAATTAGCCTGAAATCGTAAGCCTTGCCGAGAATTTCTTCTTGCTGCGGTGCTTGCGCCATCTAGATCTGTTCTAGCTCCTCACTCAGCTGCTGCTGCTGGTAAAGCTCGGCATAAACGCCGCCGCGGCGGGCCAGCTCGTCATGACTGCCGCGCTCGATGATCTTGCCCTCATCGAGCACGAGAATTTCGTCCGCGTCTTTTACCGCGGAGATTCGGTGCGAGATGATCAAGCAGGTTTTCTCTTTTAGAATGGCGCGCAGCTCGTGAAGGATTTCGGCTTCGGTTTGTGCGTCGACGCTAGACAGACAGTCGTCGAGGATCAACACCGGCGGATCGGTGATGAGCGCGCGCGCCAGGGTAGCGCGTTGTTTTTGCCCGCCGGAAAGCGTCACACCGCGTTCGCCGACCACCGTGTCGAGACCCTGAGGAAAGATTTGCAGGTCGCGGTCGAGTTTGGCGATCTGGACGGCGCGCGCAAGCTCTTCCGCGCTGCAGTCGTCGCGGCCGAAAGTCAGGTTGCCCTTGAGGGACGTGGAAAAAAGAAAAGGTTCCTGCGGCACGTAGCCGATCCTTTTACGCAGATCGCCAAGCGACAGTTCGCGGATATCCCGACCGTCCATGAGAATGGCGCCGCTCGAAACATCGAAGAGTCGCGGCAGCAGTTGGGCGAGTGTGCTTTTGCCCGAGCCGACCCGCCCCACCAATCCGACCGAGCGGCCCACCCCAAGTTTGAAGTCGACGCCTGCGAGCGCGCCATGACCGTTTCGCTCGCGATCGTAGGCAAATGACACGTCACGGAATTCGATGCCCTGCCGAAGCGCACCCGTACCGGCGCGCGCCGCGTCATCGACGATCTCCGGTTTGCTGTCGAGAATTTCCTCGAGGCGGCGCATCGCCGCGCGGCCGCGTTCGACTAAAGACAGCATCCAGCCGAAGGCCGCCGTCGGCCATGCCAAGACGTTCAGATACGCGATGAATGCGACGATATCGGCCACCAGCAGATCGCCACGCAGCACGCGCACGCCGCCGTACCAGATGACGATCAGCACCGTCAGGCCGTTGATACCCTGCATGACCGGGTTGACAATGCCGCGCATCTTCGCCATCTCCATGCTTTTGACTTCGTAGTCCTTGTTGAGACCGGTGAATTGTTGGGTTTGAAAGTCTTCCTGGGCATACGCTTTGACTACATGCATGCCGCTCAAGTTTTCCTGCACGTGACTGCTCAGTCCAGACATCTGTTGCTGGACTTCGAGCGAGGTTTTGAGGATGCGGCCGCGAAATTTTCGCGCGACGTACATCAGCAGGGGAAACGGCGCCAGCGCCGCCAGGGTCATGCGCACATCCATCGACAGCATCAACGCGACCGCATAGACGTAATAGAGCGGCGCGTTGACGAAATTGAGGATGCCCGGACCCAACATGACGCGTACGGCGGAAATGTCGTTGATCAATCGCGACATCAAATCGCCGGTGCGTTGCTTGTGATAAAACGCCGGCGGCAGCTTCTGCAGGTGCGCGAATAAATCATTGCGTAAATCGTACTCCACATTGCGCCCGGCGTTGAAAATCAGAGCGCGTGAATAGGTGCGCGCAATGCCCTGCAAAAGCGCGGCGGCGATAATCAACGCGGCGTAGTAACTCACGTCGGCCATCGAGCCGCCATGCTCGATGATGCGCACGGCCTCGCGGATCCACCAAGGAATCCACATCACGAGTGTCGCCGTGGCGAGCAGGCATAGCCCGCCGAATAAATACTGGCGCCGGTAGCGGCGCGCGTATCCCAACATTCGGCCCATAGTATCTGTCTAGAATACTCTACGGTGTTTCGACCCGCAAACCACCGGCAGTGAACGCGTTAAACGGCCGTTTCTAAAAGACGCGCGCTTGACATCGCGAACACGCTCACTAATAAACAAGCATGATGCAAACGCCGCAGAGCCGCCGCCAAGACCTTCGTAATATCGCGATTATTGCCCACGTCGATCACGGCAAAACGACCTTGGTCGATGGCATGCTCCGCCAAAGCGGCATATTTCGAGCCAACGAACAGGTCGCGGACCGCGTGATGGATTCCATGGATCTGGAGCGCGAGCGCGGCATCACGATCATGGCGAAGAATACGACGATTCGTTACGGCGAGGTGAAAATCAATATTGTCGATACGCCGGGCCACGCCGACTTCGGCGGTGAGGTCGAGCGCACACTGGCGATGGTTGACGGCGTCATGTTGCTCGTTGATGCCTCCGAAGGGCCGCTGCCGCAAACCCGCTTCGTTTTGAAAAAGGCGCTGGAAGCGCGGCTACCGCCGATTGTCTGCATCAATAAAATCGACCGCCCCGACGCCCGGGTCGCCGCGGTGCTCGATGAGATCTACGATCTCTTCATCGACCTCGACGCCAGCGAAGAGCAGTTGGATTTTCCGATCGTCTACACCAACGCGCGCGCTGGTACGGCGACCCGTAATCTCAAAGAGGCGGGTGAAAACTTAAAACCGTTATTCGATCTGATTGTCGAAACACTGCCAGGTCCGGCCTTCGATCCTGCTGCGCCGACACAATTTCAGGCGAACAACCTCGATTACAATGACTACGTCGGCCGGGTCGCCATCGGCCGCTTGAAAAACGGCCAGCTTTCCGTCGGCGATTACACGCTTTGCCGGGTTGACGGCACGCAGCACGCAGTGAAGGTCACGCAGGTCTTCGGCTGGCAGGGCCTCAAACGCATCGAAGTCGACAGGGCTACGGCCGGCGATATCGTCGCTCTCGCCGGCATTGAGGCCATCGGCATTGGCGACACTGTGGCTAGCCGGGACAATCCCAAGCCGCTGCCGGCGCTACGTATTGATGAGCCGACCATCGCCATGATCTTTAGCGCCAACAACTCGCCGTGGGCCGGCCGCGAAGGGGACTTCGTCACGTCGCGCAAGCTGCGCGAGCGGCTTTTCTTGGAGCAAAAGAAAAACGTCAGCTTGCGCATCACCGACACGGATCAAGCCGACGCTTTCCAGGTGACCGGCCGAGGCGAATTTCAGCTAGCAATTATCATTGAGACCATGCGCCGCGAAGGTTACGAGCTCATGGTGTCCAAGCCGACCGTGGTGACGCGCGAGATCGGCGGCAAACTGCATGAGCCGGTGGAGCTGCTCGTCATCGACGTTCCGGAAGATTTTATCGGGGTGGTCGCACAGCTCCTGGCTGTGCGCAAAGGCAAGATGACCAAGATGACTCACGCCGGATCGAGCCGGGTGCGCTTGGAATTCAGCGTCCCGTCGCGCGGCCTGATTGGCTTTCGCTCGCGCTTTCTCACCGACACGCGGGGCACCGGTATCATGAACGCGTTGTTCGACGGCTGGTCGCCCTGGCACGGCGCTATTCAATCGCGCAGCAACGGAGCCATGGTCGCCGATCGCGAAGGACCGTCGACGCCCTACGCCATCTTCCATCTGCAAGAACGCGGCATTATTTTTATCCCGCCCGGCGCGCCGGTTTACGAGGGCATGGTCGTGGGTGAGTATTCGCGCGACGTCGATCTGAACGTCAATATCTGCCGTGAGAAGAAGCTCACCAATATCCGTGCCGCCGGCCGCGACGAGAATATTATCATTACGCCGCATCGCGAGATGGGTCTGGAAGAGGGCATTGAGTGGATCGCCGACGATGAATTAGTGGAAGTGACGCCGCAATCGGTCCGGCTCAGGAAAAAAATCTTAAAGCAAGCCGACCGCCCGCGGCGCCGCCACGAAGATGAGGAATAACGCCCTTTGAGGCGAAATCGGGGTATGGGGAGTAGTGGGTTTCAGTCCATTACTCCAACACTCCACCACTTCAGTACTCCAATGACGTCTCCAGCTAATCGGAATGCAGCGCAATTCGATTGCCTTCGCTATCAAGAACGACGGCGCGAAATCCGAACGGACCGATCGGATGTTTGGCCTGGACGACCTTCCCGCCGTTCGCTGCCACTGCGGCGATCGCTTCGTCTAGTCGTCCGTTCGCGTTTAAATAAATCATGATTCCTTTATTCGAGGGATTTTCCTCGGCGCTCGTGAACAAACACCCACCGACCTCCCCGTCATTGTGCGGCAAAATTCCAACCTTCATGCCAG
>Ga0075326_1000029_pt1 | contig 33874 bp, 29 predicted proteins | sample MayberrySE_Catta_3_FD_120052 | JGI IMG/M metagenome (GOLD analysis project Ga0075326, IMG submission 120052) | Natural and restored wetland microbial communities from the San Francisco Bay, California, USA, that impact long-term carbon... | ecosystem: Environmental > Terrestrial > Soil >...
CGCGGGGAAGGTCTGCGGTGACGTGAACATGGACGGCGTCACGAACAGCATCGACGCGAGCCTGATCCTGCAGCTCAAGGCGGCGCTCATCGACTCGCTCGCGAACGAGAGCTCCGCGGACGTGAACAACGACGGGTCGATCACGAGCGTGGACGCGGCCTTGATCCTGCAGTTCACGGCCGCCCTCATCGACGCGGACGACCTGGAGTGTCCGGCCTAAGACCGTAAGGGCGGGTCTCGGATCCGCCCCAGGCTAACAATCAAGGAGGCCCCTCGCGCGAGGGGCCTCCTTCTACGCTGAACGAGCGTCTTGGGCCAGGTGGAACGTTCAGTTGAGCGCCGCCCCCGCGGATTACATTCAGAGCCTGAGCCGAGGCAGGGCGCTCTCGGCTAGTCGCGGGTGAGGAGCCGCAGTGTGAGCTCGGCGAACTTGCTCATCCCGTACTTGATGTATGTGTCATTCGCTGCGGAGAGGAGGTCGCGAGCCCTGGCCTCGTCGCCAGTTCCGCGTCGTTCAAACAGCATTGTGGCGTACCAGCGGTGGATGTCGGCAAGGCCCATGTCGAAGCCTATGTCTGCGCATTGCGCGAGGGCGCGCTCGAAGTGCGACTCCGCTTTGGAATAGTCGCCTCCGGCGGTGGCGCTGATGCCGCCTGAAGTCTCGGCGAACATGAAGCTCCACGACCACACCAACCCGGTGGCGATCATCTCCTTGGCGAGAGGATAGAGCTGCGCGCAACGGTCGTCCTCGCCCAGCACGGCGAGTCCCTCGATGACTTGCTGGAGGGCGATACAGCGCCCGAGCAACGAGACTGCGCCCGGCCGGGGCAGCATGTCGCGCTTCTCCTCCAGCAATGCGAGCGCGTCTTCACGTTCGCCCCTGTAGGCGAACACGAGGAAGAGCATGCCCCAGTCGAAGCCGGCAGTGATGCCGGGCGGCTCGAGTCGGGCGCCCTCGCGGGCGATTTCCAGGGCCTTGTCCCAATCGCCGCGCCAGAGGCTGATGCGGGCCAGGTTGCTGTAGGCGTTGGACACCCAGGGGCTGTCCAGGCGCAGGCTGGTTTCCAGGTCTTCCTTCCAGAATGACTCCGACCGGTCCAGGTCGGCGCCCGCGATGGTGTCCGCGCCGAGAAGGCCGCGGCGCGCGGAGAATGCTGCGCCATAGTGACCGATACGCTCGGCGAGCTCTAAGCACCGCTCACCCATACGACGGGACTCGTCAAACCTGAGGAGATAAGACAGGGCGTACTGATATGCCCACATGGTGTCGGCTGCGTTCCAGAGGTTGCCGGTTTCGATCTGGAGGTCAATCGCTTCGTCAGCGATCGCAACGACTTGCTCCGCCTGCATATGCCATTGGTGGTGCATGACCTTGAACCCGAGGCTGAGTCCGTATAGGAGCTTGTCGTCCAGCTCACGAGCGACGGCGAGCGCTTGCTCCAGTTCCTTGTCCGCTTGGAGGTAGTCGTCGGAGAGGCTGCGCACGATCCCGCTCATGGCCAGGAGCATGCCCCGCAGGGAGCGGGACGATTCGGGCACGATCTCTAGGCCCCGCTGTGCGATTTCGAGGGCGTCCGTCCAGCGGGCGGACCAGATGTATTGCGAGGCAAGCCCCACACAGGTGTTGCCGATGGCGTCGGTTTCGCCCAGCGCTTCAAAGATCGAGAGCGCCTCAGCCCAATCCTCGCTTGCGGCCTCCCAGTGGCCGAGGCTGCGGCGAGCAACCCCCCGATGATAGAGGAGATCGGCCTGCTGCACGTCGCTGCTGCCGGGCCGGAGGTGGACCGCCTCGTCATAGAAGCGGAGGGCGTCCTCGAAGGCAGAGGTGTCGAGCGCGTTCCTAGCAGCCAGCGAGAGATAGGTCACGGTCTTCTCGACGTCGGCGGCGGCGCCCGCCTGGAAGAGGTGGTGGGCGAGGTCGGCGGCGCGGGCCTCGGCGTCGGCGTAGGTGCGCTCCATGGCTTCGGCGATGCGCAGGTGCAGGCGCTGGCGTCGCGGGAGCGAGAGGCCGCTGAGGAGCGTTTGGCGGATGAGCTCGTGGGCAAACATGTAGCGCGCTTCGCGGTCGTCCTGGGACACCGCAGTGATCAGATGGGCCTCCTCAGCCTCGTCGACGGCGTCGAGGAGACGGTCGGGGTCTTCGTCGCCTGCTGCCTCGAGGAGATCGAAGCTGAACACGCGGCCGATGACGGCGGCGTTCGTGAGGATGCGGCGCGTCTCGTCGTCGACTCGCTGGAGGCGGCGGCCGATGACGAGGCGAACGCCTTCGGGGACTTCAAGCTCGCCGACCACAAGGTCTTGCTTCCAGCGGCCACGTTCGTCGAAGAGCTTGCCCTCCTCGCGGAGGTGCTGGAAGACCTCTTCGACGAAGAAGGGGTTGCCCTCGGTCTCGCTGTACACGACTTCGACGAGCGCCTGGGGTGGCTCTTGGCCGCAGGCGGCGCGCAGCATGGCCGCCACGTCCTGCAGCGGCAGCCGGCGCAGGGCGATGCGGTGCGCAAGGCGCTTGCGGAGCAGGTCCTCGAGTGCCTTCGCGAGCGGGCGGCCGACGTCCAGCTCCACGTCGCGGTACGTACCGATCATTAGGACGCGCATCTTGGCGAGCTCCTGCGCGTAGTGCTGGACGAGCAGGAGTGTTGAGTCGTCTGCCCAGTGAAGATCGTCGAGGAGGAGAACCATTGGCGTTGCTTCGCTGGCGCGGCGGGTGAAGGTGCGGAGGCTGTTGAAGAGGTAGTGGCGCTCCTGTTCGGGCGGGAGCTCGAGTGCGGGCGGGATGTCCGGAAACAGGCGTCGCAGCTCCGGCACGACCTTCGCGACCTCCGATGCTTCGTCGCCGAGGGCTGTGCGGAGGGCTTCGGGCGAGACCGTCTTCATGGCGGCCTGCATGATTTCGACGAAGGGGATGTACGGCGGGGCGCCCTCCATCTCGTAGCAGTGGCCGGTGAGCGTAAGGAAGCCGTTGTCGGCAGCTTCGGCGAGGAGCTCCTCCGAGATGCGGGTCTTACCGACGCCGGGTTCACCGCCAATCATGATCAGGCTGCCCTGCCCCTGAGCGGCTTGCTCAAGGTAGCGGCGGAGCTCTGCGCGCTCCTCATCACGGCCGACGTATGGCGTGCGCCCGAACGCCGAAGGCAGATCCTGCGGTGCTTCCTCCCAGCGAACGGTAAACAGCTCCCAGGGCTCGTCGAAGCCGCGGAGCGCAACCTCGCCGCGCTTTTCGAGGTTGACGGTGGTCGCGGAACCCAACACCATCTTGACGCCTTCGGAGATGACGATGTCGCCCGGGCCACCTTCAGCAGCAATGCGGGCGGCCGCGTTGACCGTGGCGCCGAAGAGGTCTTCTTCTTCGCGGACGACCTCGCCCGTGTTGACGCCGATCCGGACGTTCACGGCGCGCGAAGCTTCCCGCCGGCGCTGCTCGGCGAAGGCTCGCTGAATGTCGATCGCGCAGGCAATTGCGCGTCTTGCGGAAGTGAACGCGATCATGAGGCCGTCGCCAGTACCCTTGACTTCGCGGCCGCGGTGGCGCTCGACCTGCTCGCGGACGAGGGCGTCGGCGGCACCGAGGACCTCGCGGGCGGGTTCGTCCCCAAGGCGGTTCGTGAGTTCCGTGGAGCCGACTACATCCGTGAACAGCACCGTGACGGTGCCTTCTGGGAGCTCTTGGACGGGGGCGGGGCCGGTAATGGTCATGAACTCAAGCTTCACTTGTGTAGAAAAACGAACTGCCAGCGCAATTCTATCAGCAATGTTCTATTCGCGGCCCTCCAACCCGGAGGCGGTCGGCCTCGCCTGTAACCAGGTGGTGGTCCGGTTGTTGGGGAGAGTAGGGAGAGGGGTCTCATCCGGCGTGACGCGTGGTCTGGCGAGCCTGCTGGCCCTTGCCCGTTAGCATCAGGCTGGTAGAGTGCTGAGGCTGGTAGTGGAGAGTGCGGGGTTACGATTATGTTACGAGACGAGGACACTGACCAATCCACAGAGGCCGAACCTGAGAATCCGCCTCGACAGGTCGGTGGCGGGGCCGACGCGGTAGCTCACGCAGGCAGCATGATCGACAGCCTGCGGATCCCCAACACTACAGTCAAAGCCTGGGTCGCCGAACGGGCTGCGCTCACGGAGCCGGACGGAATCGAGGTGATCGACGCCTCCGACGATGCGCGCCTGCTCGCCGAAGCAATCGCGGCGGGCGAGATCATCGACCTCGGTGACGGCAACTACTATGCGCACTCCCATCCGAAAGACACGGCCCGTACAGAAGAACGCACGTACGTCGGCACGGACGACGAGAAGGACAAGGGACAGTTCAACAACTGGCGTCCGGCGCACGAGCTGCGCGCCGAGGTGGAGGAGCATATGAAAGGCGCCTCCGCCGGCAGGACGATGTACGTCATCCCATACCTTATGGCAAACTCGCCTGGCTCGCCGCTGGCGAAGTGGGGCGTGGGTGTCGAGCTAACCGACAGCCGTTATGTCGCGCTGAGCATGATCCGGATGGCGCGCGTGGGCCAGGTTGCCTGGGACGCGCTGGGAGACGGCACGGACTTCGTCAAGGGCCTGCATGTGACGGGCGACCTCGACAACCTGAGGCGCTCGCCCTCACCGACCCCCACAAGCGACGACGACGAGCGCTTCTTCATGACGCTGACCCGCGACCGCGAGATCCTGCACTACGGATCGGCGTATGGAGGGAATGCCCTCCTTGCGAAGATCGCGCACGGCCTGCGGCTCGCGTCGTTCGATGCCCATCAAAACGGGTGGCTAGTCGACCAGATGGGCCTAATGGGTATCGAGGACGTGGAAACGGGCGAGACGAAGTACATGATCGTCGGGTTCCCAAGCGCGTCGGGCAAGACGAATCTGGTGATGACGGACCCGCCGGAGGCGCTTAGCAACCGCTACAAGGTGCACTTCCTCGGCGACGACATTGTCTGGATGTACGTCGGTGACGACGGCCGCATCTACGGGATGAATCCAGAGTACGGTGTCTTCGGCGTGGTGCCTGGCACGAACGAGGTGACGAACCCGCACGCAATGGCGGCGATAAAGCCCGGCAGCGGCGCTATCTTCACGAACGTGGCGCGGCACGAGGAGACCAACGAGGTCTGGTGGGAAGAGAAGACACCGGACTACCCGGAGGACGTCACGGGCTGGATTGACTGGCAGGGGAAGCGGATCAGCGAACGGCCCGCCGATGAACAGAAGACTAAGAAGGTGCCGTGGGCGCAGAAGAACAGCCGCTTCACGACGGTGCTGACGCATGTGCCGAACATTTCGCCGCATTGGGACGACCCGCAGGGTGTGCCGATCAGTGGGGTGATCTTCGGCGGGCGCGTGAGCAGCCCCCGCGAGCCGCTGATCCGCCAGCTTCCGGACGCCGCGACCGGCGTCTACGACGGCGCGGTCATGGGCGTAGAGACGACTGCAGCAATCGACGCGCCGGTGGTCTTCCGCAGCGACCCGATGGCGATGATGGGCTTCTACTCCTACCCGGAGCAGGACTTCTTCCAGGACTGGTTGGGTATGATGGAACGCGCCGGCGAACATGCGCCCGCATTCTTCCATGTGAACTGGTTCGCGAAGGATGACGAAGGCAACTTCATGTGGCCGGGCTACGGCGATAACGTGCGCGCCCTAGCGTGGGCGATCTCGCAGCCGCACCAGCGTGGCGGGGAGGAGCTTGCGAAGGCCGTCGAGGACGGCCTGGCGCAGGTGACGCCAGCAGGCATCTACCCGACGCCGAGGGCGCTCAATACCGAGGGACTGGACGTGACGGATGAGACGCTTGCGAAGTGCCTCCACTATGATCCTGAGTTGTGGGTGGCGGAAATCGACCGCCGTAACGAGTATCTCGAGCAGTTCCCCTCTCTGCCGGTCGCGATGAAAGCAGCGCACCAGCGCTTCTGCGATCACGTGATGGACGAGAACGGCCAGGCCTAACCCGCCTAACCCAGCCTCAGCCTCCCCGGGGCCTCCGGTTCTTCACCTAGCGCGACTCTGGCATCGTTCATCGCCGCGCGATAGATGCCCTGCGTCATCGTCTCTCGTGCTTCGGCGAGCCGCGCGCTGTAGGCGTCGCGCTTGAACTCCTGGGCGGCGGTGTTGTCGGAGTGGCCTTGCGTTGCCCACTCGGCAATGTGACATGCCATCGGCAGGTCGCCGTCTGCGAGGAGCTCGCGCCCGCGCGCGACGAGGGCGTCAACGCCGCCGGCGAGGTCCGTGATCTCGCGTCCTTGGTCGGCCCACGTGGCAGGGAGGAGGTTCGCGGCGTTGCCGTCCCACCAGCCGCCCCACAGCCGGAGCAGGTTTCGGACGATGAACTTGGGGTGGTCGTAGATAACGCGCAGGAACGAACGCCGAGAGAGCTCGGGGTCGGGGTCGACTTCGTGGAAGATCTGCTCCGGCGACTGACCGGCGTTCATGCGCTCGAGGACTTGATCGATGATGGAACGCAGCCACGCAGAGGTGTCGGTGAGCATGTCGCGGATCGCGGTTTCGCCGTAGACGACGATGCCGTGGCCGGGGAAGAGCCACTCGGCGCCGAGGCCGGCCATCTCGTTGAGGGCTTGCGCCCACTCCACGGGGTAGCGCTGGACCTTCTGCGGGTTGCCGCAGTTCGGCGCCGACCAGACCACGAGATCGCCGGTGAATAGATAGCGCTGCTCGGGTAGCCAGGCGTAGAGCGCGTCGTCGGTCTCGCCCATGGCGGCGTGGAACTCGACCTCGACGCCACCGATCTCGTGCGTGATCTCGTTGCGGACGAGGGTGGTCGGATAGTCGAAGCGCTCGGGGAACTGCGGACGCGGCAAGCTGAATTGGCGCTGGTTGATGCGCGCATTGAAGCCATCGGTGACCTTGTAGCGCTCGAACCGGTCGACGCAGCGCTCCTGTGCGACGATCTCGGGCCGTTCGCCTGCGTCGAGCCACGGCCCGAGGCCGAAGGCGTGGTCGAAGTGGCCGTGCGTATAGAGCGCGACCGTGAGCGGCTTGCCGGTCCACTCGCGGACGGCCTGGTAGACGGTCGAGGCGAGGCGGGCGAGGCCGGGGTCGACAAGGAACAGCTCGTCGCCGAGGGTGACGGCGTAGGTGTTAACGAACGCGGTGTGCATGAAGACGTCCTGCTGGACCTCGCAGGCGCCTCCGTGCATGATGGCGCGGATGTCCGCGGTGGCGGGAGTGTCTGTGGTGTTCGGCGGCAGGCCGGCCATGGCCCGCTTACTCGCCGACAAGGACGAATCGCGTGCCAATGCCGGGCACAGGGCCATCGGGCAGTTTGAGGGGGCGGTTTGCGCTGACTTCGACCGCAACCGACTCGTCGGGCGCTCCGTCCTCGATGGTGACGGCGATGCGCATCGGCGAGTCGGGCCAGCGCGCGATAAGTTCGTGCTCCGCGTCGGTGACCTCGGCGCCGAGGAGTGCCCCCCAGAGGCGGTGCGCGGCCTCGCGGTCGGACGTTCGCATGCGCAGACCGACGACGGTTACGGCGGCGGGCCGTTCCGCCGGCTCGTCGGGCGGGTCGGCCTGGGGATGGTCCCACTCGCCGTGATCGAACTCCGGGCCGCCGGTCTCGACGATCTGGACGACGATGCCCATCGCGGTCTTGGGGTGGAGGAAGGCTTCCTTCCAGTAGTCGTGGCTGTCGTTCACACCAACAACGCTGTAGCCGAGGCGTTCCGCCTTCGCGATCGCGTCCCGTAGGGAGGGAATCTCGAGATTGACGTGGTGAATGCCGGGGCCGCGACTCTCAAGGAACCGATGCACGAACCCAGCGGCGCCATACGGCTCGATGATCTCGATGCGGCCTCCGCCCTGGAAGTCCCAGTGCCACCACTGGAACTCGCCTTCAGGCCCCCCGAAGCCACTTACGCCCCCCAACTGCCCCACGATGAACTCAGGCGCGTCCGCAATCCTGTGCGTGGCGACAGCGATGTGGTCGAAGATCGTCGGCATGGCGTGCGCAGCATAGCAATCGGGGCGGGTCGGTCATAGGTGCGCTTCACGCTCTCTTCATGCAGCGGGCCTATACTGAGCCCGGAGCGTAGCTATGCGCGTACTCCTGGTGGAGGACGAACCGAAGATCGCCGACTTCGTACAGCGCGGCCTGACCGAGGAGGGCCACGCCGTTGACGTCGCGACGGACGGCGAGGACGGTCTGGAGTGGCCGTCGATCGCGGAGTATGACGTGATCATTCTCGACGTGATGTTGCCTGTGGTCGACGGGCTAACGGTATGCCGGACGCTGCGCGAGCGTGGCATCGCGACTCCCGTACTCATGTTGACGGCGAAGGACGCGGTCGAGGACCGCGTGAGCGGCCTCGATAGCGGCGCCGACGATTACCTCGTGAAGCCGTTCGCGTTCGCGGAGCTGCTGGCGCGGCTCCGGGCGCTCGCGCGCCGGCAGCCGGTCGCGACCGGCACATCGCTCGCGATCGCCGACCTCGCGCTGGATACGACAACGCGGGAGGTCGTTCGCGGCGGGCGGTTGATCGAGCTGACGACGAAAGAGTACGCGATCCTCGAATACCTGATGCGTCACCCGAATCAGGTGCTTACGCGCACGATGATCGCGGAGCATGTCTGGAACTACGACTTCGATAACGCAAGCAACGTGATCGACGTACATATCCGTAACCTGCGCCGGAAGGTTGATGAGGCAACGGATGAGAAGCTGATCCGAACCGTGCGAGGGGCCGGTTACCGGCTGGCGGCGCCGCGACGCTGATGGGACTCTTCCGCTCTCTGCGGGTCCGGCTCGCTCTGTGGTACGTCGCGGTGCTGGCGATCGTGCTGGCGGCGTTCTGCGCCGTGGTCTACTTCACCATGCGCCAACAGCTCTCGTCGAACCTGGATGACAGCCTGGAGGCTCGCACCGAGACGCTGCTCGGCGTGGTGCAGTATGCGGCAGCCGGTCCGACGCTTGAGGGCGTCGTCTCGCAGACGGGCGTTGACGTCGAGGAGCAGCTTGTGCGGGTGTACGACGCCGAAGGCGCGCTGGTCTTCGACAGCTCCGGCGGCGCGATCGATCCTCTGAACGACGACCAAGCGTTACAGAAGACCCTTTCAGGCGAAGTGGCCAAAACTTCTCAGGTCGTTGGCGACGACACGCTCCGGGTCCGGATCGTGCCCCTGTTCGACGAAGGAGACCTAGCGGGCGCGCTCGAGGTCGGGCTGCCAGAGGATGACATCGACGAGACGTTGGGGACGCTGCTGTTGATCATGGCGATCGCCTACCCGGCGACGCTGATCGTCGCGAGTGCGGGCGGCGTGTTCCTGGCCGGGCGCGCGCTGGCGCCGATAGATAGCGTCACGCGGCTCGCGCGCCGGATTACCGGCGCGGACCTGAGCCAACGACTGAACCTCGACCTGCCGGATGACGAGGTGGGGCGGCTTGCGCGCACATTCGATGAGATGATTGACCGCCTGGACGAGGCGTTTCAGCGGCAGCGGCAGTTCACCGCGGACGCTTCGCACGAGTTGCGCACGCCTCTGACGGCCATCCGCGGACAGATTGAGGTGACGTTGAAGCGCGACCGCGACGCGGTGGGGTACCGCGATGTCCTGCGCGGGGTGAACGAGGAGATCGACCGGCTAATTAGCCTGGTGGGCAGCCTGCTGACCCTCGCGCGGGCCGACGCGGGTGAGATCGCACTGGCGTCTGACGTTGTGGACGCCGGCGCCCTCGCGCGGAGCGCCGTGGAGCAGCTTCGGCCGCTGGCCGAACAGAAGGGGCTCGACATCGCAGTGCAGGACGGCAGGCCGCTGCGGGTGGAGCTGGACGAAGATCTTGTGCTGCAGCTTTTGCTGAACCTGCTGGACAACGCTATCAAGTACACCGAGTCCGGAACGGTGACCGTAGGATGGGACACAATGCCGGAGGGGCCCCGCCTCTACGTTCGGGACACGGGCGAGGGGATCGCGGCGGAGCACATCGAGAAGGTGTTCGACCGCTTCTATCGGATCGACACGGCGAGGAGCCGCGCTGAGGGTGGGGCGGGATTGGGCCTGAGTATTAGTCGCTGGATCGCGGAAGCCCATGGCGGGTTCATCGCGCTCGAGAGCGAGCCGGGACGCGGGTCGACGGTCGAGTTTCGCATCCCGCCGTCCCGCTTCGTTTCCTAGCCCCCGTCCTTCATTAAAGATTCATACGGTGGTGCGAGACTGAGGTACAGAAAGAGGTGCGACATGAAGCGAAGCACAGCCACGTTGACCCTGGTCCTAGGCGTGTCGTTGGTCCTTTCCGCGTGCGGCGACGACAACGGAGACGGCAACGGAGGCGCGACCGAACCTCCTGTGACGTCGCCAAAGGAGACAGTCGAGGATGGGTTGCCACAGGGCGGCGAGCCGTACGCGCTCGATCCCGCGACCTTCGTCGACGTCATCGACAATCCGTACTGGCCGATGACGCCGGGGAGCACGTGGGTGTACACGGAAATCGACGAGGAGGGTACGGAGCTACGCGTCGAGGTGGAAGTCACGGACGATAAGCGCGACATCGCAGGCATTAGCGCGACGGTGGTGCGCGACATCGTCACGGAGGACGGTGAGGTGATTGAGGACACGTTCGACTGGTACGCGCAGGATGCCGACGGCAACATCTGGTACCTGGGCGAAGACACCAAAGAGTACGAAAACGGCGAAGTCGTGAGCACGGACGGGTCGTGGGAGCACGGCATCGATGGCGCCTTGGGGGGGATCATCATGCTTGCGGCCCCGCAGGTCGGCGACACGTACCGGCAGGAGTACTACGGCGGGGAGGCCGAGGACGAGGGCGAGGTGCTGAGCCTCGATGAAAGCGTCGAAGTGCCGTTCGGGTCGTTCGAGGGCTGCCTGCAGACCGAGGACACCACGCCCCTGGAACCCGACGTGCTCGAGCACAAGTACTACTGCGAAGGCGTGGGTCCGGTGCTGACGATCGACGTAGGCGGCGGAGGCGGGCGGGAGGAACTGATAGAGTTCACGGCAGGTGCGTGACCGGCCTTCATTCCGCCTTCATCTTGACACCATAGGCTAACAGTGGACGAATCTTCATTCGCGATTCATGGACGATTCATGCGCGTCCACTAGGCTGGGCGACATGAAAGGAGGTGACAGGATGACGAACAAGAAATGGCTCGCAGCCGGCGCGGTACTGGTCGTCGCGGTACTGGCGGTCGTGGGTGGCGTGACGGCCGCGGGTGCAATGGGCGGCGATGACCACGAGCAGCCGATCACCGGCGCGGCGCTCGAGCAGGCCAGCGCAGCCGCCCTGGCGCACACCGGAGGCGGGACAGTGACAGAGACCGAAGTCGAGGACGAGGAATCCTATCACGAGGTCGAGGTCACGCTGGATGACGGCAGCCAGGTCGACGTGCAGCTCGACGAGGAGTTCAACGTCGTCGGCTCAGAAGGTGATGGCGACGGGTCGGGCGACGACGACGGCCCGAACGACGACTAGCGAGTCGCCCAGGAAGGCTCGAAAGCGGGCGGCCACCAAGGTGGCTGCCCGCTCCTGTCTATTTAGGCCCGGCCCCTCCAGATACCGACCGGCTCGAACTGCATCGGGACGTCGACGAGGATGAGCTCGCCCTGATCGGTGGACTTGATCGTGAGCGATGGCTGGTCAGTGACCTTGGCCGCATCGCCGGTCGCGACGTCTTCTGCGTCGAAGGTCGCACGGCCGTCGATGAGGTAGGCGTAGACGCCACGGCCGTCACCGATCTGGTGTGCTATTTCGACGCCGGGGCTGAGCGAGGCGATGTGCACGGACGCGTCCTGGTGCACCTTCACCGCGCCGTTGCCTTCGGGCCCGATGACCTTGAGGAGGCGGTCGGTGCGGTCTCCGCGGGTGAATTGCTTCTGCTCGACGCCGGGCTTGAGGCCGGGCGTGTCGGGCAGGACCCAGATCTGAATGAATCGCATCGGCTCGGTCTCGGAGGCGTTCTGCTCGGAGTGGAGGGCGCCCGTGCCGAGCGTCATGCGCTGGACTGAGCCCGCCGGCAACGGACCGTAGTCGCCTCCGACGCTGTCCTCGTGGCCGAACAGCCCCTCGACGACGTAGGTGAGCCCCTCGATGTCCTGATGCGGGTGGAGCGGCCAGACGGCGCCGGGAACGAGCCGGTCGTCGTTGAAGACGCGCATCGCGCCGAAGCTGTCGTTCTCGGGGTCGCGGTAGCGGTCGAAAGAGAAGTGCCAGCGCGCGCGGTACCAGCCGCCCTCGGTGTCGTAGATCTCGCTGTCGCGACGGATCGTGATCACTGCGGCTCGTCGATGATGGGGTTCTCGAGGACGCCAAGGCCATCGATCTCGATGCGGACCGTGTCGCCGTGCTTGAGGAACTCGCGCGGGTTGCGCGCGACGCCGACGCCTGAGGGCGTACCGGTGAAGACGACGTCGCCCGGTTCGAGAGTGAACGCGGTAGAGAGGTACTCGACGAGCGTTGGGACATCGAAGATGAGCTGCTCGGTGTTCGAGTCCTGCTTGAGATCGTCGTTGACCCAGGTGCGAACGCGTAAGTGGCCGGGGTCGACCTCGTCGCGGGTGACGAGCCAAGGGCCTGTGGGGCCGTGGGTATCGAACCCCTTGCCTGTGGTCCAGGTCGCGGCGTGCGACTGCCAGTCGCGGACTGAGACGTCGTTCCCGATCATGTAGCCCGCTACGTAGTCGAAGGCTTGCTCCTTGGCGACGTAGCGTGCGGTCTTCCCAATGACGAAGCAGAGCTCGCCCTCCCAGTCGACGTAATGGCTGACGCGAGGGACGTGGATCGGCTTACCCGGGCCAGTGATGCAGGTCGTAACCTTGGCAAACACGATCGGGTGTTTGGGGAGTTCCTGGTTCGTCTCAGCGGCGTGGTCGCGGTAATTCAGCCCGATTGCGAGCGCCTTGCCGGGGCGTGGAATGGGCGCCTCGAGGGTGACATCGTCGAGCGGAATGCCCCCGGACGCGGACGCGGCGGCGGCTCGCGCACGCTGCATCAGGTCGTCGCCGCCCTGTAGCAGCTCAAGCATTGAGTCGGGGAGCGACGCGTCGGTGGCCGTGAAGTCGACGACGCCGTCGTCGACGAGGGCGCCGGCGCAAGTGCGGCTGTCGTGTGTGAAAGTGACGAGCTTCATCGGTTTTGATTCCCTGACTAGCTTGCGGCGGCGTGCGACTCCGCGGGCTCCGCGTAGGCGCCGCGGTACTCAGCGGGGAGGAGGGCGGCGATCTTGCGCATGATGACGTCCGTGGCTTCCTTGGCGGCGGTGGCGTCGATCTTCTCAGGCCGGGGGAGCGTAAACGGCTCGCCGATGGTGACCTTCACGCGCTCGAAGGAGCGCGGCTTGAGGAAGAACGACGGCCAGTCGGCGGCCTCGGTACCGGTGATCGCGACAGGGAGGACCGGCGCTCCAGTGCGCAATGCGATCATCGCGGTGCCGGGCTTGCCACGCGCGAGTTTCGCGGTGCGGCTGCGCGTGCCCTCGGGGAACATGAGGAGCATCTCTCCACGGTGGACGAGCTCCTCTGCGCTCCGGAGCGCCGCGCGGTCGACCTCGCCGCGGCGGACGGGGAAGGTTCCCCAAGCGCGGAAGAAGAGGCCGGCAACCGGCATGTCGTGCATCTGCTTCTTCGCCATGAAGATCGGGGGGCGGCCGAGGGCTCGCGCGAGCATGGGTGGGTCGGCGTTGTTCAGATGGTTGCTGGCCACGATGAGGCCGCCTTCCTTCGGAACGTTCTCGCGGCCTTCGACCACATACTGTTTCAGGTAGATGAAGGCGAGGACGCGTCCCATGGCGAGAACGCAGCTGCGATAGAGCGAGCGGATCATGCGCCAATGCTAGCAAAGGCGCGGGATATAGCCTTACTCCCGTTTGTCGGGAGGGCGATGAGTTGAGTCGGGCGTTAGTGGCACTACCAGCACCTTCGTGCGCCCAGATGGGTCTGTCGCGATGTGGGAACCACCGCCGGGCGAGACGAGCGCTCCCGCATACCTGGCGGCGACAGGTCGGGCTAATTCATGCTCTGGATCGATGAACATGAGGCAGCCGACGTTGGTAGCCGCGAGGAGATCGTCGTAGACGTCTAGAGGACCTTGGTATGAAAGGAAGAGAGGGCCGCGGTCGTCGTCGCCGTACCAGAGAAAGACGCTGATGCCGGATTCGTACCCCCCGTCTACGGAGAATACGACATTGCGCTGGCCTTCGGCATTGCACGGTTCGTTCGTGGCTTCGCGGTAGACCACGGTTCCAGGCGAGAGTTGAAGCAAGGAGGGCGTTACTTCCCAAAATCGATGCGCGTTGAATGCGAAGATCGCTGGAACCACGATCGCGAAGACCGCGATGCCCAGGACGAGATCGACTCGCTGGTTGCGAAAGGCGGCGGAGACGGCAAGAGTCGTGCGATCGAGTGCGAGAGCCGCCATTGCGGCCATCGGGGGAATCGCGAAGTTCAGTCGCGACGGCATCTCTGTCAGGGGATGTTGATGAAGGACACCGGTCGCGACGATAGCGGCTATGGCCCAGATGACGAGCAGGCGATATCCAGGCTGCATCACTCGGGAGATTGCGTACGCGAGACCAAGCAGAGCGAGTACCGCTGAGATCTCGTCGAGAAGAGACCCGGACACGTAGTGGATCCGGCCGGTGTGGAAGCTGAATCCGAGGAACGCGCGAGGGATGCTTTCCAGGACGACCACAAGAGCGTCCTGCCAAGGCGAACAACACCAGACCGAGCGTTGCTCCATTACTTCAATAGTGTCCCAGCCATGAACGGCGAACATAGGTGCTGCCACTAGCCAGAATCCAGAAGCGATCGGCAACGGCACCTCGGCGAACCAACGGAGGCCATCGCGACGATAACCGCTGTACATGGTGAACAGCACCGCCAAGGCGAGGATGCCGATTACGATGCGGGCGCTGTAGAACGTGTAAAAGCCGAACCCGGCAAACACGCCGCTAAGGAAGAGAAATAGGAGGCTGCGACTCCTTTCGCCCTGGACATAGAAGGCGAGTGCGTACACCGCGGGCGCGATTGCGAAGACGTTGTTGTAGCCGGTGTGGGCATATGCGAACATGACGTGCGAGCAGGCGAGAATTGCCGTGGCGAAGACCGCAGCGCGGAGGCTGATGGTGTTGCGTAGGAGCCAGTAGAACGCGGGCAACGTCGCGGCGATGGCAATTACGCTGCTCAGCTTCCAGCCAAACATCTCGGTACCGGCCGCGCGCATTACCATACCTTGATAGACCGATGTCATTACTGGCTGAAGGCCAAATGGACCCCGCAAGCTGAAGTAGTTGAAGTCGTGGTCACGCTCCGCGATGCGTTTGCCGAACTCCCAGAAGACCCCTTCGTCGCCAATACGAGCATACTGCCAGCTCGTGAGGTCGTGGAGCATCAGGCCGATAAAGAAGGCCACGGCATGGAGGACAAAAGCGTACTCGAGGAAACCCCAGCGCAGGCCATGAACCGCTCGCCTGGTGGCCGGGACATCAATGAGCAACAGCGCGGCGCAGGCCAAGGCAGTCGAGGCCCAGAAGAGCCACCAATTGCTCGACTGGTTACCACCCCCGGCGAGCTGGTAGAAGAGCACACCCGAGCAGCCAAGAGCTATCAGTGCGAGTGCCAGCGCGAGAAACCTCGTTCTCCTTCCGAACGCGAGGCCGGGAGGTGGCTCTTCGTCACCTCGATCGTGGGCCGTCGCGATCCCGGCCAACTGGGACACACTGTGCGCAAAGAGTATGCCTGCAACGAGGAACATGGGGATGGAGAAGGCTACCGACTGATGAATGCGATAGACGTCGTTGAGCTCGTCATCGAAACGGGAGAGGATAAACCAACCGGAGCCATAGCTACCCGCGTCATCGATGATGTGTTGGGCATACGCCGCTAGGCCTAGTGCAATTATCAGCTCAACAAAGGCCAGCAACCGGAAGTTCAGAGCTGAACGCAGAGAGCGACCAGTTGTGTCCGCGAGCCGCCTTACGCGGGTGTTTTCGTTTGGCAGACTGTCGGCGCTCAGGGTGGCGTCTCGTCCAGAAAGAACGGCGCGACGATCTCAAGCGCTGCTGGTGAGAGCTCTGCTGCCGTTGCGGATTTCTGCGCGTCCAGCGTTTCCATTCGTAGCCACAGTATGCCGACCTCCAGCTCCACACCTTCCGCCAGGCCAAATAGCTCGACGGCGTCGACGAGGAACTGGCGCAGGCGATCGTGATCGGCCTGCAACGAGGCAGGAGGCTCTAGTTCCACCAAAGAGTCGTGCGTATGGTGAAGCTCCGCGGAGATGTCGGTCACGATCATCTCGACGGCGTCGTGCTCTTCAGCTTCGTCATATTGTTGCGGAACGAACTTGGTGCGCGCTCCGACGTGCGCTTCGAGTACGCGAAACGCATTGCTCAGTGCCGACTCGTACTCGCCATTGGGACGCTGCCCGTCGGGACACGGATCTGCAGAGGCCAGCGCCGCGCAGAGTGTAGACGAAACCTCCGCTACCATCAGGCCACGCGCGACCCCGCTTTCGATCGTGTACCGATGTACGGCCGGAAGGTCGCCGGAGTCGATCCACACGTTGAGGTCGCGGCTGCGCGACGCGATGGCTCCCAAGTAGGCCACGTAGCGCTCGTAGTCGGCGCGAAGCGCATCACTAGTGCGTAGTTGGATGGCCACGTTGGCCATGCTGGACAGCGTGGCGGCCGGAGCGGCCTCCGAAAGCCCACTGATAAGCTCCTCTCGCGTGAGAGATGGGCGAGTAAGCAGTTCTACCACTTGCTGCTCGCTCTCCAGCACCGCGTCGTCGACGATGGCGAGTTGCCGCAGGAATTCTCTGTCCACCTCGGTCAGGCCTTGATCCGAGATTGGAGTGCCGGGAGACGACGGCGACTCGGTGTCTGAGCCCGACGTCGCACAAGCTGCATAGGTGAGTGACCACGCTAGGAGGAGTGTCAGTACTGACGAGGTCCAACGGGCACGGGGACCACCAGGCTGGATCCGAGCGAGGACATTCGATCGACTGTGACGAAGTTTCATAGTGGCTGCGATTGTACTCCACCATCTGTCGCAGTGCAGGTGTCAGCGCCGTGACCATTGGCGGGTCAGGAGTTGCTTACGGAATTATCTCTCCCTTCCTGGGCGGCCATGGGATAAAAGGGCTGGTCGTCTTCACGTACTCGTTGTATCCGGGCTTAGTCTCACGCTGCGAACGCTCGAGCATGGCGACACCCGAGACTCGCACCAAGAGGAAAGTCATCAGCGCAGGCGCGAAGACTGTCCACCAACCTTGGGGCGTGCCAGCGGCGATGAGGTAGAGGCCCCACCAGACCATTGCGTCGCCGAAGTAGTTGGGGTGGCGCGTCCAGGCCCAGAGCCCCTTGGTCATGACCTTACCCTTGTTCGCAGGGTCGGCCTTGAAGCGGCTGAGCTGGAAGTCACCGATGGTCTCGAAGGCGAAGCCGACCGCCCAGACGACGACGCCGATCACGTCGAACACGCTAACGGTGTCCGGCTCGCCGCGGACCTGGGCTGCGAGGAGTGGCGCCGAGATGATCCACATGATGACGGCCTGGAGGAGGTAAACGCGGAAGAAGCTGACCCACCAGTAGTTGTCGCCGGCTTGCTCCCGCCAGTTGGCATATCGCGGGTCCTCACCATGGCCCCAGTTCCGGTTCAGGATATGCCCCGAGAGCCGCAGCCCCCAGATCGCGGTAAGTGAGACTACGATGATTTGGCGGCCGAGGACGCCTTCGCCGAGAAAGGCGTAGGCCATGGCGAGCGCGACGAATCCTGTGCCCCAGAATATGTCGACGATGCTAGAATCGCGGACAGTCAGGCTGAGGAGCCAGACGGCAGTCATAAAGGCGACGGCGATGGCGAGGCCGATGAGGTAGGGCTCGACGAAGGTCATGACTCAGCCCTCGCGGCCGGATGCACCTCGTTCTCGAGATCACGTAGCGTCTCGTAAGCGACGGTTGACAGCCTCTCCCAACGGACAGGACCCTCCTCGGCGGCGGTATCGATGTGGGCCTCGCTATCCCAGAGATCGCCGAAGACCATGCGTAGGTCGTGGCCCCGACGGGGAAGAAGCGCGCCGACCGGCAGTACCTTGTGCAAACCGAAGTGGTAGTAGGGGAGCATGAGCGGTCGTGTCTCGTCCATGAGGCGGCCGATGCTCGACTTGAAGGTCGAGCCCATGCGCGAGTCGGGATCGCGCGTGCGGCCGCCTTCGGGGAAGATGTGGATCCAATCGCCCTCTCGCAGACGGTCGCGCAGGAAGAAGTAGCCGGGCTGGTCGATGCCGGCGCCGCGCACGAGCGGTACGCATTTGCCGGCGGTGAAGAACCATGCCTTGATCGCGCTGCCGAAGAAGTTCAGGGCATCGGAGGCGACCCAGCGGATGCGGTCGTATTCACGGGGCGCGAGGTTCGAGATCAGGAGGGGATCATCGAACATGGAAACATGGTTGGCGTAGGTGATGAGGCCGCGGGCTTCGCGGCGCATCGCTTCGTCGAGCTGATCACGGTTCTCGATCACGAGCGTGTTCGTGGTGCTCGTGATGAAGGCCGATGCGCGGATGACGAGCGCTGCGAGGAGTGGGTGGTACCACCGTCTTGCGGGGCGCCAGCGCTCGACCGCCCTGCGCTCGCGGCCGTCGGCGCGCCAGGTGGCATCATCCGTCGTGGTCATGGGTGGCAGCTTAGCGTTCTGCGTCATCGTCACTTGCCCCCTGACCGGAGGCCGGTTCGACATGTCAACAGCCGGGCTGGCCGTGGTTGCCGCAGCAGCTCTTCGGCGGAATGCCAAACCTTCGTCCGTAGTTGGCCAGCGCGACGCCAAGCCTGCGGAAGAACGATAGATCGCTTCGGTTCCAGTTGGTGATCACGTTTGCGAAGTTGGGTAGGCCGTCGTCATGCTTGTTCGTCATCTCTACCTCCTTTACCTAGGTCTAGTGGTGGCGCGAGGATGTCCTCTGCGACACGGCCAAAGGTACCGCGACGCAAGATCCGGACAGTCACAGACCCATCATAAAACTGCTGCAAAACTTTTGCAAGCGACCTTGACAGCTGTGCATAAGTAAAGCATAATGAACCAAAAGTAGTTGCAGAAGTTTGGCAAAGAAAGAGGTAAGACTATGGCCAAGAGCAGGGAATCTTCGACCCAACGGATCTCGAACCGTTGCCAGCATCGCTGGCTCCTGAAGACGCCGAATGGCCCGAAGGTCGAGGGACGCTGTAGGGTGTGTGGCGCCCAGCGCGTATTCGAGACGGTCCCTGAGGACATGCGGAGCTTTCGGCCGATGGTGTCGCAGTACTCGAGCGCCGAACAGGCGGAATACGCAAGCTTGAACGCTGCTTAGGGAGCGCCAGATGAGGTCGAGATTCCTAGCGCTAGCTGGTTTCGCCGGCATTGCGTTCGCGGGATTGCACTTTGTGCGCGCATTGCGGGCTGATAGGCGGGCTCCCGCGTCGGGAGTACAGGCGTACGTACTGGAGCGCGAGCAGCGCGTTGACGCGCCGCTGAGCGAGGTCGCGGCGTTCTTCGAAGAACCCAAGAACCTTGGGGCGCTTACTCCGCCATGGCTCAACTTCGAGATCACGGAAGTCCTGGGCATGCCGATGCACGCTGGCACCGAGATCAGCTGCACGATTAAGCAGTACGGCGTGCCGATGAGCTGGCAGACCGAGATCGTCGAGTACGAGCCTGGCGGGAGGTTCGTCGACCTGCAGGTCTCGGGTCCATACCGGTATTGGCGCCACGAGCACACGTTTGAGCGTGATGGCGACAGTACGATCATGCGGGACCGAATTGAGTATCAGATGCCGTTCGGTGTGCTCGGCCGCTTGGTGCATCGGTTCTTGGTTAGCCGCCAGATCGAAGCGATCTTTTTGTTCCGGATGCAGGCGGTGCAGGTGCAGTTTGGAGACGAGCTGAGGTTGGTGAAGTCGGGCACATAGATGGTAGTCGAACATACGACGGTGGACGAGAGCGTCTTTCGACGGCTGCGACTGTTCAACGTCGCGATGGCGGTTCTCCACGCGGTGCAGGGCGTGGCGATCCTGCTGTTGAGTACTGATTTCGCGCTGCCCATCACGACGTCGTTCCTCGTGTACGACGAGTCGGTCGGTCGGCTCGTTACCGAAGTGAACACGATCTTCGAACTGCGGATTGCGCCGCTCATCGCGTCGTTCTTGTTCATCTCAGCGATCGACCATGCGTTCCTGTCGCTGCCCGGCGTCTTCCCATGGTACGTGCGGAACCTGAGCGGCGGGATCAACTACGCGCGCTGGTGGGAGTACGCGGCGAGCGCGTCGCTGATGATGGTGGTGATCAGCATGCTGGCCGGAATGTACGATCTGGGCAGCTTGATTCTCGTGTTCGCGGTGACAGCCGCGATGATCCTCTTTGGCCTTGTGATGGAGGTTCACAATCGAGCCGGCGAAGATGTGAACTGGACATCGTTCTGGCTTGGGTCGCTGGTTGGGATCGTCCCGTGGTTCGTCGTTGGGGTCTACCTGCTGGGACCCGGGACGCACGACGTTGGCGACGTGCCGGGTTTCGTGTACGGGATCTACTTCTCATTGTTTGTGTGGTTCACGCTCTTCCCGCTCAACATGTGGCTGCAGTACAAGCGCGTTGGACCGTGGCGGGACTATGTCTTCGGTGAGTCCGGCTACATTGTGCTGAGCCTGACTGCGAAGTCGCTACTGGCGTGGCAGGTGTTTGCGGGAACGCTCCAGCCCGCCTAACCGGCTACTGCCGGGGCTCGAGGACGAGGACGGGGATCTGTCGGTCGGTGCGGTCCTGGTAGTTGGCGTAGTCTGGCCAGGCCTCGACGGCGACCTTCCACCATTTCGCCTTCTCCTGACCGGTGACTTGTCGGGCGGTGAGCTCGTAGACGTTGGCGCCATCCTGCAGCGTGACGTCAGGCGCGGCTTTGAGATTGTAGTACCAGGTGGGATTCCTCGGCGCGCCGCCGAGCGACGCGACGACCGCGTAGTGGCCGTCCTTCTCGACGCGCATGAGCGGCGTTTTGCGCACCCTGCCCGTCGTACGGCCTATGTGGGTGAGGATGATCACCGGTTTGCCGTTCAGAGTGCCGCCGTCCTTGCCGCCGCTGGCCTCGTACTTGGCGACCTGGTCAGCCGCGAACTGTAGCGGGCTCGGTTCGTATTCGCCTTCCATTGGCATGCCGCGAGGGTAGCGCGGGGGTTGGAGGCGCGGCAAGCGGCGGTTCAGCCTTTACGCCCGTGAGCGAGCCGTCCGGCGCATGCGCGGCCTCGGACGCTGGGGTGGACGGCTCTGCTGGTGAAGGGCCTGCGGCCGGCGGAAGCGGCGTCGTTGCTTAGGCGCTGAGCCGTTCGACGGCGGGGACGCCGTGATCGCTTCACCGTCCGACGTCATCCTTGGCAACGTGCGTCCCAGGCCACGCTCGAGCTTCGCCCACTTCACCATGTCCTCGGGACCGAGCAACGTGATGGCGGCACCGGAGCGCCCCATGCGTCCGGTACGCCCTACACGGTGCGTGAAGAGGTCGTGCGTCTCCGGCAGATCGAAGTTGATGACGCGCTCGATGTGCTCGACGTCAAGGCCACGCGCGGCGACGTTTGTCGCGAGCAGGATGGGCAGCTTGCGTCTGTCGAAGTCGCGTAGCACGCGGTCGCGCTGACTCTGGCTCAGATTGCCGTGCAGCACACCGAGGTGGTAGCCGGAGCGCTCAAGACGCTGGCCGAGACGCCGCACGCCATGCTTCGTGCGACCGAATACGAGTGTGCCCCCAGAAGTGGACTCATCGAGCAAACGGCAGAGGACGGCCATCTTGTCCCCACCTTTCACTTCGTAGACGGTATGGTCGATGTCGGGTTTCATGTCTGGATCGGTTCCGAGTTCGACGATGACCGGGGTGCGCAAGTACTTGGCTGACACCTGGTGTACCCATTCAGGCGTCGTCGCCGAGAACAGCGATGTCTGGCGCTCTCGTGGCGTCGCGCTCAGGAGGCGCTCGACATCCATGGCGAACCCGCGATCGAGCATTTCATCGGCCTCGTCGAGGACGAGGTAGCGCACGCGGTCCAAGCGCAGGGAGCCGCGCGTCAGCAGGTCGACAAGCCGGCCGGGCGTGCCGACGACGATCTGCGCCCCGCGTTGAAGAGCCTTCTCCTGCGGCCCGACTTTCGTACCACCGTAGACCATGACCGAACGGATCCGGGAACCGGACGTGAGTTGCGTCAAGGCCGCTCCGACCTGCTGCGCTAGCTCGCGCGTTGGGACCACCACGAGCGCGGAGGGTGTTCGGTCGGTGGGTTCCGTGCTCTGCACGAGCGGGAGGCCGAACGCAAGCGTCTTACCGGAGCCGGTCGCCGCCTGGCCAATGACGTCGCGGCCCTCGAGCAGCGGTGGGATCGCTTGCTTCTGGATGGGGGTAGGGGTGTCGATGTTCATCTTGCTGAGCGCCTGCAGGAGCGGTGCGCTCAGGCCGTATTCGCTGAACGTTGTCAAGGAAATGCCTTTCCTGTGAATGCTGCCGTGACCGGAGTGTTGGGCCAGACACGCGACGTACTTGCTCGCCAGGTCGCCGAGTGCCACGAGAGTCGGAAGGGATCGGAGCAAGCGAGGACTTGGATGCTATTGGCTAAGTGTACCACAGAGTCAGCTACGCGACAGGGCATGGTTCGGTGCGCGTGCGAGGTGCTGTAGACTCTCGTTGCGTCATGAGTCGACCAGAACTGCCATCCGACATCCTGCGCGTCCAGCAGGACGACGCCGAATACCAGCGCATGCTTCTCGAAGAGGAGGCGTTCTGGGACGAGCAAGCCGAGACGCTGCTCACTCACGAGACGCTGCCCGTCGTGCAGGCGTACCTGAACGAACGCATGACGGGCGATGCGAACCAGCGCTGGTTCGAGGCGGTCGGCGACGAGGGGCCGTATCGCACCGGCTGCATACTCGGCGCCGGTCCGGGCGAAGTGGAGGAGCATCTTCTCGACCGATCTCCCGACCTCCGCCTAACCGTGCTCGACATCAGCAGCCAAGCGCTGGCCAGGCAGGCGCAGCGTCTGTCGCGCTTCGGAGAGCGCGTTACGACACTCCAGCAAGACCTCAATTTCGTCGATTTGACGCCGGAAGCGTACGACCTGATCATTGCGAACGCATCACTGCACCATCTCGTGAATCTCGAGCACGTGGCGTTTCAGGTAAACCGGGCGCTAATGGATCAGGGCCGCTTCTTCATGGAAGACACGGTAGGCGAATCGTACTTCCAGTTCAGTGACGAGAAGAAGCGCGTGTTTGAGAACCTGATTGCGGCCACGCGCGACAGCAGCGAACCGCCGGCGTGGGTAGACTGGCCGGACCGCGACAATTGGCAGTACAGCCCGTTCGAGAGCGTGAGGTCGGGAGATATCCTGGACGTATTTGCGCGCTACCTGGAGCAGGTCGCGGTGCGGACATCTAGTTCGCTGACCTTCCTGGCTCTCTTCGTGCGCATCGCCGCGCCCGGCAAGGGCCCTCGTTCGCTTCTACGGGGCCTGTATCACAGCCTAATCGGCAGGCACGCAGCCATCGCCCGCGGCTTCGCCCACGGCGAGCTGCTCTTTTATCTGGACAGACTCACGTGCGATACGGGCCGCCTCCTGCCCGGACAGGCTTTCGCCTCCTATCGCAAGCGCGACGGCTAGGCATCACCGGCCGCGACATGGCGGTTGTTCAGCTTCCCTAGGTTCAGGTCGAGTATAGAGAGGTATACGTGGGCCTCGAAAAGGCAACCCTGCCGCGAGGCAGGCGCGCAAAGTCGCGAGCCTGGTGACCACCAGGTAGTCGGGCTACCGAAGGGCCCTCTCTGACGTCAGGTGGCGCCTTATTCGGCGCCACCCCGACTGCAGGCTAGTTCGGTGTGCCTGCAGGTGGAGATTGTTATGAGGGGCAAGCGGCTAGCGCTCGTTGTCAACGGCGGGCTCGCCTTTGTAGCGATGCTCGGCGTCTGGAGCCTATTCACGATTAGCTTCGCGGGCGCGGCTGATACGGGCTATCTGAATCCGTCCAGCGAGCAGGCCGACAGTGGTGGGGGCGGCGACGGCTTGGAGGCGAATCCTACGAACGCGTTCCTGAACGACGGCGCGTTCGCTGGAGACCACTCGCACGTACTCTCGGCCGACGCTTCTTGCAACGATCCAGGAAACGACCGACACCGCTATTACGACTACGGAATCGATCTTCCTCCGGGCACGACGGTTCAGGGGATCCAGTTGCGGGTCGACGCTCGCGTGGCCAATCCCGGGGGGAGCGCGTTCATGTGCGTCGAGTTGTCCTGGGACGGTGGCAGCACGTGGACCCAGCCCCGAACCACGAGTATGTTGACGCAGGACTGGGCTGAATTCGTCCTGGGCGGACCCACGGATACCTGGGGAAGAACGTGGAGCGCGCCTGAGCTATCGGACCAGAACCTGCGGGCGCGGATAACGAACGTCTCGACCCGTAGTGGCGAGAACTTCTTCCTAGACTGGCTGGCTGTGCGCGTGCTGCACTCCGGTCCAAGCCAGCAGCCGTCCGAGACCACGTCTCCGACAACGGCGCCAACGGGCACTCCGACGGCGACGCAGGCGTCCACCATCACGCCGACTCCGAGCCCGACGCAGTCCGTAACGCTACCGACGCACACGCCGACCGTGGGGCCACCCAGTTGCACAGACGGCTACGCGATGTGGGCCCACGGCCAGGACGGTCAATTCCAGGTCGATATGTCCGGCTCGAGCAACTCCGTTGGTGGCATCATCCACTCGAACAATGACTTCCGCATCTCGGGGTCCGGCAACGTGATAACAGCCCCGCCCGAGTACGTGACGGACTTTGACGACACAGGCAGTAACAGCTACCCACCTGAGGTGCAGGTGCCTCCGAGCGGGACCCCGCCGGTGGCATACGCGGCGAGCGACTATGCGCCGGGCGGCCCTGGAGCGGACGCGGCTGCCGGAACGAACACCGTCGGCATGACGGCAGGTGACGATGCGGGCGACTACCATGTACGGAGCGGCTCGTACGTCCTCGGTCAGGCTGACGCACAATCAGGCGGGCTCTTCTACGTGATGGGCAATGTCAACGTGTCCGGCCAGGAGATTGGTCCACGGGGGATCACGATCGTCGCGACCGGCACCATCGATATTAGCGGCCCCAACGAGGGATTCAGCGCCTTCATCGACGAGTTGCTACTGCTCTCGAACCGGGTTGATCCGTCGAGCGGATTCATCATCAAGACCTCGGCCAGTAACTCGGAGTTCACGGGCAACATCGCGGGTTTGGGCGGCAGGATCGAGCTGTCAGGCTCCGATAGCAGATACAACTCGGTGATCGTCGGAGACCGAGTGACGGTGAACGGTTCGAACCTCACGATCGACTTCCACGCAAGCCTCTGCCCTACGCCGACGCCAACGATTACGCCGACACACACGCCCACACCCACAAGCACGCCCACTATCACGATTACGCCGCCGACTGCCTCACCAACACAGTTGCCCACAGCCACGGATACGCCCGTGGCAACGCCGACCTCCTCGAGCTCGCCCACGGCGACCGCGACGCCGACGGTTGAGCCGCCGACCGCGACTGCCACGGACACACCGACGAAGACGCCGACCGACAAACCGCCGACTCACACCGCCACCTTTACGCCGACGCCGACAGACACTGGCCCGACACCCTCGCCAACGGCCACGGCGGCGCCGACGAACACACCGACACCGACGGGCACATTGCCGACAGCGACCGACACGCCGATGGACACACCGACACCGACGGGCACGTTGCCGACAGCGACCGATACACCGACGGACACGCCAACACCAACGGGCACGTTGCCGACAGCGACCGATACACCGACGGACACGCCAACACCAACGGGCACGTTGCCAACCGTGACGGACACGCCAACACCGACAGGCACGTTGCCGACGGCAACCGACACGCCCTTAGACACCGAGACGCCGACGCCGACGAGCGCCACACCGACTCCGACGTCGTCTACGCCGACCGCGACGGTTACCACACCGGCGCCGACGGGCACACCGACGCCAACGCCAACCAGTCCGGCGCCGACGACCACACCAACGCCGACGAGCAGTGAGCCTACGTCGACGCCGACAGCGACGCCAACCCCGCCTCAGCCCACCGTCACGCCGACAAGTACGCCGACCGACACAGCGACGGTAGCGCCGACGAATTCGCCGACCAACACACCGACCGACGCGCCAACCGACGCTGCGACGGAAACGCCTGCTGAGCGGCCAACCAGCACACCCACCCAGCCTGGCGCAGCCACTGCGACTGCCGCCGCTTCGACGGCAACGCCCACGAATGGCTCGGCTGGCACGCCGACCAGCCGGGCACCGACGTCGACGCCTGATGGCTCGTCTGGAGACGCAACGCCGACCGAAGTATCGGCTGACGAGACGCCGGACGTCCCTTTGGCGACGCCAGGGGATGAACCTCCGAGCACTACTTCCGACGGAGGTCCGCCGACGGAGCCCGATCTGGTTCTTCTACTGCCACCAGACTTCATCCCAGGAGGGGCGCAGCCACCGGGCAGCGAGCCCAGCGCCTTTGACGAAGCCGTGATGGCGCTCCGCGACCTCATCCGGACGTCGTCGCCAGGCGAGGACGAGGAAGCCGTACGGAGCGCGACGACTCACCTGCAGACCATCGACGCTCTGACGGCGACGACCGAGAACGAGCTCCTTGAGCCCTGGGTGGCGTTAGGCATCGTGCTAACTATCACGGCCGTCTTCGCGGGCATAGCCTTCGTTCCTTGGGGAACCCGGTCGTAGCCGGGGCTGTTAATTCGACGATGCTCGCAGGTCGATACTCAAACATGACTCGTGCCACCGGCGTAGACCGGGTCGCTTCTTCGCGCCCTACACAGGGGCGCAGCCGTAGGCTGTCCCTGCAGGCGGTGACGGTGCTCGTCGTCGGGGCGTTTGTGGTGACGGCTATTGGGCTGACCTTCGTTACGTATACGGGCATCCAGGGCCGGAACCAGGCGCTGGACACGGTCTCCGAACGCGCCGCCGCGCTGAAACTGTACGAGGACATCCGATCTTCGGGGTTTGTTGAGAGCGCGGCAGCCACGTCTTACTTGGCCAACCCGCAAGATGAGTTCCTCCAACGGTTCGAACGGTCACAGGCCCGCGTCGAGAGCGCGATCGCCGAGCTGAGGGAGTTCGTTCCTGACGACGAAGCTGCGACCCACCGACGCATCGATGAGTTGGACGCGCTTCACACGGACCTCGCGGGCCAGTACGAGGCGATACTAGCTGCAGTCCAGAGCGGCGACGACGAGGCTGCGATCGAGCTTGCAGACGACGGGAACGTGGCCGCCACGGCCTCAGAACTGTGGACAGCTCTGGACGCCGGTACCTTCGAAGCCCGAACTGAGGCGACTCTCGCGCAGCAGAACCATGCCTCGGTCCAGCGTTCGTTGGACCGGCTGGTGCTCGCGACCGTGATCCTTTGGACCGTGCTGCTGGCGGGCGCCGGTATGGCGATGTACCGCTGGGTCGCGCGACCGGTCCGGCTCGTCGCGGCGGCGGCCGGCAGGATTGCGGATGGTGACGTCGACGTGCGCAGCGCGATCTCTGGCCCGAGCGAGATCGCCGGGCTGGCCGAAGATGTGAACAGCATGGCCGACTCGCTCATCGAGCGGTCGGAGGAGCTCAACGCCTATCTCGCCAAGGACCTCGAGGCGCGGACGGAGGAGCTGGCAAAGGCGAACGTGGCGCTGGAGCGAAGCGAACAGCGCTTCCGATCGCTGGTGCAGCACGCGCCCGATCTCATTACGGTGATTGACGCGGACGAGCGGGTGGTCTACCAGAGCCCGTCCATCATGCGAGTCCTCGGCTACGAGGTGGAAGAGCTCGTAGGGATGCCCTTATCATCCTTCGTCCATCAGAAGGACCAGGCCGCACTGAGTTCGTTCTTGCGCACGCAGGCGCACGAGCCCGACGAGATCATGAACGTGGAAGTGCGCGTGCGGCACCAGAACGGCGAGTGGCGCCACCTCGAGATCTTCGGCAGCGACCAGCGTGACGATACGGTCGCGGGAATCGTGCTCAACAGCCGCGATGTGACCGACCGGAGGAGTCTGGAGGAACAACTGCGACATCAGGCCTTCCACGACTCGCTAACAGGCCTCGCGAATCGCGCGAGCTTCACCGACAGGCTCGAGCACGCGCTCCTTCGCGCGCGGCGTTCGCCCAAGATGCCGGCCGTGTTGTTCCTGGACCTGGACAACTTCAAAGCGATCAACGACAGTCTCGGGCACAGCGCAGGTGACGAGATCCTGTCGAGCGTAGGCGGCCGGATTCAGGGCTGCCTGCGTGTTGCGGACACGGTCGCGAGGCTTGGCGGGGACGAGTTTGCCGTCCTGCTCGAGGACGTCGACACCGTCGAGGGCGCGAAGGTCGTCGCGGAACGCATCCTCCAGGCACACGAGACGCCGTTCTCGATCCAGGGCGAGAAGGTGTTTGTGAAGGCGAGCATCGGTGTCGCGATGGCGGAAGAGCTGACGGACGACGAGCGTGCGGACACGCAGCGGATACTGCGGAATGCGGATGTCGCGATGTACGCGGCCAAGCGCGACGGAAAGGCGTACTGCCACGTCTATGACGAAGAGATGCACGTATCGCTCGTCCGTCATCTCGAGCTGCTGAGTGACATGCGTGCCGCCATCGAGCGGAAGGACTTCTTTGTCCAGTACCAACCCCTGGTCGATCTGAACACGCGGGAGGTGCGCGGGCTCGAAGCACTGGTTCGCTGGAAGCACCCACGGCACGGCCTGATATCGCCTGCAGACTTCATCCCGATCGCCGAGGAGTCCGGCGCGATACGCGCGCTAGGCAAGTGGGTGCTGGAGGAGAGCTGCCGCCAGATGACGCAGTGGGACCGCTCGCTAGCCGGCAGCCAAGAGTTGTATATGTCCGTGAACGTCTCGGTGCAGCAGATCCTCGATCCGGAGTTTGTCGACGAGGTCCGCGAGACGCTGCGGACCTCCGGGTTCGATCCGGCACGTCTCACGCTCGAAATCACGGAGAGCATCACGATGTATCCGGGAGATTCGACGATCCGCGTGCTTAAGGATCTCAAGGAGATCGGCGCTCGGCTGGCCATCGACGATTTTGGCACAGGCTCGTCTTCGTATGCATACCTGCAGCACTTCCCGTTCGATGTGGTGAAGATCGATAAGTCGTTCGTGCAGCACGAGGTGGGCGTTCGCAACGCGCGAGAGCTGACGCGGAAAGTGATTGAAATGGGGAAGGTGCTGAACCTTGAGGTGGTTGCCGAGGGAATCGAAGAAGAGGCCCAGCTCGCCGAACTCCGCGAATTGGGCTGCGAGATAGGCCAGGGCTATCTGTTTGCGAAGCCGATGGATGCGGATGACGTGCCCCGTCTGCTGGCCGGAATCCCACCTGCGATGGCGGCGTAGATTCGAACATCGTTTCGAATCCAACCCAAAGGTCTTGCGCATACACTCCGATACTTACTCGGAGGGATGATGAATCCGGCAAGCGACGCTTCTACCGGCCAGAAGTCGCGATCTTCGGCGAGCTACGCTGTCGGCCTCGCCAGCGCGACGTACCTTGACATTCGAGGCAGTGAGGAGTGCTACCGGGCGCGGCGGTATGGCCGCCCGCTCTCCCTCATTGTCGTGACAGTGTCACCTTCCGCCGAAGAGGCCCTGCAGAAGTGGATGCGGTCGCAGGTCCGCGCGTCTGACATCGCCGCCTATCTGGGGAACTCGACGTACGCGTTGTTGCTGCCCGAGGCAGACGCTCGAGCAGTAGAAGGCGTTGAGGCGCGTCTTAGAACGGCGCTCTCCGGCCTACGCGTGTCGAGCGCCGCGTATCCGTCAGACGGCACCCGTTGGGAGGATTTCCTCGCGTCCGTCCGCCGTGGCATCACGCCATCCCCAGGCCAGGCTAGATAGACCCCTCCAGCCATCCTGCCACTTCCTGGTATGCGTGTTAGGCGTCTGCGTCGCCGCGCGGGATCCAGACGCCGTGAAAGCCGTACGGAATCCGGCGTGGCATGATGACCTGCGCGACAGGCCCCTTCTCAATGTTGAGCGCGTCGAGGATCGTGAGGTTGCTGGCGGCCGTGGCGTCGTCGTAAACGACCGTGAGGAGCCAGCCTTCGCCTTCGCTAGTCCCACCAGGGACGAAGAAGGCTTCGCCGCAGTGGAGATTGTGTCCCGGGTCCCACGCCCGCCACCCGCCGGCCTTGTGATCGATATGGGCCACGCCTCCCAGGTCGATGGTCTCGGGGTTGTCGCGTGCCTCGATGAACCAGCCGTGCTCGTTCCTTCGACCAACGTGTCGACGGTCGTTCATCGGGAACTCGTACCGCAGCGTGCTTTCGAGTACTTCGTCGCGGAACGTAAGCGCCTCACCGGCCGTGTTCACGCGCCAGCGGTAGAGCTTAGGTTGTTCGTTGCCGAACAGCTCGCCGTCCATCATCTTGTCATAACGGCAGACATCGATCACGACCTCGTCGCCGTCACGGTAGGCGTTGAGCTCATGGAAAACGTAGTTGGGTTCGATCTCGACCCAGCGGATCGCATTCGCAGGACCGCCAAGGGGCATGATGCCGAGGCGCGCGCCGTAGCTCTCGTCCCACAAGTAGGGGAAGCCGTGCACTTCGATGCCGGCGGCGTCGAACAGCACGGGCAACTCCCAGAAGACGACGTCGCGCTCCGTGATCGCGAAAGAGTGGATCATCGTCGGCGCGCCTACGTCGACCTCTTCGCTGTGGACTAGGCGTCCGGTCTCGTCGGCAATGTGGTAGGTCAGGTAGGGGCGCTCGAACCAGTAGCCGAAGAAGTGCATGAATCCAGTGGCCGGATCGATCTTCGGGTGGGCGGTGAACGACGTGTTGAGCATGCCGCTGAAGTCGTAGACGCCGATGGTCGAAAGGTCGTCGGGGTCGATCTCGTACGGGAAGCCGACTTCGCCGGACGTGAGCAGGTGACCGGCGTGATAGACCGCGCTGACGTTGCTGTTGTTGTTTCCCTCGATGGGTGGACCACCCTCCAGCCCGCTGAGGCCCTTCTTGAATAGCTCGGTGTTGATGTATCGGTTTCTGTACCAGAGGGCCTTGCCGTTCTCGATCCGGACGCCGTGCAGCATGCCGTCGCCAAGGAACCAGTGTGGGTTCTCGGCGTCCTGTGGGTTCGAGCCGTTGCGTACGTAGATGCCGTTGAGCTCGGACGGAATGGAGCCGATGACCTCGAGGTTAGGGACGTCGAGCTCATCGCTGACGGGCTGAAAGTTGTTCTGGAGCCACCAAGGGCGACTGGGGTCGACCGTGAGCGGGAGACCCGTCGCGGTGGGAGCGATGACGGAGGATGACGAGCTGCCGCACGAGGACAGCAGCCACGGCGCCAGCGCACCGGATGCCAGAAGCGCGGTCCCGCGCAAGAAGGCGCGGCGATTAATCTTGCGCTGGCTGAGAGGGATGTCCAGCTCGCACGTCTTTTTCATGAGCCAGATGGTACAGGAATCGTCGCTCCGACGGCTAATGCAGATCGATCCAGTAACGCTTGTATCGCCTTTCGCCATCTTTTCGTTCGTCTTCGGGGTGGCCGCCGTTGGCCTCGATCACGAGGAGTGACGCGAGATTGTCAGAGTCTGCGGTGATGAGGACGCGCAGCAGGCCGAGCCTCCTCGCCTCGTCCAGCGTGAGCGCGAGGAGCTTACGTCCGTGGCCCTCACGCCGCTTGGCGGGCCGGACGTAGTAACCGATGTGACCGCCTTCGTTTATGAGCGCCTCGTTTAGCCGGTGCCGCAGCCGGCTCATACCGGTGAGGCAGCCGGCGTCGTCGATGAGCCAGAACGTGGTCATCGGGACGCGCGACAGCGGGAGGTCCTTACCGGCGCTCATGTCTACGAGGCGGCCGAGCAGTTCGTCGAGCGCGACCTTGCCGCTAGAGAAGTCGGTTCCACCGAAGCCGTGCTCGCCAGCTCCGAGCTCGATGAGGAACTCCTCGAGGCCGTCTGGTGGCTCGAGTGACGCGGGGACGAGCTTCAACGCCTACTCGACAGACTCAAGCATCTTGCGGATTGCATTGGCCGAGTCTAGCAGGAGAGGCGCGATGGTTGCCGCTCGTTGTCGTGCTATGCTCCGTACGTCGTCTGAGGGTGGCCAACCGCTCGATGGAGGTAGCGTTATGGGCGAAGAGTTCGTCTCGTTCAAGTGTCACCACTGCAACCACTGCTGCACCGACGTGGTGTGCCTACCGACACCTTGGGACGTCCGGCGTATCACCAAAATGACCGGCAAGGACCCATTCGACTTCATCGAGTTCCTGACGCCGGGCGAACTGAACGACGTAGAGGACGACGACCCGGCCTGGCTCGACGTCGATGGCGAGCGGTACATGATGGCGCTACAGCGAGACGAGAAGACGGGCTGCACATTCCTCAACAACGAGACGCGCTTCTGTTCCATCTACGAAGCGCGTCCGAATCTCTGCCGGCTCTATCCGTTCAAAGCGCTGGAATCGAAAAATGGGCAGTATAAGGGATTCACGCTTCAGGACGACGTTGGCTGTCCGAAATACACAGACGGCAGAGTGGCAGCTTTGCCCCTCTATGAGATCCTGGTTCAGGATGACCTCAACCAGGAGGACTATCACGAGCTGGTCGACATCTTCAACGGCAAAGCGTACGAGGGCAAGGAGGTCGAGGACTTTGTGATCATGTTCACCGGCGGTGTGCCGGATTTCGAAGAGAACGTCGCCAAGGCGAACGCAGGGGCCTAGAAGATGAGAGTGGCGTCCCCGGGAGGATTCGAACCTCCGACCCGCTGCTTAGAAGGCAGCCGCTCTGTCCACTGAGCTACGGGGACGCATTTGACACTAGGAGTCTATCGTGCGCGGAGCGTGTCGACCTTGTGGTAGCGGCCCGCTCTACGTCCGCCCTCTCTGATGCCCACGAATTCAGTATCGGACAGGTCCGGGCTGGTTGTGAAGTGCTTTTGCACCAACCGGCCGGCAGGCTGCGCGACCAGCATCGCGAGCATAGAGGCCAGGAGCACGTTCGGGATGCGTTCCAGCCGACTCCGGTTCCCCAATGCGACCAGCGATGCAAGGCCCGCGAGGACACCGGCGACCGCAAGGTTCGTGCCGCAGAGCGGTGAGACGGCGAGGTGCTCCTCGCCGCGTCGTAATCGGGCTAGCGCCTCGATCGTCGACTCGCGCACAACATCTTCGTTCAGGTTGCCGTAGAGGTAAAAGCCGGTGTTCGTCGCTCGCCCGACGAGGCGCATGTCGCCGAAGCGGCTCGTAAGCACGGAAATTGTGGCGTGTTCCAGCGCGTGGTTGCGGCGGACAGTACCGATCAAGCGCCCTATCATATCCTGACCTGCGGCCAGTATAGCATAGGGCATTCTTGCGCTCGATTACGGCGGGATGCCGGAGATGAGCCCGCTGACGAATTGCAGGATGATGGTCGCGTCGAGCACGTTGATGAACGCATCCCGATTGACGTCGGCGGCGCCCGGGCAAGGCACACGGGGCACGAGCCCAGCGCTGAACTGCAGGATGCGACTCGCATCGATGCTGTTCACGGAGCGGCTGCAGTCGGCGTCGCCGGCTGGGAATTCGCCGGAAGGCGTTGGCGGCGCCGGCGGCGGCGTGTTCGTCGGGACGCGCGTGCTTGTCGGCGGGCGCGTCGGTGTCGGGCCTGACGAGGTACCTGGCGGGACAACGGCGACCTGCCAGCTCTGGCCGGTCTTTAGGGAGATGATGTTCACGAATCCGTACGACCCGTCGCGCGGGGCGAGCTGCTGCGAGATTGTGATGCGGAGGGTCGCGTCCCGCGGGCACGGGACGCCCGTTGTGCAGGTCACGCCCGGCGACAGCGCGACGCCCGCCTGCTTGTTGATCGCGAACCACTGC
>Ga0075326_1000030_pt1 | contig 33569 bp, 47 predicted proteins | sample MayberrySE_Catta_3_FD_120052 | JGI IMG/M metagenome (GOLD analysis project Ga0075326, IMG submission 120052) | Natural and restored wetland microbial communities from the San Francisco Bay, California, USA, that impact long-term carbon... | ecosystem: Environmental > Terrestrial > Soil >...
GCCAATTTTGAGCAGGTGCGCGAACGCGCGCCGGACGAGATCCAGGCGGGCCAATTCGACATTGTCTTTGCAAACCACGACGATCTTTTTTCGGAGTACGTAAGCGGATCGCTCCTGGAAAACCTCGACTATCACGGCGCCCGGATCCGCGTGAGCCAGGGATTCCTGCTGCCGAACGGCGCCCTTGAGTATGAGACACAGGGCGTCCTCTACATCGACCAGCTGGTGACCAGCCCGACGGATTCAACGGTGACGCTTCGTTGTCGGGACCTGATGGGCCGGATTATGGATCAGAAGCTGCACGCCCGGCCTGATGATGAGATCCCGGCAGCGGGTGGGTCGAATGTCGGAGACGGCATCGTATCGGGATTCGGGAAACTGCCATTTGTAGCCGTCAATCAGGACTGGACGTTGACCTGCACACTCGGAGGGGCGGACGACGTGGCCACATTTTCTGTGGTGGGATCCGTCTCCGGGGACATCGGAACGGCCACCAGCGGGACAGATTTTATAGACGCATTGGCGGGAATCCGGTTCACCATTCGCGGCGGCGATACCAATTGGTCGATTGGGGACGTCTTTACTTTTTCAACGCATCAGCACCCGGAATGGTCCGGGCTAAATGCCGGCAAAATCATTTGGTCGATCCTGACCGGATATGACTGGGATTCTGACACGCAGGAGCCGTTTTCAGGGCTTGTATTTGATCTCGACCATACGCAATCCGACGCCAATGTGGAACTGGACTATCTATCGTTTGCGACGGCGATCAGCGCGATTGACGCCATCGGAGTGTTTGCCCTGAAGGGATATGCGCCATTTGATACGAGCGCGATTGAACTCATGCAATCGCTGCTGGTGTTGTTCTTGGGTTCGCTCTACACGGGGAATGACGGCCGAATTAAGCTGAAAACCTACATCCCGGCATTCACGCCTCAATTTAGGACCTATTCCGACACCCGCAAGGTTATGGCCCTTTCTTATCGCAGGGGGATCGACGAGGTGATCAATCACGTTTCCGTTGATTATAAAGGGTCGGATTCGTGGCCTTGGTCGACGGAATCCCTGACGTTGGACGGCCATTTTGTGGACAAAGACGCAACATCCATTACGGATCGCGGCCAGTTCTCGCAGGATTTCTCAGTCCCCTGGTACTCCTCCGGCGGCAATCATGTCCAGGATTTCGCCTCCAAGCTGATCTCACGATTCAAGGATCCCCCGTTGAATGTCGAATTTACAACGGGCCTCGACGCGCTCCTGACCGAGGTTGGAGACAGAATTATAGTTGAGGATGCCAAGACGGGGCTGGCGGACACCATCGGCGAAGTGACCCGCATTGTCAAACAGTTTGACCAGATGCCCGCGGCCATCCAGCTCCGCATGCGCCAGGATTCCACCACCTATACCCTCTTCGGAGCTATCGGCTCCGAGGAGGATGAAGGCGACGGATTGAGCCCACAGACAGATGATTACGATTCAGCAACCGACGCCGAAAAACAGTTTGCCTACTTCTCCGAAAGCGGCAATTCCAACCCGCCGCAATACAGCATTTTCTGATGGCTTACCAGGACCTTGTCGGATCATTCATTTACAAAGAACCTATCTTCCGGGCCAAGCTGGATGCCCTCGCCGAAAATGACGCCGCTTTGAACGCTGCCGGATGGGCGCAAGACACAAAAGCCGTGTTTTTCCAGGCATCGCCGCCGAGTGGATGGACGCAGGATGCAACCCAGAACGACAAGGCGCTCCGCGTGGTCTCCTCGATTGGGGGCGGCGGGTCTGGAGGCTCGAAGGCTCTTTCATCAACGATCACGCTGGCCCACACGCATTCCATATCAGGTGATGGAACGCACACCCATTCCTACTCCAACCACACGCATCCGGCAGGCGCTTCAACATCCACGCGCCAATCGAACGAAATCTATGCGTCGAATGGCGGCTGGCTTTTTCGCTATACGGCAGGTGCCGGGTCGACCAGCGTCAATCCGGTGAAAGCGACGCACGATTCACCAGGATCCTTGACCCTTGGAACCGAGGCCAACCATGACCATGGAGGGGCATCTGGATCATCCCTGATCGATATCGTTTTTACATATTGCGACGTCATCATCGCGTCGCGCAACGCACCCAGCGGCGCCTACACTGATCTGACGAGCGAATGGCAAACCGGCGACATTGTTGAATACGAGGCATTTGATGAGCTCTCTGACAATGATGCATACACGGAGGGACGATTGATGCCCGCGGCGACGATCATGATTTTTGGCCAGGCCACGGCACCGACCGCGTGGACCAAGCTGACGACGCAAAATGATCGCCTACTTCGCATCGTCAGCGGGGCAGGCGGCGGTGTAGGAGGAGATCATTCTCCATTGTCGAGCGTGCCATTAATCCATTCCAATTCAATAACGGCAGAAACGAATCACGCGCATTCGGTCCCCACTCACGCGCACAGTCTGGCGACCGATTCTGGAATCAGTAATGCCGCTCCGCACACCTCCGTGACGGGATACGCCCCGGAATCCGATGTGACGGGACCTCAATTGGCGCAGGCATCGGATAGCGGCACCTCCGCTTCGCGCACTGTTTATAAAGTTTCGACTCCGGCCGATGGCGGGAGCATCACCGGATCTGCTGGCGGACACAATCACACGCCAGGAACAGCCCTATCCGATTTCACGCTCGCCTATGTTGATGTCATTCAATGCTCGAAGGATGCGTCGGGGGAGCCCTATGCATATACGGACCTGACATCCGAGTTCGGGTTCAAGAAGCTCGTCAGTAAACAACGCCTCGACAACCTGGCAAAAAACGATGCCTATGTACACTATCACACGACGCCCGTTGGTACGAAAACATTTTTTTTCATGGCCTCGCCGCCATCGGGCTGGACGAAAATTACCTCGCAGCATGACAAGGCACTGAGGATAGTCTCCGGGTCCTCCGGCGGGTCCCCTGGCGGTGGATCGCAACTACTTTCTGCGACGATTACGCTGGCCCATACCCACACGATCCCGGCGGAAGCCAATCATTCGCACGCCATCACTCACACGCACAATCTTGATTCTGGGGCACAGACGACCAACCCCCCCGGATTCCAGCTTGCCGAAGGCAATGGAACCGGCCGGGTTTCCATACGAAACACCGTTGGCTCGCTTCTGGACGCTACAGCGCTATCAAAAACCTCAGAGGCGCCGACCGAAACCATCGGCCAGGCCGGCGGACACGACCATGGCGGCGCCACCGATTCGCAGCTGAGCAATGTGACGCTGGCCTATGCCGATGTCATCTACTGCGAGAAGGATTGACCATGCGCGATCCAAATCATGATCTGGGATGTCCCTTGACGTCGGAGATGCTGGAGTGTAAGGACGGATGGAGGGAAGGCGCGAAGCGCCAGTGCCGATGGTGGCAGCATCTTTACGGCAAGGACCCTCAATCGGAGCAGATGATCGACAAATGGGATTGCGCCGTTCCCTGGATCCCGATTACGACAATCGAAACGTCTCAAATGTCGAAGCAGACCTCCGCCAGCGTGGACAAGGTGGCCAATGAGATGGCGTCCGTGAGAACAGCGGCCGGCAGCCTGGCGAACGCCGTCCGCATCGCGGGAGAGAACATCCGCCAGGGGATCGAGACGGGCGGGGTCGGCGTAATGCTGCCATCGCCGGAATCGGATCGCAAATCCGAAAGGGAGCCGAGTGAGTGATGAGGATCTCTACAAGCGCGAGGAGGACCGACAATGGCGGCAGCGGATCGATGAGCGCCTCGTCGCGCTTACGACCGGAGAACAAGTCCAAAACGACCGCCTTGATGAACTGGAAGAGGAGCTCCAAACCCAAGACAAGATCCTTCGCGGCGATCCCAATGAAGGATTGCTCGAACAGGTGGATGAGATCGCCGGCCACATCCGCAGGATTAACGCCATCCTATGGCCTGACGCTATCGGCGGATCCGGGCTCGTCAACGATGTCCGCCAGCTCTCCAAGCGCGAAGATCGCGCGATCCGGGAATCCGAAAACCGCTGGAAGTTCTGGACCGCCGTGGTGGTGGCGATCGTTAGCCTGGTCGGATTGCTCGCAACCAATCTGGATCGCCTGGCGTCCTATTTTGCCAAAGCCAGCATCCACATCGGACGGCCTCCGGCCGGACACACATCCAAAACGGAGGCAAAACCGAAAGCCGTAAAGCCGCGCCCCAGGACGAGGCGCGTCAAAATCCCGGTCCAGTCCGCCGCGCCGCCGATCACGGAGGAAACGATCGATGACTATCCCACCGAAGAAGAACTGCAGCAACGACGGCGCCGCGATGGTGGTCACCTGGAATGAGCCGATGGGGACGGCTTTTGAATGTCCTGTCTGCGGGGCGCAGGATCCCCCCGCGGGTGGGTATCACGGCGCGGTTCAAGTGGACGGGTTATCGCAAGGAGGCGGGACCGATGACGTTCAAACATTTTCACCCCAAGACGGACCCCCTGATGGTGGGCCTAAAAGATAAGCTGCTGCTGATGTTGGACGCCGCGCGGGATGCGGCGAAGGTGCCTTTTATCCTCACCTCCGGATTGCGCACCGCGGCGCAAAACGCCAAAGACCCCAACGCCGCGAAATCATCGGCCCACCTGAAAGGCGAGGCGGTCGACATCCGCTGCCAAGATGGCCACGCGCTAGACCGGATGCTTTATGGCCTGCACCGCCATGGATTCAGCCGCATCGGGATTTACGTGAAGTTTGCGCCCGGGAGTAAAACGAAACTGGTGCCGACTCACCTGCACGCCGATATCGACCCGACAAAGGTCCAGCAAACGATCTGGCTCGAACTCGAAAAATAGGAGGCTTACCGACATGACCGCGCTATGGAACAAAATAAAGCTCATCTGGAACGGCCGGAAGATCGCCACAGACCTGCTGAAGATCCGCAGCCGCTGGAAAGATCCTGCTTTCTGGGCGGCGCTCCTGGGAAACCTGATCACCGCGGTTGGATCCTTTCAGGGGATCATCCCGATGGAATGGGCCTCCGCTATGATCGTCGTCAATTCGCTGCTGTCGGCCGGCTACAACTACACGCGCGGCCTGCAGAAGGCTCAAACCGACGGCGTGAAACCTTACAGTTCGACCTCTGAATTCTGGCTGGGCCTTGGAACGATGATGAATAACGCGCTCATCGATATGCATTCGGGCGGCATCGCCACGCCGGCGCTTGGCGTCTCCACGGTCGTGATCGGCCACGCGATCGCCGCGGCCCGCGACCTGGCCAATATGCGGCCGAAGGAAACCCTGCCGGCCGTCCATTAGACTTGTGTCGGCTTTGCGCATCTGCTAGATTGTGGATGCCGGTCTAAGCCTCCGGCACCGAGAATGACGTTCAACTAGGGCCCGTCCGCCGATATTCCCCGGCAGGCGGGCCCGATGTTTATCCGCTGGAAATGGTGCTAGCATCTATGGTATACTCCCGCCATGGGACCGTTCGACAATCGGGTTTTTGCGGCCCGGGGTGCGCCTGTTTCGCTTCGAAACGGTCCCATCACCCCGGGCCTTTTCATATTCGAAAACTAGGAGGCTTGACATGGGAACTCTTGAGGAATCCGCCCTGACGATTGTTCCGGAATCCGCCCCCGTCCTGAAACGCACCGCCGCCGAAATCCGCGCTGACGTCAACCTGATCCAGGAAGTGCTAAAGGCCGTCATGAAAAAAGACGTCCATTACGGCATCATTCCCGGAACGCCCAAGCCGACGTTGTATAAGCCGGGAGCCGAGAAGATCCTGATGACCTTCATGCTCGGAGCCAAGCCGCATCAGATCGAAGACCTGTCCACGCCGGACGAGACGCGCTACCGCGTGACGATGGTCGTGTTTCACCAGGTGACCGAAAAGGTTATGGGCTACGGCGTGGGCGAGTGCTCATCGAGCGAGACGAAGTACAAGTGGATTGCTCCCGTGTGTGACGCGGAGTTTAATGAGACGCCGGAAGACCGTCGCCGTGAGAAGTGGACAAAGGGCCGGGAGAAGCCCTTTAAGAAAAAGCAGATCCGCCCAAACCTACAGGACACCTCCAACACGATCCTCAAGATGGCGAAGAAGCGCGCCCTGGTCGATGCGGCATTGACCTGCACGGGGGCGTCGGATGTATTCGACCAGGACATCGAGGATTTGCCGCCCGAGCTCCGGCAAACCATGGCCGATCATCCGCCGCTCCCGGCGATGCCTGGCCGCGCCTCGGAGAAGGCCGCCGCCGCGCCGGCCGCTCCCGTGGATGGCGAGGATGCATACGATTCCACCGAGGACCCCCCGCCTCCCGCGGCCGCCGCCCCCGCTTCCCGCAAGGCGCCGGATCTTTCCAAATCGAAGAAGATGTCCGCCCGCTTCGACGCGCCCTGCAAGCGCTGCCAGAAGATGATCCACGCCGGGGATATCATGATCTATGTGACCGACGGGTCCGACAAAGGCGCCTATCATGAATCCTGCGCCCGGGCTTGACGGCTGGCAATTCGACGCGAAGCGAGATCCGTCGTTTGCCTTTCTCGAAGAACCGCACGAGTACCGCCTGGGGGATCGCCGGCTTTGGAGCCCGAGCGCAGTGTTCCGTCAGGTGGGCTATGTGGAGGATTTCTACTACACGGATGCCGCCCGGCACCGCGGCAGCTACGTCCACTGGATCACCCGCCTGTCGGATGAGAATGATCTCGACCTCAACGACGTGGCGCCGGAGTATCTCCCCTACCATGAGGCCTATCGCGAGTTCGTCCGCGTCTGGAAATTCGTCCCGCTTTTGACGGAGCGGCCGATCTATCATGCGTCCATGCTCTACGGGGTGACCCCGGACCGGGTCGGGCTGATTCACGGGGGAGATCCTGCCGTTGTGGAGCTCAAAACGGGGTCGATGCCTTGGTGGGCCGCTATCCAGGCGGCCGCCCAGGATGACGCCGTGCAATCCTGGATGCAATCACCGCGTTTTCATCGTAGAATTGTGGTGCAGCTGCGCAAGAATGGGCGCTTCGTCGCGCGGGAATGCGACGATCCGGATGATTACGACGTCTGGCGGGCGGCCTTAAAAACCTGCCAGCGGATCGGCGATCCGCCCCTGCGCGTGCAGCTGCCGCCGGGAGGGGCGCTTTTGAACGTCTAGACCACACCCCAAGGAGGCTTGACCATGGAGGACTCACCGCAGGACCTATTCGGGATGGACCGCGAGCTCGTGACGATCGGCCGGGAGCACGCGGAGATGATCCAGAACTTCATCGACCACCACCACGCCAAAGGCCTCGCCATCCAGGCCGGCGCGAACGCCGTCGCCGCCAATGTCCACGACAAAGCCACCGCGCAGGAGGCCGTCGACTGGTGCGCCTCCAGGACCGCCGATAAGGCCGACGTCATAAGGGGGCCGCTGGGATTCTGGCGAAATCTCTTTTACAAGGCCCACCAGGCGACCAAGGACATCGAACGGCAGCTCTTGGCGCCCTATGATGCGTCGATCGCCATCGTGGATCGCTCCGTGGCCGCCTGGCGAAGGCAGGAAGAGGCCCGGCACCGCCAGGAGGAGGAGCTCGCCCGGGCGGCAGAGCTCAAGCGCGAGGAAGATCGCCGGCTGCAGGCGGCCCAAAAGCTGGCGGAACGCGGCCAGCATGAGGCGGCGGAGCGCGTGATTGAGCGGCCGATGGTGATCCATGCGCCCGTCATCCCCCCGCAGGAGCTGGACGGCGTGCGGGTCACCCGCCGCATGATCGCCAGCTGCCAAACCCCCGAGGACAAATGGAAGTTCATCAAGTACGTCTCCGATAGCGGACCGAGCTACGCCTATCTGCTGGATGTCAATTTGCGCCATGTGGCGGATCTGGCGAAAAAGCAGGATGCGACCGTTTCCATGCCGGGGATCACGATCGAATGGGCGGAAGGCCAATCCTACGGCGGCCGCAGGCGGGCAAGCGCATGAAAACCGCGATTTTCGTCTTGCTGCTTGCCTTGGGGGGATGCGCCCATGTCGCCCCCCCGGAGGCGCGGTTCCTGCACCCGGACACCCCAGGCGGCGCCCGGGATGAAACCTATGTCTGGAACGAACCGCGCGTCATCGATGGGACCTACCGGCCGTCGATGTTTGCCGCCGCGCGCGTCGCCTGCCATCGCCGGCACGATCGATGCTACAACTGCCGCCATGGCCGCTAGACCCTGCCGGCGCTGCGGGAAGATGATCGTGATGGCCCAGGATACCGAGGCCGGCACCTGGATCCCACTTGACACCGTGGCGCCGGTCTACCGTCAGACCGGAGAGGCGCGCGTCGAGAGGGACCGAAAGGCCTATGTGACCCATTACGCGACCTGCCCGCATGCCTCCGAATTCAGCCGTAAGAACCAGCCGTCGCCGCGGCTGGAGCGTCATTTTTCTGAAGGTAAGGAGACGCCGCCATGATCAGACTCTCCCCGTCGTCGCTGTCGACCCTGAAGGATTGTCCGCGCTGCTTTTGGATTGAGCAGCGGAAGAAAGTGAAACGTCCGCGTGGAATCTTCCCCTCCCTGCCGGGAGGGATGGACCGGGCGCTTAAAACCTACATTGATGGAAACCACCTGGAGCTGCCGCCGGAATGCGCCGGAATCGGCAACGCCCGGCCTTTCCAGGACCGGACGCTGGTCGATCAGTTGCGCGACTGGCGGCGCGCGCCGCGCGTCATGGTGGGAGAGATCCATGTGAGCGGGGCGCTGGACGATCTTCTGGAATTCATCGACGGCAAGGTGGCGCCATGGGATTTCAAGACACGCGGCGCTGCGCCGGTGGATGGAGATACGGAAAAATATTACGGCCTGCAAATGGACATTTACGACCTGCTCCTGTCTGAAGGGTTGAAACTCGATGTTCAGGGGAAGGCGTACCTGACCTATTTCTGGCCGGGAAGCGTGGCCAACGGGGGCGCCGTGACGTTCAATGTCGAGACGGTCGTCATCGACACCGACAAGGATCGCGCCAAGGCCTTCATCGAAAAGGCGGCGAATGTGATGGCGATGCCCGATCCCCCGGGGCCCGGGTTTGGGTGCGAATATTGCAAGTTCGTAATGGATCGACGGGAGATCGACTCGATGCGTCAATTGTTGTAGACAGACGCCGCCGGGAATGAGGCGGCGAAAATCCGCAAGGAGGCTTGGACCATGAAGAGGACCCTGCTGTCCCTGTCGTGCTGCGCCGTCCTGGCGCAGGCCATCCCTGCCGCAGATGCACCGTTGAAATACTTCTACGTCTACTCGGAAAAAAGCGCACGAACGAACCACTACATCCCCGCCGGATGGATGGGCGATTACGGAGACCTCAAAATCCAGGACGCCTGGAAGGCGGACTGCAAAGAGGGGACCACCTGCATGAAGTGGACTTACACGGCGAAAGGCGCGCAGGGCCAGAACTGGGCCGGCGTCTATTGGCAGCATCCGCCGAACAATTGGGGGACGATATCGGGCGGCTATGATTTAAGCCCGTATCGTCGGCTGACCTTTTGGGCGCGCGGGGAAAAGGGCGGCGAGATTGTATCGATGTTCGGCATCGGCGGAATTGCCGGCGAATACGGGGATTCGGATGCCGCCGAAATCGGACCGATCACGTTGACCAAGGACTGGAAACGCTATCAGATCGACCTGGTGGATAAGAACCTCGCCAAGATCATCGGCGGATTCCGGTGGGCGACCAATGCGGACTCTAATCCGGAGGGATTCGAAATATATCTGGATGAGATCCGGTTTGAGCGTTAGGGTTTTACCCGGCTTCAGGGCAACCTGAGGCGGGGATATGGCCCTGCGGCGCGGCGAGATGACGCGCGAGCCCTCGTCCACTTACAGGCAAGAGCAATAAGCCTGCGTTGAGTATGGCGAAAGCCAGGCGATAGGACGTTAACTCGAAACGAGCCGGGGCAGGACCGGCCAGGGCCATGAATCTGAGCGACGAAGGAGAGAAAAATGACAGAAGCCTATGAAACGCAATACCACAAGATCGATTGGGATGGGATGATGCGGGATGTTCAGGAGCGTTATGCGTATCTTCGGATCGCTTGGAGAGAAACCGAGAAAGAAGACCAGGCTCTGCACAAAAAGATCGTTGAGGATTTGTATGCGCCCGCCTTGCGGCACTTGGCGGCGTTCTGTGCATCCGTTCAGGTGAAAGCCTAATGCGGGCGCGGCTATCGGAAGATTTCGAGGGACGCTGGACATACTATGGATTGTACTTCGACGAGAAATCGGACCGTGACGAGCGCTGGAGAATTGGAGAGCAGATCATCGCGATTTTGATGGGATGGGCATGAAAAAGTTCAAGGCTTACGGCGCGATTATACGCGAAAAAGACTTATGCGGGAACAGCCGATGGTCCGATGGCTGCATCCTTCCCGATTCAACATGGGGGAAGGAGTTTGGATTTACCTCGGACCGTTTCGACGGCTGGTTATGGAAGATGGGCCATTGGATCGTCGTGTCGCAGATTACGTCCCATGAACCGGGATCCGGGCATTTCAAACATCTCATCCGGCGGATCAAAGACTTTGCCTTCGACGTGGCAGTCCCGACGCCGCTGGCGCAGATGGAGGCAGTACTGCGGCGTTGGCGGTGGTCCCCGCATTTGATCGGAGATCCGACGTTTGGCACTGTCGAATTGTGGACGGAGCCCGGGAAAGATCCCCGATATTTGGAGCCGGATTCTGTTCGATTGAAGCGTGCGGCGGAGATCCCTGGTTGATGGTTCGCTGTAAAACAACGTATGCGCATATTTGATTCATCGGGGGGGCCTGCGCTCCTGGTCCACGTTCCTGTTTGCGACGCCGAGTGGTGCCTGCCGGATTTCCTCCGCGGCTTGGATTTACAGGAATGGCCGGCCGGGATTCGTGACAGGACGAAACTGATATTTGACGTTAACGGATGCACGGATCAAAGCCATCGCATTTTGGCGGCATTCGCCGGGACGCCGCATGGATTCCGACATATCCTGATCCATGAGCTCCCCTGGCCGCCGTTGCCGCCAGGGGACCGCAAATGGACGCCGGAACGTATCGACCGGATGATCAGACTGCGCAACCGGGGGCTGGATGCGTTCCGCGAATATGGAGCTGATCGCTTCCTGGCGATCGATGCTGACGTGGTCCTGGCGGACCCCTCCACAATTGCTCATTGGCTGGCCTTCCAGGGGCCGCTTCTGGCCGGCGTATTCTGGTCCCGCTGGGGCAACCCCGCGGCGCAGCCGCTGCCGAACGTTTGGGTTTGTGGTCGGTTTGAGCTCAGCGCTGAGTTCTTGGAGAAGGTCAAAACGCCCGGGCACCACTGGGTCGGCGGGCTTGGCGCGTGCGTGATGATGACCCGCGATGTCCTCCGACCAAACGTGAACTATGACCGGATCCCGAATGCACCATCCAATTACGATGGCGAGGACAGGTTCTTCAGCTTGCGCGCGGCCGTGGCGGGGCTGGATCTGCGGGCCTGCACGCATCACCGGATTGTCCACTTGGACCGCGCCGTGCCGGATCTGGCGATGTTCCTGCCGTGGCGCGCGGCGGCGCTGTCATGACAAAGGCCTACTGCAAAACCTGCTCGCCGCATACCAACGAAGATCATTCGATGTACGAAAAGAGGTGCCTGCTCGATGGTTGCCCATGCAAAGAATACGACCGCGGCGAGGCGCTCCCCGACCTGCGCCCCGCCGGCGGTCGACGATGGCGAACTAAATGGCAGGATCTGCCGCCCGAGAATTGATGCCGCCAGGATCCGTGTCTTGCGCTACCCAACCAGCAATCGTTGGTGACGGAGGTGATGATGTGTGTAACAGAGGCCGCAAGGAAGGGCTTGAAGAGGCGGCGAGGATTGCGGAAACTCATGCCAGCGGAAAAATAAAGCTCTGTAATGATCCGGCACACGATGACCGTTACTGCGGAACGTGCGAGGCTATGCGTGATGAAGCTGATGTTTTGTCGCAAGCCATACGCGCCTTGAATGGGGAATGATGGAAACGGCGGGGGTTTATGAATAGCGCGAGGGAGGGCGCTGGTCTCATCATCTTACGGCCGATCCTTTCTCGGTATTGAGTATACTTGCTAGCACTGGACCGGGAATTCTACCGCACGTTTACGCGCCGGAGGCTGATCGACGAATGTCTCGCCCTAAGACACGGGCTGCACCAGCTCGCCGAAGAAATAAACCGCGTCCATATCACGATTCACCGCGCCTGGCGTGGCACGACGTGCGCCTTATTCGGATCGACGATTTGCAAGTTGCGCCTTATAACCCGCGAACGATCACGTCCGAGGCGCGCGACGGGCTCAACCACAGCATCAACCTCTTCGGCCTTGTCCAACCCATTGTCGTCAATAAACGTTCCGGATTCACTATCATTGGTGGCCATCAACGCCTCGAAGCACTCAAGGATCGCGGCGCTCAAGAAGCGCAGGTCCTCGTTGTGGACCTCGACGAAAAAGACGAGCGCGCCTTAAACCTCACCCTCAACAATCCGCACGTTGAAGGCAAATTCACCGACGCCCTACAACAGATCCTGGCCGAGTTGCAGGCCCAGGATCCGGCGCTCATCTCGGAACTCAACCTCGACATGCTGCAGACCGACCTGATCGGGCCCGTGGTGCGCGAAGGGAAGACCGATCCGGACTGGATACCCGAGCCGCCAGCGGCGGCTAAAACGAAACGCGGCGACATCTGGATTCTTGGAAAGCACCGGCTCATGTGCGGCGATTCTTCCTCGCGCCAGGACCTGGACCGGCTCCTGGACGGCGCCAAGATCCACCTGGTCAATACAGATCCCCCCTACAACGTGAAGGTGGAGCCGCGCTCAAACAACGCCATCGCCGCCGGCAACAGCAGCTTCGAGATGACGCACCACCGGAGATTTGACCTGGCCCGCCACCCGGAGAAAGCTAAAGGCGCCACGCATCAGATGCGCGCCAAAGACCGTCCGCTCATGAACGACTTTGTCAAACCCGCCGATTTCGACAAGATGCTGCGCGCATGGTTCGGCAACATGTCGCACGCGCTCATTCCCGGCCGCGGCTTCTATATTTGGGGCGGTTACGCGAACTGCGCGAACTACCCGGCGGCCCTTGTCGAATCCGAGCTCTACTTTTCGCAGATGATCGTCTGGATCAAACAGCACCCGGTGCTCACGTCGAAAGATTTCATGGGTAATCATGAGTGGGCTTTTTTCGGATGGAAACAGGATGCCGAAAACCTAGTGCTCGCGCCGGACGGATTCGAGCGCGATCACCGTTACGCCTTCTACGGCTGGAAGGAAGGCGCCGCGCACTATTTCGACCCGGTCACCTTCAACGCCACCGACGTGTGGGAAGTCAAAAAGATCAACCCGCAATCGATGGTCCACCTGACCGAGAAACCGGTGGAGCTCGCGGTGCGGGCATTGCAATACAGCTCGCGCCCGGCCGAGAACGTGCTGGACCTCTTCGGCGGGTCTGGATCTACGTTGATTGGATGTGAACAGACGGACCGGAACGCCTATCTGATGGAGATGGACCAGGCCTATTGTGATGTGATCGTGGAACGATGGGAAAAATTCGCCGGGAAATCGGCGGCGCTAGTTTGACAGCCTGAGACGGAAACGCCATTATGCTGCAGGAGGCTTGGACAGGGGGAGGGATCAACCCAAGGAGGCCTCGTAATGAAGAAAAAGCAATCAACGGACACGATTCTGGAGCGGATTTGGGAAGGCATTTTTAACAATGATCTGAATCTTGTGGTGCGGATCATTGACCATGATGGATATGAATTCATCCAACTTGCGCTACTCGAAACAACCGGCAATTTACGGCAGAGTTATCTCATGAATTTACCGACGACAAGCATTTGTATTACCGCCCTGCAAAAGGCGTATCGACGATTGCAGAATCGACAGACGACCAGGGCGTCAAACTAGAACGGAGGCTAACCATGGGCGCTTCGCAACTTCCCGCATTTCAATTCTACCCCGACGATTGGATGAACGACAGCAAGCTGCGTCTCTGCTCGCTTGAGGCGCAGGGCTTTTGGATTAGGTTGATGTGCGTGATGCATACCTGTGAGCCCTATGGGCACCTCACATTCCGAAATAACCTACCCGCAAACCCCAGGGATATCCGGGGGGTTACTGGGGTACATACTGCCACCGTAAACAAGCTCCTAAGTGAGCTCGAACGATGGGGGGTTTTTAGCCGGACAAAGGATGGAGTAATCTACTCAAGGAGAATGGTAAAAGATGCGTATTTGAGATTAATTCGTGCAAATGCTGGATCAAAAGGAGGTAATGCCAGGGCGTCGATTTTGCCTAAGCAAAATGGCAAGCAAACAGATCAGCAAACGGACCAGCAAAACACCCCCTCTCCATCTCCATCTCCAGAAGTCAACGGCGTAAGCCAAGCCGTTCGTAGTAATACACAACCTGACGCTCCCGCACGCGCTAAAGTAGGAAGCAAGACACGGCTTGCGCATTCGCGCGACGGCAAAACGGCGAAGAAAACGACAAAGCGGAGAACGACGCCGGATCCCGCCGCGCCACAGCCGGAACATGAAACCGTCGCATCGCCGCCCATCGAACACCGCCGCGCCGACCCGCCGCCGGCGGAGCTGCCGGCCCGGGAACTGTCGCCGCCGGACAGAAACCGCGAGATTCGGGAATTCGTGATCGCGCACTGGCCGCGAGGCGAGCCGCCCGGGCCGATCCATCGCGGGGAGCAGCCGCAAACGGCTATGCTAGAATCCTGCGCGATGTCCTGGGGACTGGATGCGACCAAGGCGTTGTGGGAGCTGTTCACGCGGCAGGGGAATGCCTTTGCCGCCGGCCAACACTACTCGATCCGGGAATTTGTCCGCCAGGCCCAGGAGAAGCTTGTCGAAGACCCGGAGTATCCGCGGCTGAAACGCCTGCACCGGGAATCCAGATCCCCGAACGTCCCGATGCCAGCCATGGCCGGTTTCAGCTAGCCGGGAATTGCGGCCGGCAAGGCCGCGCCAGATTCGCGCCTGGCGCGCTGTGTTGGCCTGTGGCGCGCGATCGGCAAGCGGATGGGGCCCTGATACCCACCCCCCGCTAAAATCGAAACGTGGCGCGCCTAACGGCCAATCTGGGCCCTATTTCCCAGCGTAAAAAAATCCCACCGGATCCAACCGATCGCGGCGATCCTCGCCGTTAACATTCCGTAACAGCCAATCTTTGCCCTTGAAAGGTGATAGCACCTATGCTACTACTATGGTGAAGATCAACCAACGCCAGGCCCAGGAGGGACAGAGCGATGAATACCGGGAACGACAACGAAAAAGCGGGGATGGACGGGGCGATGCGCTGCCCGGGCTGCTATCGGGCGCCCGCCGGCATCGTTGGCGGGGACGTGGTGATCCTGCAGTGTGAACGCCATGGCCACATCGCCATTGGCGACACGCTGGCCCAGGCGGTGGATCACTGGAATATCTATATCGGATTTATCCGGAAGGCGGCCTGACCATGGGCCGGCGATTCGGGGATCCAAGCCAACCGAAACCCCCGATGGGGATCCGAACGGCCTGCGAGCGCGTGCAGCCCTATTGCGCCGGCATCAACGCGCAAGGCGAGCTCGTATGGGAGGGCCGCGAGATGCCGCGCTGGCAGATGGAGATGTTCCGCATCGCCGTGGACTTCTTCGCGCCCTTCATGCGGCACTGGCTCGAGCTGAGAAAATACGAATCCGAGATGGAGGAATTCCGCCCGGAGGATGGGTATCTGGCCGAGCTTAAGGCGACGACGCCGGGCCGCCTGAATGAGATGCGGCGGATGTACCCGCGGCGCCAGAAATCAGCGCGCCGGAAAGGAGACCAGCCATGAGCTCATTCGAAGTGATAGGCGCGCAGCCGGTCCACCTGACGTTGACCGTAACCGACATCGACGCCCTGATGACGGCTGGCCATGCGCAAATTATCGTCCGCATGGATCACGGGGACAACATCGAAGAATTGATCGCGGCGCTGCGGAAGCTTGCAGAGGCGCTGAACGCATAGCGCGGCACAGGGGCGAGGGTTGGCATCTCGATCGGAGGCTTGCCATGGCAAAACGGGTCATTTGCATCATGGTGTTGATGTTCCACGTCGGTTGTCCGCCGGCCGTCTTGGCCGCCTGCGGAAACGGGATGTGCGAAATTCTCGAACACGAGGACTGGAATAACTGCTGCGCCGATTGTCCCTGCCCGATCGGCAGCCAGGTCCCAAACACCTGCAATCAATACTCGGGCATGTGCTTTGTCGGATGCAATACGTTGTGCGTCCCGTTCCGATCCAACGGGTGGTCCTGCATCGACATCGATACGCGGCAGCAGGGAACCTGCCGGGACTGCATCTGCGTTCCCGACCCGCCGCCAGGACCGGAATGCGAATGTTCCATGGACCGCTCTTATCCGCTCTGCGGCGCATCGCCATGCGCTCCAAACGAAAAATTGCAAGTCACCCGCTGCAACCGCGCCACCTGCCCAGGCCACAACGAGGTGAGCTGCTATCCGGATGCCTCCTGCGCAGCGACGACCACCACCAGCACCACGAGCACGACTACATCGACCACCCACACGACGACCAGCACCACCACCAGCACCACATCGAGCGCCACGACCACGATCCCGCCGAGCGCATGCGGCGGGTACAGCCGGCTCTGTGGCCGCGTCCAGAGGATCGAAGATGGGGTCGCGATTGCGCGGATGCCGGTGGAAATCCTAGATCGGAGGGGTGTCGTAATCGGTCGACCGGAAACGGATGCAAACGGCCTGTTTCACCACGACACGGCGACCGCGGCGGGCGAGGGGGAACCCTTCACCGCCCGGCTGATACCCGCCCACAGCGAATATGCTTCCGGCGAAATTCGATTATCGACTTATGAAACGCCGATCCTGCAGCTGGGCGGCAGGATGATCCGCTTGCAGTTTTCCGGGTGCGCGCCGCGCGCATTCCTCATGATCTCGCATGAAAGTTATACGCAACCCACGCCGCCAGCCATGCGGCTTGGATCCCGCAGTCCGGAACATGCGACCGGCGTGACGGATGGGAACGGCAACGCGACGCTTTACGTCAAGCCATCGCTTCGGTATTTTCTGAATCTCTGGCCCGCGCCAGGCTATGAACGGACCGGGAATCGGGATCTCGAAACGGCGACGGGGCGAACGTTTGCGCCCGGCGATCAAATTGTTGTTCCGGCAGCATTGTGCCGATAGAGGGAACAGGCAGGAACGTAAAAATGAGCAAAGAAGATACAAAGCATGGACGTGTAAATCAAATGACGGAGGCTTGCGACATGACACGAGCGGAAGCGGAGGAGCTGCTGTGCAAACGGGGATCAGGGGCGACGTGGATATGTGCGACATTTCCGACGCGGCAGCTTGGAATTTTAAGGGGGCGCAGTAATGACTTGCCCGGCGTGCGGGAGAACGGCGCTTCCGCAATGGATATCTCGTCATGCCTATCGCAGGATTTGCGTTGGGTGTAATAAGCGGACTAAAGATTGTGGGTGTAGGCCAGAGGGGGAATGATGGAAATAACACGTGAATGGTTGACTGAAAAACGAGCCTGTCCTTCTGTCTTGGAATGGTTCGTTGCCGAGGGGATTATCGAACCGATTGAGGGGATCAGAAATCTCGTAGCTAAAGGCCACTGGGATTGGGCGAACTGGCTAATCGTCAGAGTCATGACGAAGCCGCAATATCTGGCATATGCCATTTTTGCCGCCGAACAGGTCATAGATATTTTTGAAATGAAATACCCGAACGATAAACGACCGCGCAATGCTATCGAGTCGGCGAAGGCTGTCTTGGCAAACGATACGGAGCAAAATAGATTAAACGCCGCCGCCGCCGCCGCCGCCGCCACCACCGCCACCTACGCCGCCTCCTCCGCCTCCTCCGCCACCGCCGCCACCGCCACCGCCGCCACCGCCGCCTCCTACGCCGCCTACGACTGCGCCGCTGGGGCAAGGCTGCGGGCCGAAATAATTGAGTACGGAATTAGCTTGTTGGAAAGGGGGGAATGATGATCGACTGGAACAGCGAATGTATGCAGATGACGATGGACTGCATCGGGTTTGAGTGGGAATATCCGCATTCGGAGGCCGTCGGGATGGCCGAGGCCCTGTGCGCGATACGGTTGGGGTTGTATTGAATGAAATCGCCGGAACCAGAGGATGCCGTGACTTGCTTAGACATCGAAATCGCAGTCGCTGATTACTTTAATCCCAGACAGAATCTAATCGTCCCCAATGTGTTTTGGGGTTTAGGGTTTAAACACGAGCTCGATGTCGCGGTAATGACGCCTTCGCGATACCTAACCGAAATCGAGATCAAGACCACAGCTTCCGATTTGCGCCGCGACTCCAAAAAAATTCATGGTCACGCGAGTCAGAGGATACGTCGCCATTTTTTTGCGGTTCCGGAATCGCTACAAGAACTCGCGCGCGAACTCGCGCCTCCGGAGTGGGGGATTTTAAGTTATAGCGGATACGTCTTGAACCAGATAAAAACCGCGAAATCGGTGGCGGCGCGCCCACTCGATGACGACGAGGTCCGCAAACTTTACGAGTTAGCGGCGATGCGGATTTGGACCCTTAAACACACACTTGCAACACGCATAAAACGCGATCGCATAAGACTCTCGCGGGGTGGGTACTAATGGTCATCAACAAGCACATACGGGAAGCCATGCAATCGGAACTCTTGAACATTCAACTGGAATGGATCAGATCGACGTGCGAGACTGGCATAAACGAACGCAAGCGGTGGGCTGAGTACCCGCGTAATTTCATGGCCTTGATTCAGAAAGCGATCAGTGATCCGGAATTTCTGCATCTCATTTCCGTGACGCCATTGGTCCGCCAGTCGCTCGGGTTCAAGAATAATTCGGGTACGAAAAACAAACCCATCGCCTGTCTCGACATATCGGCCAGAACCATGGCGGCGATTGAAGATGCGAACATCAAAACCGTAGGCGAGCTTTATCTGATGGCGTGCAAAAACCAACTGCGAAGAATCAAGGGACTCGGTAGCATGTATTGCCTGATGGACATAGCTCAAGGGCTACGAGATATTGGAATGCCGGTCGTGAAAATAACCGAGGGGGAGGTGACGCATGATTCATAAACCAGGATACGCGGATTACTCTGATGTATGTGATTCGGCGGTCAGATCTGGGTGGTGCTGTCGAAATTGCTACGCAAGTGGATATCTGAAGGACGGATACTGTTTAAGTTGCTGGCACTACTGCAAACAGTGCGATTGCGAAGATCAGACAGGGGAAAACCATGGAGAATAATTGTGATTCAAACTTATCTTCTTGACACCCCATTTCGCAACGAAGGTTTAAATCGATGCATGGACGTGTAAATCAAATGACGGAGGCTTGCGACATGACACGAGCGGAAGCGGAGGAGCTGCTGTGCAAATGGGGATGGGGGGCGACGCGGCTGATGGGCGGGCCCTGGATGGTGGGGCCCGTGGTAGACCAGCTGCTGGAATGCCGCGGCCAGGGGATGACGCTGGAAGATGCCGTGGATCGGGCCCTGATGGCTGGGCATTTCTCGGAAAAAAGGGAGGACTCCAATGATTAAATTCGGGAATTACGTTGAGGGAGCGAAGATGGCCAGGCTGATGCTGAACACGGCGGAGGATTATTGCAACCGGGACAAGCACGACAAAGCCCTGCGCATGATGATCCGCGCCGCGAAGGAACTCCTGACGGCCGTCAATAATCTGGCCTGGGGGATGCTCAAAGGCACGCAGCGCAAAGCGCGGCGCCAAGGAATGGTGGCGCGCAACGGCAGGCTGCGGCCGCCCGCGGCGGCGCTGCTGGCGTGTCTGATCCTCGCGGCGCCAAGCGTCGCGGGGGCGTGGACCACTGACAAAAATCCAGACCGCTATCCATCAATTGGGTGGGGGTTGCATGGCGGGGAATTGCCGGCGATCGCAAAGGAAAACGCGCGGTTTACCGAGTTCGGCGTCGACTTCCGGATGCCGGTCAGTAATTATCTGAGCCTGACCGTGGACTGGGCGCAGACGACCGTATCGAACGCGTCGCTGGGCGTGCCGACCGAGGCTAACCGGTTTGGCGCGCAGATGCGGGTCTATCTCGGGAATTTCAATTAAGTCGAAGGCTGCGCTAGGGGGGGGATACGTTGCCATGGCTGAGGAATGCCCCGCCCGGCCGGGCCATCGCGCCGGCGTGGGCCGAACTTCAAAAAAATCGGGCGGTTGCTTTCGCCAAAGCGTGGGGGGGAAAATAGCCGAGCGCGACCGGGTCGGCGTCGTCGTGGGCCTGTTTTGAGGGGCGCTGATATGCTTACATTGCCGAAAGCATTATTTATTCAATCGGAGGAATCCAGTCAATGGGATTTTCACATTACTGGCGCCGGGTCGAACACCTCGATCCGGAGGGGTTCGCCAATGCCGCAAAAGATATTCGCACGATTTTGGAACGTGTTGAGGAGAGGGGGGTAAAAATCGCCGGTCCCACCGGCGTCGGGAATCCAGAATGCGACCGGCAAACCATCGCATTCAATGGGAAGATGAATTGCGGCCACGGGTACAGGGATATGGGGAATCCGTGGCCATCGCCGGAGGCCTCTGGAATTGCCGGGGCGGAGGATCCCGTGGCCGCCGGTGAGCCGTATTTTTCGGGTCCCTATCTTCGCGCCAGGGCCTGCGGAGGGAATTGCGACGGCGGTCCTTTCGTCATTGATCGCGACTGGATTCTAGCCTCCTGGCATCGCCCGGATGGCGGGATGTTTTCATCCAGTTGCGCGACTCATTTTAAGCCGTATGATCTGGCCGTAACGGCGGCCCTGATCCGCCTGAAGGAGCATCTGGGTGGGGAAATCACGATCTCGTCGGACGGCGACGAAACGGCCTTCGCCGACGCCAAAAGGCTCTGCCGGGAGCTCTTCGGATGGCATCGGAACTTCGCCCTCGAAACCCGCGAGCCGAGCCTTGTCCCATGAAAGCGGCGCGGATGACGCGGCGGAGTATCTGTGGTGCCCGTCCTGCCGGCGGATGGTGGAACGGCATTCCGGCCGCAAACTGGGGAACGTCCGAGTGGCCAGCTGCGAGGCCTGCGCGGAGGCGAATCAGGAGGGACATTAAGGATGTCCCGGCTTTGGCGGGGTGAATTGTGACCAAAAGGCGCTATCCGTGAGGATAGCATCTGTGGAAAAATAACGCAGTGAAACGCGGGAAAAATGAAATTATGTCTGCATGGAAGAAAAAAAACCTGCGTCGTCCGATCCCATTTATGACGCGGTTTAATGCGGATGAGCGAAAACGGTTCAACGGCCTGGTCGCGGAAAGCGGGCTGACTTATCAAGAGTATGGGCGCTGCCGGCTGCTTTACATTCCTTTCGCTGCCGTGGGCGGCAATGAGCCCAGCTCCAAATCCACCGCCCTGCCGGGCCTGCCGGAATCCCGCCCGGCCCATCCGCGGGCCCGCCAGCGGCGCGCGCGCCCCGGGATCGACGGAACGGCCTGAAGCATTGTCGGAGGCTTGGGAGGGAAATTGGCGCTGCACCGGCACGTCCCAGTTGCGACGGGCGTTTTAATCAATGCGGGCTACAGGAAAAACAACGTGCGGCCCGAAGGATGGACGTTCGTGTGCCGGGCTGAATTGTTCGTCTGCCCATGCGGAAAGAAATACGCCAAACCTTGCGGCTCCAATTACCCCCACCTGGTGGAAATCGAGGGCATGGACCAATACGACCACGCCGCCCACAATTGACCCATGAACGCCCTGGAATTTGTCAAGCAATCGTTCGAAGGCAGGAATCGGGAGTCTTTGATCTTTGTGATCAGCGACCGCGAAGCGCAAAAACTTCTGGTCGCCTGGACCTATTACGGACCCGAGGTGCGCGACTTCGGCGTCCGGCCGAGCGACAACCCGCACATCGTGCTCGGCCGCCTATGGAGATCGGTTGGCCCGATCGATGCCGCGCGCCTGGGGGCGGCCGCCGGCGTTCCGGAAACACGCGCGCGGCGGATCTTCGATCGGCTATGGAAAACCTGCCTGGTGTATCCCGATGGGACGGTCTCGCCCACCGCGATGAGCGTCGTGCGCGCCGAAGTCGGCGCCTACGTAACCAACCTTGTTCCGCAGCGGAAAACCACCGCCCCGCCAGCCGCGAGCGTTAACCCGGGAGGAGCAGGTGTTCCTGGGCAGGATTCTGCGGGATTATCTGAAAGACGACCTCCCGCATCCGGAGCAAATCCGGCACGACGTGGCGCGCCTGACCGCCATCGTCACAAGGCTCGATGATCAATTGGTTCAAACGATGCGGAATCGGTCTGGCTGATTTCGTCCATGGCGTCGCAGATCCTTTTGATGATTTCACGCGAGAACCCATTCCCGCCGTCCCCCAGGAAACGCTGCGCCACCGCGAAGAACAATTCCGGAGCCAGCTCGACGCCGACTTTATCTGCGCGAACGGGTTGGTGCTTTATAACCGGCCGATGGCCAATGAACCGTTGGATTTTGGCGATCTGGCGATCTGGCACGGCGTCGCGACGGCGATGTTCGCCTGGCGTTTCGCTGCCTGCAATTCCGCTGAAACCCTTTCGGACCTGAATCGAACAGTCGGCGCGCTGCTGCAATTCTGGCCCGCCAGCGAAACGACCGGCGAAAAGATCCTGGCCCGCGGCATGCATCCATGGACAGGGGAATATCGCTATGACGTTTCAAACGACGGATGTACAGGTCACCTCTTCGGCGCCTACCACGCGGCCATCAGCGATTCAATAGGCTCCCGGATGGTGGGCCTTGAATGCATCCAGAACCTGGCCGGGGAATTGATTCTCCACGACCATGCCCTGATCAATCCGGATGGTCGACCCACCACGCATGGCAAGCTGATCAACGGACTCATGACCGACCCGACGCGGTCCGCCTTATGCCTGGCGGCGCTCTTGGCGGCGGCGGTGCTCTTGCCGAAAGGCAACACCGTCGCCATCCGCGCGGCGGAACATTTCCGGGAATTGTGGAAGCGTTACGGGCGGCTGATCGATCTTTCGGAATTCAAATTTTTGTGGCTGACGAAAACGCACGAGGCGCACCGCGCGGCGATGAACTTGTACGTGATCGCGGAACTGATGGAGCGAAGCGGCGACGGGGACGGACGCGCCAAGGCGCTGCGCGGCTTGGCGCGCATTATTCAGTTGGAGCGCAAGACGGCGAATTGGTGGATCCTGGCGCTGGCTGCGGCGCAGCAACCGGAGGGATTGAGCCGGCGGCAGGCGGTCGATCTGGCGGTTTCGCGCATGCGCGAAATAGATCCTGAAACCCGGGCGCTGCGGGTGGAGCGGCGCAACAGCCAGGAGACACACCGCTGGAAACATCATGGGATCCAATTCTTTGAATGGGGAGGAAAACTGGTCGCCAGCCAGCCGCTGCCGCCCTGGGCAATGGGGAATCAGGATTTCATGCCGCAGCGCGATCTGATGAGCGTGGATGACAATCTGGGGGAAACCAGCCAGCATCGCCGCTACACGGGCCTTGATTTCCTGGCGCCCTACTGGCTGCTGCGCAGCCGGAAACTGATCGGAGCAGAGGCATGACGTTCACGATTCCGGGGCGGCTTCCGAGCCTGAACAGGACCCTCAAAATTGGCCGTTGGCGATTTTCCCAGGCATTCAAGCGGCGCAAAGCCAAGAATCTTGTTGTTGGATGGGTTCGCTACGCGCAGCTGCCGCGATACCAGGAACCCGTTCAAATTCGCATCCGATGGGTCGAAAAGGATCGCCGGCGCGACTATGACAACATCACCGCCGGAACAAAATTTATTTTGGACGCCCTGGTACTGACCGGACGGATCCCTGGCGATTCACAGAAATGGGTCGCTCCGGTGGCGCATGAATTTGCCTATGACAAGAACAATCCCCGCGTTGAAGTCACGATCGCCGAACAATCCGAAAGCCTGATCGATAATCTGGTTGAACGCGCCCGGCTGATCGGCGCTCTGTGACCAAAAACAAAAGCCAGCAAATTCTCCACATCAATTAAACTGTTCCGGTGTACGCATCCCGTTGCCCGCTTGAGCGCTCATGGGTATTCATGTTCGTTTTGGCGCTGATTTTGCCGGCGACGCATAGATGCAAGGGAATGCCCGCCTTTGATCGTTAAACTCAGAGAGCCGCTGCGCGGCGCTTATTACAAGCCGCAATCCTGCCAGCATCCGATCTTAGCGATTCCGCAGGGATGTCTGATTGAGGCCAGGCAGATGCCGGAAGCCTTTATGTATGAAACCGCCTCTGGATGGCTGACCGGTCCGGCCGGGTGCTGGCTTTGCCATTTGCACAATGATGTTCGTGTCGTCATTAACGATGCAGCATTCAGGGAGATGTTTGATCTCATGCCGGGGGACTCTCGTGGCGCCCAATGATGGCCGCGCTCTTTCAGCTCATGACATTGAACGGATTCAAAAAGACGTCTACGCCGGCATCTACAACATTGATGATGTGGCGGCGTTGTTTAATACGATCCGCGTCTTGAGATTGGCGGCAAGCACGATGATGAAGAAATTTAAAGCCGAACCCCTGCGCAGGGTCGCAACGGCGGAACCATTGCGGAATTCAGAACTTTGCTATTGGCGGGAACTCTCCAGCATAGAGGAAGATGAGTGATTCAGGATCTAACGCAGGATCAGGCAGTCCTGGGGCTGACGGTCTTTCTGGTCATATTGGTTTTGATTTTTTGGTGGACGAAAATCTGAGGATCACGGAAGCTCTATATAGGGAAGCCAAGTTGCCCCATAAACACCTGTTTATGGGTCCGCTAAACCGCCACATCCCGATCGACGAGGTCCATGGCCACATTTTGATCCCCTTTGTGGGGCGCATTATTGAGGATTCGCCAGACCGTCCCCTTGCCAAGCCCGGCGTTGCGCGCGATCTCCCGCTGTGAAAAACCGGATGCCGCGAGTTCTCGCACCCGAGCGATCTGATCTTCCGAAAGATATCCCGGCCGGCTGGTCCAAGCCGCGCGTCCAAATTTGACGCCCTTCTCAAGCGCATAGCGCACGCCCATGCGTACCCGCTCATTGATGTTGGACCGCTCCAGCTCGGCATAACCGGCATTGATCTGGAACATGAACCGGCCGAGAGGCGTCGTGGTGTCAATATTATCCATCACAGACACAAAATCGACCTCCAATCCCTTGAGCTCATCAAGCGCCATGATGAGCTGCATGGCGCTCCTGGCATAGCGGTCGTACTTCCAAACCAGGACCGCATCGAACCGCCCGCGGCGGACCATCGCCATCATGGCATCCAGATGCTCGCGGCTTACCGCGGCGCCAGATACATCCTCATCGGCGAATTCCTGGACCTGCGTCCATCCCTTGCGCCGGCAGTACTCGCGGAGATCATGCAGCTGCGCCTGGATGGTCTGATGATCGGTGCTGACCCGCGCATAGATGGCCACCCGCCGGGGGGCCATCAGGAGGGGCTGCTGGACGGGGTTGCTAACATCAAAGAAAGCATAGCAAAGAGGATCGTTTGTCGGATATATAAAAGAATGGCAAAATTGCACTGATTCGTGACAGAGGGGAGGGGTTTTTTCTGCGCGAAGGAACCAAGGCGACGGTTGACCGTACTATTCTGATGTTACGCGCCGGTAAATCGCCGAAAGAGATCGCCTATCAGTTGAACGTCTCATGGTCTGCGGTCAAAATGATGACCCAGCGGCATGTGGAGGTGAAGCGAACCTTTATCGAAACGCATCCCCTGCGGTATCCCGCCCATTCAAGCATTTCGGAAAAAATTCCATTCCGCGAGGCGCAATTGTGACCAAAACCCGCTAGGTGAAAACATCCCATTCGCCATAGACTTTTGGGCGAATGGCAGCATTTAGAACAGCATCACGCGCACATCGCAAGGGGACATTCTTGAGGGCCTTCGCGCGCATCGGCAGAATCGGTGCCGCCGCAAGGGCCTCGCGCATTTCCCGGGATGCGATTCACGATTGGCGACGCGCCGATCCCGTCTTCCGCCGCGCCTTCCTCGTCGCAAAATCAGAATTCCATTCGACGGATAGCGAACACCTGCGAATGCATGCGGACTTTTTCCTGCAGGCAATCCGCCCACACGTCGCGCCGCCGGACTGGCCCGCCACCCTCTCCGCCGTTCATCTGGCCGTCGCCAATCGAATGTTCAAAACACAGTGTAATGATGCGGCCGCTCTGCAGGCGGATCGCACTTCTCGAGACGCGGCGGATCTGTCCGGTGCCCATATCGCGCGACCGGCTTGCGCATGCGATGGCACGGGCGGGATCCGCCGCCCCCTTTGATGCCATGTCCGCCCTGACCCTCAAACATCGCCGCTTCGTGGCCGAATACCTGAAGGATCAAAATGCCTCCCAAGCCGCCATTCGCGCGGGGTATTCGAAGAAAAACGCGAACGTGAACGGGCCGCGCCTGCTGGCAACCGCTGGCATCGCCGAGGAAATCGAGGCCCGGATGCGCAGGATCGAACGCGAGGCCGAAATTACCGTGGAACTGGTGCGCAAGGCATTGTTCACCATGGCGACCGCCGATATCCGCGAAGCATTCAATGCGGACGGCACGCTCAAGCCCATCCATGAGATCCCGGATCCTGTGGCCAAAGCCATCGCCGGGATCGAAGTCGATGATCGCCAGGGGGATCTCAAAAAGGTCCGCCTGGTGGACCGCGTGAAGCTGTGGGAACTCCTGGGGAAGCATCTGGGCATGTTCAAGGAAATGCACGAAGTGAGCGGCCGGGATGGCCGGGCGCTATTCCCGAAAATGCCGCCGATCGATTTTACGGCCATCACAACCGCCGAGCTGCGCCGCGCCATCGAAGGATACGCCCATGGCAACGGCCACGCCGGCGGCTGAGCAGGACGAGGATTTACGGCTCTTTGAAATAGGCCGGCAAATGCGCATCGAGGCCGCCAGGCGTGCGGCCCAGGAGGGGGACATCCTGCTGTGGGGGAAGGCGCTGTTTCCGGAGAAATTCAGCCTGCCATTCTGCGCGACACTGCATGGCCATTTCATCCGGATCCGGCACCTGGCCTTTACCAATAGCGAAGCGCCACGGAACCACGCCAAGACGACGATCAAGTGTTTCCTGATCCCGATTTATCAGGCGCTGAACGAGCCGTCCATGTTCCGATACTACCTCAACGTGCAGGCGACGTTGGAAAAGGCGATGGACGTGAACCGATCGATCAAGATTGAGATCGAACAAAACGAGGAGCTCAGGGAGCTATACGGCGACCAGATGAACTATGAACGCTGGACGGATCAGAAATTCGTGCTGAAAAACGGCGTGGTGTTCACAGCGCTGGGCGCCGGCCAGTCAATCCGGGGTCTGAATTACCGGAACCGGAGACCGGATTACATCATCGTCGATGATCTTTACGACGAGGACGACATTTACAATCCGGACGGGACGCAGAAAAAAAACAAATGGTTTTGGGGATCGCTCTATCCGGCCCGCGCCAAATCGAGGCGGAACTGCATTCACGTGCAGGGGACGGCGATCAACAATTACGACATTTTGGAGGAGTTGAAGAAAAAGCCGGGCGTCGTGAGCGCGACCTTCCGCGCGATCGAGAATATGGAAGAGCGGCGCGTTTTATGGCCCGAGCTGAACACCTTTGAAGGCGTTCAAAAGGAAATGGCCCTGATGGGACCCCTGATCGGAGCCCGGGAGCTGCAGAACGAAAGGATGGACGAGAAAACCTCCATCCTGAAACGTCAATACTGGCGCTATTACATGCGCCTTCCCAACGCCTTCGACGTAGCGGTCACCTCATGGGATATGACGTTCAAAACGACCAAATCCGGGTCCTATGTGTGCGGCCTGGTCATGGGACGGAGAGGGTCTGATTTTTACATCTTTCCTTGCCGGATCCGGCGGCGGATGGGATTTGTGGAAACGGTGGAATCGTTCGAATGGCTGGCGACGGAGGCGAAAAAACTGTACTCGCGGCTTTCAGGCCATCTCGTCGAGGACAAGGCCAACGGGCCCGCCGTCATGTCGATGCTGGCAAAATCCGTGCCGGGTCTGGTGCCGATTCTGCCGCATGGGTCGAAGCTCGCCCGGGCGGCCGCCGTGACCCCGGTGCTGGCGGCCGGCAACGTCTGGCTTCCGCATCCATCCATCTGCCCGGCGGATGAGGAAACCGGACAGGCGTGGGTCGATGGGTACGTGGAGGAATGCTCCAAGTTCAGGGGCGTCGACAGTGAGATTAATGACCAGGTGGACACCACGACCCAGGGGCTGATCTACCTGCTGCAAACAAGGTACCCCGCCGCCGACCAGGAGGATGGCGAACCTGCCCTGATCGGGGGCATGGACGACGACGACGAAGCGGGGGGATTCTCCGAATGATCCGGTTGATCAAGGCCGTTTATGAGCGGGCGGTGTCCTCGATGGAAGTCGAGCGCTCGCGAGCGGCAGCGGAGGCCAGGATTATTTCCGAGGCCAGCAACATTGTAGTCGACCGCCCGGACCGCGACGGATGGCACAGGCTTTTCTCCGTAAATGACCGCGAAAAAGGGCTTTCCCAATCCGACCAGTTGGAAATGATCCGGAAGGCCCGGCAATTCTATGCGACCGATCCAAACGGCCGCGCCGCCCTGGGGACCATGGTTCACTACATCATGGGACGCGGTCTGACGATTACGCCCAAAAGCAAAGACCCCGAGGTCTGGTATATCTGGCAGGAATTCTGGACCTCGCCACGCAACCGCATGGCCCTCCGTCAATTCGAGATCCCGCTGCGGTCCCTTCGGGATGGCGAGCTATTCATGGAGTTCTTCGACCAGGATGAGCAGGGCAATAAAACCGGCAAGACGACCATTCGATTCATCGATCCGCTGATGGTCCGCGCCGAGGACTCGAAACTGGCGCCGATTTCGCAAACCCTGAATAACGGCGTCAACACGGATCCGGAGGATGTCGAAAAGGTCCTTAGCTACACCGTCCGGAAGCGCGAAAACGAGAATGAATTCCGCCAGGTGTCGGCCGAGAACGTCGTCCATATCAAGCTCAACGTGGACAGCGATCAGAAGCGCGGGGAAACGCAGTTGTTGCCGATCATGAAACTGATCAAGCACTACGACCAGTGGCTTGAAAACCGCATCATCCTCAACAAGATCCGCTCCGCGATCGTCCTGGTGCGCAAGGTCGAAGCGGCAACCCCCAGCGAACTGTCCAGCCTGGCGGCGACCCTTCCGGCGGCCTCTACTCCGGCAACCGAATCCAGGAAAAAGAACATACGCGGCGGCACCATCCTGACGGCCGGGCCAGGGGTGAGCTATGAGATGCTTTCCCCGAACCTGAATGCCGCCGACGCCAAGGAGGATGGGCGCAACATCAAGACCTCGATGGCCGCCGGGATGAACCTTCCGGAATACGTCTTTGGCGATGCCTCTAATGCAAATTACGCTTCCAGCCTGATCGCCGAAAGCCCGATGGTAAAGGCAATCCAATACTGGCAGATTTTCTTTGAGCATTGGTTCTCCGCCATTTACCGGAAGGTGATCCAATCGGCGGTAGATGCCGGCGTCCTTGCAGCGCCGAATGACGATGAATTCATCTCGCGCCTGCGCAAGATCCGGGACATCAAGGAGCAGGATGAAGAGGGCGAACCTTCTCGCCGCCAGCAGGCGATCGCCGAACTCATGCCGGAGGGCCGCCTGGAATCGCCCAGTGAAATCTTTTTCGGCTGCGATATGAGCTGGCCGGAGATCGTGCATAGGGACCTTAAAGGCCACATCGAGGCGCTATCGATCGCTCGGCAGAATGGATGGGTCGCCGATCCAACCGCATCCAGCGCGATCGGGTTTGACTATGACGAGGAAGTGCGCAAGCAGCGGATGATCGAAGCGGAGGCGTCCAGGACCGGGAATCCACTCCTGGGAAAAAGCGAAGGCGATATCGGGGATGATTTTGAGATGGACGCCGAGATGGAGGATATCTTAAGCGGCCTTGGACCGGAAGAACGGGACGCCGTCTTGAAAGCCCGGGATCCGCGAGAGGTCGTGCGGATCATGACCAAACGCAAGGCGGCCGCTGCGGCCGCCGGCCGGGAGGATTGACGATGGAATTAAAGCTGGCGACTGCCAACGACATGCGCAAGACGATGGACGAGCACTTCCGGCTGGACTCGCAAATTATGGGCGAGATCGGGAATATGACGCTCGCCGGGAAGCGTCGCATGGCCGATCAGATCGCGGGATACTGCGCCGATTGCGAGAAAGAGGCGAAATGATCCTGGCCGAATCCATCCGCTGGACGCCGCAGGTCCATCAGGTCCTGCGCTTCTATCCGACGGCGATCAAATCACGCAACTGGCCGGAGATCGCCAGGCTGGCGAACGCGGGGGAGCTGGAGGCCGCCAAGGAACTTGCTTCCCGCGGCGAATCCAATCGCGGGATCCGCGCCCGCAATGTGATGGCCAGGAACCTCGCGATCGAGCGGGGAGAATTTCTTCGGCGGATCGCCAACATGGAAAAGGCGCTGCGCGCGATGACGGATGCCTATGGCGAACGCCTGACGCAGAGAGTCATTTCCATGGGGGATGACTATTCAAAACTGCGGTCCTTCAATGATGTTCTCCACGATGAGACGGTATCCCTGCGCAAATCCATGCGGATTTGGATCAACGCTGGGATCCGCGACGCCGCCCGCATGGGGTATCGGCACATGGGGAATGCATTGATTCCCATCTTCAAGGCCAATCGGGAGGCCGCCGAGCGCGAAATCCTGGCGGATCGGGCGATTTACGAAGGCAAGCTGGCGTTTGGATTGACTGTCGGGTTCGCGGCGCGCGCCAAGGCGACGGTGTCCGCTGCGGATGTAACCGATGATCTGGCGAAAATCATCCGCCTGGTGACCAAGCGCAATCTGGCCGGGCTTAATCCATCGGAGCGCGTATGGGAACTGACGACCCGCGCTGAGCAGGATCTTAAACGCATCGTGGCCAACGGGATGGCGGCCGGCGACAATCCCGCTGTGACTGCCAGGAAGCTAAAGAAATACATCTCCCCGCGCGTGGCCCGCGCGACGGAACTCGGCATTGAAACCGGCCCAGGGGTCTATCGCAGCCCTTATAAAAACGCCATGCGCCTGGCCCGGACCGAAATGAACCGGACCTACACCCAAGCGACGGTTAATTTTACGAAGCAAAAGCCCTGGATGCAGGGCGTCGATATCGTGTTATCCCCCGTCCATTCCGACGCGGACGATTGCGATGGGTTGGCGGCGGGTGGGCCTTACAGTCCGGAGGAGGCCGGCGAGCTCCTGCCGGCGCATCCGCATTGCATTACAGGTGACATGCGAGTTGGAATCCTTGAGGGAGTTGCCGCATTACGGTCAGTTTACAGTGGGGAGATATTTGAGGTGTGTATGGCCGATGGCCGTCGGTTGTCCATCACCGCGAATCACATGATGTTCACGCGGCGCGGATTTGTCAAAGCGCAATCTTTGGTTGAGGGCGATGAGATACTGGATGGCTCCGGCATTGATTGGCAAACGCTTCATGGACCAAACAATCACCGTATGCCAGCCCGCGCGGCAGATGTATTTGAAGCGCTTTGTAAAACGCGCGGAATGGCGTCCATAGGCATGCCAGTGTCCTCCGAACACCTCCACGGCGATGGACGATTCTGCGACGGCAATGTCGACATTGTACGGACCGATTGCCTTTTGCGAAAGCGTATTGATGCCGCATCCGTGCAGGCTGATAGTCAATTGCGCTTCCGCGCGGCTTATTCCACTTTGCCGCCTTTCCCTGGCGAGAGCCAGCTTCGCGAGGTGTTCCGGCGTATTGCGTGCGCCTTTGCGTATCCGATGCGCGGCCTCGGCATTGCGGCTGCGCCACGCCCTGCTTTTTCTGGACATCCAAATTCTTTGCGCCTCAGATGGGGAACGCAGAGCGATACCGAGATGGATGAGACGATCAGTAATGCACGCACGCGAATATCCGACAGTTTCGCTGATCTTCTTAATCGATTCGCCGGAACGATATCGGCGGAGAAGATCATTCTTATCAATCGGAGCGCGGTAGTACGGGCGCCCGTGTTTGATTTCCATACGGAAAACTCAGTGTACCTTATCGAAGGGCTAGTGAGTTCAAATTGCATGTGCCGGATCGTTCCGCGCATCGATCCGAAGTATCTCGGGGAGGAAGAATGAAAGGCGAGATTATCGCGCCGGCCATGGGGGGCGCTTGGGGGGGGAACCATGCATAAGAAAAACGGCACCACGCCTATTGAATTCACGTCGGACCTGTCCGAGGCGATGCTATCAGCCAAAGTAGACCGGGAACAGGGCGTGATTGAGGGAGTGGTCATCCTGACGGGAGAGAAGGTATCGCGAAACAAAACCTTCTACACCAAAAAGGCGCTGCAGGAAGCGGTAAACCGTTACGAAGGCGCCAAGATGTTCCTGGATCATCCGCGCAAGGGAGAGGACGTTCGCTCCGTGCGGGATTTCGGCGGGACCTACCGGAACATTCGCATCGAGGAAGGGAAGTATTTGAAGGCGGATCTTCACCTGGTCCCTATCCGGGAGGTGCGGGACCTGGTGCTTCCCATCGCCGAGTCGAAGCCTGCCGGCGTCGGGCTATCCATCCGCGATCGCGGGCATGGACGCGAGGAAAACGGTGTTTTCCTTGTCGAGGGCTTTGCGGCGCGCGGGCCGTACTCGATCGACCTCGTCACGGAGGCATCGGTCAATGAGACATTGTTTGAATCCAACCAAGGAGGGGACGACATGGACTTGTCGAAAGTAACCCTTGATGAGCTCGCGGCGGGCAATCCCGCTCTGGTCGAAAGCATCCGAACGACCGAGCGCCAGTCCGTTGTGAGGGAATTCGAGGAGAAGATCAAAGCGGGAGAGGACGCGCCGAAGATCCTGGCCAAGGCCAGGAAACTGCTGGCGCTGACTGAATCGGAGCTTCCCAAGGAAGTCGCCGACAAAATCAAGCCCGTTGTGGAAGCGGAAGCGACCACTCCAGAGGCGGCCGATGCCATTATCAAGGCGCAAAAAGAAATTCTGGAGGCGATGAAGCCCGCCTCGAAGCCGGATCCAAAAATCACCGGACATGGCGCTTCAAAGAACACGAACCTGAGCGAAGGGGAGCTGCCGTCTGACGACGACCTCGCCCGCGCGCTCGTGGGATAAAGGAGGACAAACATGAGTGACTTCGACGGAGCAAAATTCGTGCGTGGCGTCGAGCTCATCGAGGACTTCCCCATCGCGTCGGGAACAGTCGTCGAAGTCGGCGACCTCGTCAAGATTTCCGGCGGCGATGTGGAACCTTTGGGGGCGACAACGGACAACTTGGTGTTTATTGGGGTGGCCAAGGAGGCGCACGCGGCGACGGATGCCGCCGGCCGCGTTTCAGTGGCAATCGCCAACGGGGGCGCCGTGTATAGGATGACCCTGGATCAGTCTTCGACCTTCGTGGTCGGAAATAAATTCCAGGCCTATACATCGGATCCGGAAAAGAAGCTGGTGGATTCGGATACCGACTATATCGCGATTGCGGTGAAGGAGGGCACCACGGTGACAGAGGCGGACGTCATCTTCTGCACCCCCGCTACGCATATCGCGGA
>Ga0075326_1000031_pt1 | contig 33354 bp, 31 predicted proteins | sample MayberrySE_Catta_3_FD_120052 | JGI IMG/M metagenome (GOLD analysis project Ga0075326, IMG submission 120052) | Natural and restored wetland microbial communities from the San Francisco Bay, California, USA, that impact long-term carbon... | ecosystem: Environmental > Terrestrial > Soil >...
CACGATGACGCCGAACCACAGCGTGCCGAAGCGGATGATAAAGGTCGCGACGGCCGCCGCGCTGTTGCTCACCCCCACGATCGTCGTCGTCAGCGTCACGAGCGCCGCTTCGGCCACGCCGAGGCCGCCCGGCGTCATCAGGATCGCGCTCGCGAGCGTCGCGATCGGCAGGATGAACGCCGCCTGCAGCAGCAGCTCGCCGCCGCCGGTCGCGCCGATGCCGACGAGCGTGAAGTAGAAGCCGAGGACCTCGAAGAACCACGAGACGGCGCTCAGCAGGCTCATCATGACCACGGCGCGCGGCGCCATCAGCGTGTACGTGGAGTCGTACAGCTCCTCGAGCTGCGGGGTGAAGCGGTTCAGGACGGGCAGCTTGCCGAGCTGGTGCAGGATGAACATCGCCGACGGCCGGTGGCGCGAGATCGCGACAAACGCGGCCGCGCCGAGCGCGACGACCACGAACGCGATCCAGAAGTCGCCGAAGACAAAGACCCCGGCCGAGCAGATGATCAGAAGCGCGATGCTGTCGGTCAGCCGCTCGGCCACGAGGATCGGCGCCGAGCGCGCGATCGGCGTGCCGTGGACCTCGCGCAGCAGGTAGCTCTTGAGCCACTCGCCGACCTTGCCGGGCGTGATCACCATGCCCATACCCGACATGAAGATGAGGAAGCTGTCGCTGCGCTTCAGCCCCTCAACGCCAATTAGCCGCAGGTAGTACTCCCACTTGATGAACCGGAAAAGGTAGTTCATCGTCGTGAGGACGAGGATCAGCGGGAGGAGCGCCCAGTTGAAGTCGCTCAGACTCTCGAGCACCTCGTCCAGGTCGACGTAGAACGTAACGCCCGCATAGACGACGACCGCCAGCAGGATCGAGAGCAGTAGCTTGCCGCGCAGATTCTGAACGTTCACAGCGCCCCACTACTATAACTCGGCAAGCAGGCTCGGGTTAGGAGGGATCTACTTAGGGATGCTCCCTACGCGCGTCCACCGCGCGAAGCCGCGAGAACGTGTTGGGGCTAGCCCGCAGCCACCGGCGCGGTGCTCGGCTGGAGCGCGCCCTCCTCGGCGTAGCGGGCGAAGAGCTGCCCCCACGGGGACTCCTCCAGCCACGCCTCGTAGATTTTGCGCTCCTTCATTGGCCAGTGGAGGTAGTCGTGGTACGCCTCCGACCAGAAGTTTGCGACGTGCACGAGCGGCGTGTGGAGGACGGCCTTCTGGAACACGCGCGTCGGGCCGTACCAGGCCAGCCAGCCCATCACGCTGTGCATCGACCCACCGACCTTGAAGCCCCACGACTGACCGGAGATGTCGTCGCCGACAACCTCGATCTCGTTCGGGTCCCCGACGCCGAGCCCCTGCTCGTGGGCGATCTGGATGTACGGGATCGTCAGCGGGTCCATGCCCATCATCTTCGCCGCGACCGCGTCGATCGCGACCTGATCGCCGGAGCCGAGGATGACGTCCTTGCGGACGGGCTCCATCGTGCGCGGGCCGGGGCCGTTGCCGGCCGTGGTCCCGTCCATCAGCGCGAAGATGCCCGGGTGGATCTCCTGCTGGATGTTCAGCAGGTCGACGAGCGTCTCGTGGATGTGGCTGTGTGTGTAGTGGCGGTTCGTGTTGAGCAGGCCGCCGAACGCGTTCTTCATCGCGCCGGTGGTCGTCGTGTAGATGTGGCACTTCACTGTCGGCAGGTGGACGATGTTCTTGCCGTGGAAGTAGTCCGGGATCTTGATGCCTTCCGGGAAGATCTTGTCGAGGACGAGCATCGGCTTCTTCGGCTGGATGACCTCCCACGACATGTCCTCGTCGCGGAAGTTGAACTTCACATCGACGCCATGATGCTTGAACACCGGCACGTAATGGTTGAGGTCCTCGCCCTTGAAGGCGTCGGTGACGACGGTCTTGTTCTGGACGCAGGTGAGGTCGTTGTAGCCCATCGCGCGCAGGCCCGTGATCGACGCTTCGAGCTGCCACGGGGTCGTGTTCGCCGACGGGAACGGGTAGTGCCAGGAGATGTTGTCCTTGAGGATCGTGTGCGCCGACGGATCGAGGATCTCCCTCGCGCCGCCGAGCTCGTAGAGCCGGTGGTAGTCGTCGTGGACCGTCTCGGGCTTCGTGAATAGGACTGCGACCTTGGACTTGCTCATGACTTGCCGACGAGCCCCTGCTTGCGGGCGATCGTGGACTTGACCTCCTCTACGATGGCATCGGCAGTGAGGCCGTATTTCTCCAGTAGCTCTTCCGCACTGCCTGATTCAGCATACCGCGTCACGCCGACCGCCCCCATCGGGACTGGCGTAGTTTTACCCACGTACTGCGACACCATCGCCGAGACGCCCGTGCGGATCAGATGTTCTTCCGCAGTGATGATCGCGCCGGTCTCGCGCGCGGCGGCCGTAATCGCGGACTCGTCGTGCGGACTCACGGTGGCCATGTTCAGCACGCGGCAGGCGACGCCCTCATCGGCGAGCCTGTCCGCGGCCTCGAGTGCGGGCCCGACCATCAGGCCGACCGCGATCACCGTCGCGTCGCTGCCGTCCCGGAGCTGGTCGGCCTTGCCGAGGCGGAACTGGTAGGTGTCGTCATAGATCACCGGCACCTTCGAGCGGCCGGTGCGGATGTAGAACGGGCCGTCGGTCTTCGCCGCGACATCGATCGCCTGGCGCGTCTCGACGACGTCGGCCGGACAGATCACGTTCACGCCCGGCAGCGAGCACATCAGAGCGAAGTCCTCGATCGCGTGCGCGGAGATGCCGTCGGGACCGACGCTGATGCCGGCGTGGCTCGCGACCATCTTTACATTGAGGCCGGGTTGGGCGACGCTCACGCGGATCTGGTCGAAGCAGCGCCCGGGCATGAAGACGCCGAACGTGCTGCAAAAGGCGATCTTCCCCGCGGCGGCCAGCCCGCACGAAACGCCGATCATGTTCGCTTCGGCGATGCCCACCGTGATGAAGCGGTCGGGGTAGTGTTCCTGGAACTTGCGCGCCGTCGTCGACTTCCCGAGGTCGGCGTCGACGACAACGATGTCGAGGCCACCCTGCGCAAGCTCGATCAGCTTCGGCCCGAGGGCCTCACGCGTCGCGGCGGGCGGCGTGTCAACGGCGGTCATGCGCCGATCTCCGCGAGCGCCTTCTCGAGCTCTTCATCGTTGGGGCCCTTGCCGTGCCAGTCGGGATTGTTCTCCATGAAGCTCACACCCTTGCCCTTGGTGGTCTTCGCGATGATCACCGTCGGCTTGCCCTTGATCTTTTTCGCGTCATCGAACGCCGCCAGGAGCTGGCCGAGGTCGTGGCCCTCGACGGTGATCGAGTGCCAGCCGAAGGCGTTGAACTTGATGTCGAGCGGCTCGAGCTCCATCGTGTCCTTCACGAAGTAGTCGTTCTGGACGCCGTTGCGGTCGACGATCGCGCAGAGGTTGTCGAGGTCGTAGTACGGCGCGCACATTGCCGCCTCCCACGTCTGGCCCTCCTGGCACTCGCCGTCGCCGAGAAGGCAGTAGACGCGGTAATCGCGATGGTCGAGCCGCGCCGCCAGGCACTGCCCGATCGAGTACGAGAGCCCCTGCCCGAGGGAACCCGCCGACATCTCGATGCCGGGCGCTGTGTTCACCTTCGGGTGGCCCTGGAGGCGGCTGTCGAGCTGCCGGAACGTCATCAGCTCGTCGGTTGGGAAGTAGCCGGCCTCTGCGAGCGTGCCGTAGTAGACCGGCGTCGCGTGGCCCTTGCTCAGGATGAAGCGGTCGCGGTCGGACCAGTCGGGCTGGTCGGGCCTGTAGGTCATCACGCGGAAGTACAGCGCGGTCAGGATCTCGACCGCCGAGAGCGAGCCGCCGGGATGACCGGACCCGGCCGCGTGCGTCATCTCAATGATGTGGCGGCGAATGCGTCGCGTAGTAGCGACCAGCTCCTCGGTTGTCTCCGTAGCTACCAATGGGTGCTCCTCAGCGGTGATTTGGCGTCCCTACGGCCATTATAGAAGCTCTGCGGTTAGCGTCTACGACTTATGGTAGGAGGCCCTGGTAAGCCACCGAACGTGTACGCTGCCACACTTCGCGCATCCAATCCATCGCTATAATCCGGCCATGCCCACGTACAGGTTCAAGCAGGTCGACGTGTTCACGGACCGGCCGCTGTTCGGGAATCCGGTCGCAGTGGTGCTGGACGCCGACGGCATCGACCCGGACCAGATGCAGCGCATCGCGAACTGGACGAACCTCTCCGAGACGACGTTCCTGCTGAAACCGACCGCACCCGACGCGAGCTACCGCGTGCGCATCTTCACGCCGCAGCACGAGCTGCCGTTCGCCGGCCACCCGACCATCGGGACGGCGCACGCAGCGTTAGAGGCGGGCGTGATCAGCGGCGCGTCGTTCTCGCAGGAGTGCGGGGCGGGCGTCCTGCCGATGACGGCTACCGAGAGCGAGGCCGGACGCCGCATCGCGGTCGAGGCCCCGGAGGCAGTGTTGGTGAAGGAGTTCGGCGGCGAGATCGAGGCACTGTCGTTGGCTTTGGGCGCGACTGTGCTCGCCGACCCGACCCCGGCCGCGATGAACAACGGACCGGTCTGGGTGTTCTGCCGCCTGGAGAGCGCCGCCGCGATCGCCTCCCTCAAGCCGGACATGCAGGCCGTCGCGGCGATGAGTCGCGAACACGGCCTTACAGGGCTAGTGTCGTACGCGCTACTCGACGGTGACGGCCCGCGCATCCACATCCGCTGCTTCGCTCCGGCCTTTGGCGTGCCCGAGGACCCGGTCACCGGCAGCGCGAACGCCGCCCTCCCCGCCTCTCTCGCGCACGCCGGCCAGCTCGACCTCCTCGGCGAAGAGTACGTCTCGACGCAGGGAACGGAGCTCGGGCGCGACGGTCGCGTCTTCGTCCGCGTCCTCGACGACAACGGGCGCGCCGAGATCGGCGGCCACGCGATGACCGTGGTCGAGGGCGTACTCAAGGTGTAGCGTTATGAAACCTGGCCTCGAACGGCCCAGGCTCGAACGTTCATCCTAATCCCGCCGTCCGCCTCAACTGGGAGGCGGCGCCGGAGCTCCTCGCGCAGTCGGACGCGTTGTTCGTCTGCAAGTGAGGCCACGTAGCCGGGCGCCGATCCTTGTCCACCGAGAAACGGAATCCAATAGTCGTCGAAGGATGCGAACACTGTGGCTACCTCTATCGCCCGGACGTCGACTGCCTTCAGGCCACTCTCCTTGACGAGCCGGGAAAGCGCGTCCGGATTGCAGATTGTGAATCGAACTCCCTGGTCGAGGTTCTTCGCAGCGGGATCCACGGCACCCGCAGCGTCCCAGAAGGACCGCGTAATCTCCATCCCGTCGGCGTAGTCCCACACGTACGCGGCCATGACACCGCTGGGTCGGGTCACCCGGCGCGATTCAGTCAGGGCAAGGGCCGGATCATTCAGGAAATTCAGCACCAAGCCGGAAACCGTGACATCGCAGGCTTGATCTGGCAGCCCCGTTTCGGTCGCATCGGCAACCCGAAACGTCGCCCGAGGGTCGTTAATGTGGCTGCGCGCGCGTCTGATGAATCCCGCCGACGGGTCCACGCCAACAATCGAGTCGGGCTCGCAATGCTCCAGGATCGCTGCACTGAGCATCCCGGTCCCGCAGCCTACGTCCAACCACGCCAACCCTCCCGACAGGTCGAGCCACTGAAGGAACTCGTCGGCCACGAGGCTGCTCCACCGGCCCATGTACGAGTCGTACGCCTTGCCCTGCTGCCAGGTTTCACTACTCGACATGCCCGCATTCTAGCCGAACAGGCAATGCTCCCTCGGATAAGCACGCTGGTATACTTCGCGCTGTATGGACGAACAGCGACTACGCGACCTGCTCGAAGGCGTCGCCGACGGAACGAGGAGCATCGAAGCCGCGGTCGCCGACCTGCGGCTGTTGCCATATGAGGACGTCGGGTTCGCGAAGATCGACCACCACCGAGCCCTGCGCGACCTCCTGCCGGAGGTCGTGCTGGCCGAGGGCAAGACGCCGGTGCAGACTGCGGAGATCGCGACGAAGCTCACCGACCGCGCGGGCCGGCTGCTGATCACGCGGGCCGGCCCCGAACACGCCGACGCCGTGCGCGACGCCCTCCCTGAAGCGACCTATCACGAAATCGCGCGCCTGATCACGCTCGAGCGCGAACCGGCGCGCCGCGACCCCGGCGTGACCGTGCTCTCCGGCGGCACCGCCGACCTGCCGGTCGCCGAGGAGGCCGCCGTCACCGCCGAGCTCATGGGCTCGGAAGTCGAGCGCATCTACGACGTCGGCGTGGCAGGGTTGCACCGCCTGCTCGACCACATCGAAGCGCTGCAGGCGGCGCGGGCGCTGGTCGTCGTAGCCGGCATGGAGGGCGCGCTCCCGAGCGTCGTCTCCGGCCTCGTCGTCGTGCCCGTGATCGCGGTGCCGACCTCGGTCGGCTATGGCGCGAGCTTCCGCGGCATCGCGCCGCTGCTCGCGATGCTGAACGCCTGCGCCGCGGGCGTGAGCGTCGTCAACATCGACAACGGTTTCGGGGCGGGCTACCAGGCCGCGCTCGTGAACCGGCTCGCCCTGAGCGAGCGTCCGGACTAGCACCATGACCGTCACCAGGGAAGCCATCGAGCGCGGGTTGCGCGACCTCGGCTTGGGCCGCGACTCGCACGTCCTCGCGCACACGTCGTACAAGTCGTTCGGCGGCGTCGAAGGCGGCCCGCAAGCCGTCGTCGAAGCGCTCGTCACCACCGTCGCGACGCTGATGATGCCCGCGTTCGCCGGATACCACACGGCGGTCTGGGACGAGCGCGGGCTGGTCGAGAACAACGCTTATCCGCCGGAGCCGCCGGAGGGCTGGGACATCAGCCAATCGACCCCCTACACACACGACACGCCGGCAAGCCCGAACATGGGCATCATTAACGAGACGTTCCGCCGCGAGTACGCGGTGGCGCGCACCGCCAATCCGATGGTGTCTTTCATCGCGTATGGTGAGATAGCACACGACCTATGCGGCCCCGGCACGGAGTACGACGCCGTCGAGCCGATCAAGCGGCTGATGGCATCGGGAGGCCAGGTGTTACTGATGGGTGTGACGCACACCAACAGCACGGCGATCCACCTTGCCGAACAGCTCGCGGGGCGAACGATGTTCGTGCGCTACGCAATGACGCCGGACGGCGTTCGCGCCGCGGAGTCGGGCGGCTGCGGCAACCCGTTCGACGATCTGCAACTGCACGTCGAACATCTCGAGCGCCGCGTGCAAGTAGGTGGCTCGACGCTGCGCGCGTACGCGCTCCAACCATACGTCGACATCGCACGCGGACTCATCGAGCGCGACCCTGAGGCGCTGCTCTGTCCGCCCGTCCAGAACTGCGTCCGCTGCGACGCGCACCGAGCACGGGTGCCGGCATGAAGGTCGCCTACCTCGACTGCGTCTCCGGCATCAGCGGCGACATGCTGCTCGGCGCGTTGGTCGACGCCGGCCTACCAGTCGACGACCTCCGCGCCGATCTCGCGAAGCTCGACCTGTCCGGCTATCGCCTCGAGTCGCACAAGACGACGCGCGGCGGCCTCGCCGCGACAAAGGTCGACGTCATCCTCGAAGAACAGCAGCAGCCGCACCGACGTCTGCCCGACATCCTCGCGCTCATCGACGCGAGCGCCCTCCCCGACTCCGACAAGCAACGCGGCGGCGACGTCTTCCGCGCGCTCGCCGAGGCCGAAGCACAGGTCCACAACTCGTCCCCCGACGAGGTCGAGTTCCACGAGATCGGCGCCGTCGACGCGATCGTCGACGTGATGGGCACCGTCGCCGGGCTGCGTATGCTGGCCGTCGAGCAGCTCTGTTGCTCGCCGCTCCCTGCGGGAGCGGGCTGGGCCGCGGCCCAGCACGGCCAGATCCCCGTTCCGGCCCCTGCCACCCTGTCGCTGCTCACGAAGGCCGGGGCGCCGTTGCGTCCCGGCCCCGACCCCGACATCGAGCTCGTCACGCCGTCAGGCGCCGCGATCGTCGCCACGCTGGCAACGTTCGATCGTCCCGCCATGACCCTCGCGAGCGTCGGCTACGGTGCGGGCAGCCGCGACCTCGAGGGCCGCCCGAACGTGCTGCGCGTCTGGCTCGGCGAGACGCAGGCCGCGACGAAGACCATGCTCCTCATCGAGACGAACATCGACGACATGAGCCCCGAGATCGCCGCGTATGCGCAGGAGCGCCTCTTCGAGGCGGGCGCCGCCGACGTCTGGGTGCAGTCGATCCAGATGAAGAAGAACCGGCCCGGCATGCTGCTGTCGGTGCTCTGCGCGGCGGACCTCGAAGACGCGATGGTCGACGTGCTCATGCGCGAGACGACGACGCTCGGCGTGCGCGTGCGCGAGGTCGCCCGGCACGAGGCCGAACGCGAGACGCTCGCGCTCGAGTCGAGCCTCGGGCCTGCCGCCGTGAAGGTGAAGCGCCTGCCGGGCCGCGAGCCGGTCTTCGCTCCTGAGTACGAGGCCTGCGCGAAGCTCGCCCGCGAGCGCGGGCTACCGCTCGCCGAGGTCTACCGCGTCGTCGAGGCGGAGGCGCGAGAGCGGCTCGACGGCTAGGCCGCTATACTGCGCCGGCTATCCCACATCACATCAGGAGGTCGCATGAACACGATTGTCGCGCGCATCAAGATCAAGGACGGCAAGGAGGACGAGGCGCTCGCCGCGCTCAACAAGATGGCCGACGGCGTCACCGAGAAGGAGCCCGGCACGCTCGCCTACGTCATCCATCGCTCGCTGGACGACCCGTCCGAGATCGTCTTCTTCGAGCTGTACACCGACGGCGAGGCGTCAAAGGCCCACTCCGGCGGCGAGTCGATGAAGGCGTTCCAGGCCAACTTCGCGGAGCTGTTCGACGTCTCGCAGGTGAAGATCGAACGCCTGGAGCGCGTCGGCGGCGTCATTCGCGCGGGCGCGGCGACGTAGCCTCCTTTGTCATTCTGAGCCCGCCGCCGGCGGTGACGTGAGGCCTCATTGTCATTCCGAGGCCGCAGGCGAGGAATCTAGTTCCCTGCGCTGCAGAGTTGCTCCACCAGGGTGGAGATCCCTAACGCGTTCGTCCGTCACTACGCCGTAGCCAGAAGATTCCTCGTCGCCCTGCGGGCTCGTGAGAATAACGGAGGCCTTCATACATGGGATCGCATCCCTCGACAAGCTCGCGATGGAGGTTGCCCGCGACCCATGGCCGCGCCCCCAAGACCCTTGACCCTAGACCTTAGACCCTTGAAACTGCGCCGGACATGATCAGGCTCATCGCGCTCGACCTCGACGGGACGCTGCTCGGGCCGGACTCGCGCGTCGGCGAGGAGGACACGCAGGCCGTCGTCGCCGCCCGCGACGCGGGCATCCACATCATCCTCAACACCGCGCGCTGGCACGGCATCGCCCAGCGCACCGCCCGCCGCCTCGAGATCACCGACCCGATGATCTGCATGTCGGGCGCCCACGTCCAGGCCCCGGACGGCGAGGAGCTGCTGCACCTCAAGATCCCGACCGACATCGCCCGCGAGATCGCGCAGGCCTGCGACGAGGGCGAGTACGAGACCTACTCGACCGTCGGCGGCGTGACCTACATGCGCACGCCGTGGGAGGCGCAGATCGACGTCCAGCGCCTGCCCAAGGACATGCGCCTCGCGCGCACCCACCTCGAGCACATCACCGAGCCCGCGACCGGCTTCGTCGTCTTCGGCTCGGAGGCCGTCGACGCGCTCCGCTACACGTTCGCGGAGCGGTACGCGGACCGGCTTGCCTTCCCGATCGGCACCGGCGTCCAGCGCTACGTCACCATCACCGCCGGGCCCGCCGACAAGGGCACGGCGCTCAGGGTCGTCCTCGACCACCTCGGCGTCGCGCCTGAGGAGGCGATGGCCGTCGGCGACGCCGAGCCCGACCTCGACATGTTCGCCGTCGCGGGCGTGGGCGTCGCCATGGGCAACGCGATCGACAGCGTGAAGGAGCAGGCCGACGCCGTCGCGCCGTCGAACGCCGAGGCCGGCGTGGCCTGGGCGATCCGCACCTACGCGCTCGACGCGGCGTAGGCGTAGCTGTGGCCAGCTACGGTCGCCGGTGAGGCGAACGGCTATGGATAGGAATAGTCGTACTCGTATCCGTAGTCGTAGTCGTATCCGTAGTCGTAGTCGTATCCGTAATCATAATCATATCCGTAGTCATAGCCAGAACCGTAGTCGTACTCGTATCCGTAGTTGTAGCCGCTGTCATAGCCATAGTCCAGACCCTGTCCATAGTCGTAACCTGGCCTGGTATCGTAGGCCGACCCGCTGGGCGCAGTCCCCGTACAACTCGTGCTGCCAAACAAGGAGTCCCGACAACGGACGTCCATGTCGCCGCTACAGCTTGAAGACGTGCCAAGCAGTGACGTTCGGCAGCGCATGTCGATGTCGCCAGTGCAAGTCGTCGAGCTACCTAGCACCGACGTTCGGCAGTTGTAGTCAACGTCCCCGCTGCACCTGGTCCTATTGCCAATCAGGGAGTCTCGACAGTTGACATTGAGATCACCACTACACCGCGTCGAGCTCCCAACCAGTGAATCTCGACACGTATAGTTCAGATCACCGCTGCACCGAGTGCTATTGCCCAGAAGAGATTGTCTGCACCTGACATCGATTGTGCCGTCCCGTTCAATCGGTGACGTGCCAACTATCGGCAAAGGTGAATCGAAGTCCGACCCGCTCGTGCGCTGAGAAGGCACATGAATCGGATCATCGATGGGATCGATCCGCGGACGTACAAGCGGCAAGCTGGACGGCGAACGCGGAGAAGCTTCTACGCCGCTGGTCCTTTCAATCGCCTCTGCTTGCTCAGCAACTTCTGCCGAGTCGGGTCTCGTGTTGACACTGTCGGAAAGTGCCGACATCGCGCCCACCGTTGCGGCTATCATGAGCAGTACCAACGGTAGAGCAAGGACTCTGGGAACTAGCCGACGGCCGACCGCCTTTGCTTCCTTTGGCTCAGACACAGTGCCATCTTCATGTGCTGGGAGTTCGGTCGTAGTCGAGACAAGCTCTGGCGGCACTGAGGAAACACTCTGATCTCGTTGCCCGGCTGCCTTTCGCATAGCAGGCGAAACAACGCACGAAGGGCAACGCCTCGCGCCGATCCTCTGCTCGAAGTTTGAGAGAGGGCGGCCGCACACCTCGCAGAAACCAGTCATTACGCTCCCAAGCCTACGCCCGCCCGCGCAGAACGTCAAGCTGGAACGGACTAGCCACCCAGAACGCGTTGTGGCACCATGGGCAATGGAGTCAACGTGGCTGAACAGTCGACCATAGAGTGGACGGAGTCTACATGGAACCCCGTTACGGGATGTTCCAAAGTATCTCCTGGATGTGCACACTGCTATGCCGAGACGTTCGCCGAGAGGTTCCGTGGGATCCCCAACCACCCCTACGAACAAGGATTCGATCTAAAGCTCTGGCCCGACCGCCTCGACCTCCCGCTCAAATGGAAGCGGCCGCGGTTGATCTTCGTCAACTCCATGTCGGATCTCTTCCACGAGCAGGTGCCGGTTGATTTCATCAAAGCCGTCTTCGACACAATGGTCGCAGCGCACCGCCACACGTTTCAGGTCTTGACCAAGCGCTCCCAACGAGCTCGTGCGCTTGCTGAGCAGCTCCCCTGGCCACGCAATATTTGGCTCGGTGTTTCGGTCGAGAATCAGTATTGGACCTCTCGGGTAGCACACCTAGCCCGAGTCCCAGCAGCTGTTCGGTTCCTCTCGTGTGAACCTCTCCTTGGTGAGCTCGACTTGAAGCTCATGGGCATTGATTGGGTCATTGTTGGAGGCGAGTCCGGCCATCGGGCGCGTCCCATGCAAGCGGACTGGGCGAGACGCGTGCGAGATCAATGCCTCCAAGCTGGAGTGCCGTTCTTCTTTAAACAATGGGGTGCATACGACGAACACTCCGTTCGTGTTGGCAAAGCCCGTGCAGGGCGAGTGTTAGATGGTAGGACTTGGAACGAGTTGCCTAAGTTAGCCGCATCCTAGTCTGCCCAGACGCGTCCGGTTGCTCAAACACCCACTTCATAATCTTGGCTGCAGTGGACACCTTGCTGACCAGCATCAAGTAGTAGAGCCGAGCGTTCCCATCTGTCCTTATCAGTCGGTCATGTTCGGGCGAGTACTCGTAGCCCAGCCTTCTCAGTCTGGCCTTGTAGAAGTCGAGGAGCTCCCTAACTGGAGCTCGCCCGGGCCTCCAAATCTGCCGCCACCCCTCAGTACCGAAATACTCCGTCACCTTCGGGCTCCTCCGATTTCTATTCATAGCCATGCCGAATGGAAAATTGATGAGCAGTTCTGTGCGCCACGGAGAGATCGCTTGAACGGTCTGCCATGAAGGGTCGATCCCTTCCGGGTCCAGAAAGACGAAGGTCGGCGACTTAAGCGGCAGCGTCTGAACCAACCTCGGCAGTTCACTATTCACGTCACCCAGAATAAATGTCGCTCGGTCCAGGAGACTGCGCGCCTCGACAGTCGATCTTAGTTCCTTGAGAACATCTCCGCGTCGCTCAATGAAGTACAAGCGATCGAACCTGGTGCCATTCTGCGCTGCGGCGTTCAACGCTATCAGCGGCGAACCATCAAATTGGTCTCCGCTGCTACCAACACGGTTCGTGCCGGGTCCCGCAAACCCATCAATGTATATCCTCTCAAGAGCACTAGTTGTCGCGCCGAGATAGCCCTTGAGGTAGAGCTCGAGTATCTTCAGCTTGTCGCGCGCCCACGCGCCCGATTCTCTCGGCATTTACCCCCCGCCGTTCGCGGCAGCATATTCGCGCGCAAGTTCCATGTCAAGGCTCGACACACTGCCACGAACGGCTTGGAGATCGCCCGCTTCCCGCGTACCATCTCCCTCACGACTCTTGAACGAGGTCCGCATGCGCACACGTTCCAACTCGCCAGCGCCCACCCGGAGCCAGGTCGAAGGGTCCACCATCCAGCCCAAACATTCATCGGAGTACACAATGAACATGCAAAACTGCGAAACAAACGAATTCGAGCCCAGCTTTGCCCAGGATTTGGTCGGCCTCGTCGACGACGGCAGGTGCGTAACCGTGTACTTTGCCGACAGGTCTGCGGTCACACCGGCGTCCGGCGGACCTCGGAGCAAGACCGGGAAGAAGATCGTCGCCCTCAACCCCGTCCGCCACGGCATCCTCTCGCCTAACCCCGTCATCCCCGGCATGGAGGAGGAGAGCGACTGGCAGGCCCACCTCGAGGGCATCAACGAGAGCCTCAAGCCCGACGGCCACTTTGAGCGCGAGCTCGCCGAGCGGATTGCTCTGAGCCTCTGGCAGCTCAAACGCCTCACACGCTACGTCGCATCGGTCACGTTCGACGCCGTGGCCGAGGTCGAGCGCGAGCACATCACCAACATCATCGATATCCACGGGTTCCAGGCCGTCCTCGACGCGTCCGCAGGCAAGCCCCATGACCTGCCGGTGCTTACCGAAGACCAGCTCGCCCACCGGCAGGAGATGCGCATGCTGCCCGACTCGGAACGGCTCGAGAAGATTGAACGCTACGAAGCCCACCTCCACCGCCTCGTCGACAAGTCGCTCCGCGCCCTCGAGTCCTTACAGGCCAAGCGCCTCGGCCACGACGTGCGCTATGTCCGCCACATCTAGGGCCGGAAGTGGATCCGTCGTAGGGGCGCTGCTTGCTGCGCCCGTCTCTACATCCCGAGCTTGTCGCCTGTTCTGACCGCCGTCCTCCGCGTGTCGAGGGACGTAGTCGAAGGACGGATGCCCGCATCCACGTAGGGGCGGGTCTCCCCCTGATGTAGAATACGTTCGCCATGGTGGAGCCGCGTATCCAGTACGCCCGGCGACCGGACGGCGCAAGGACGGCCTATGCTGTGATGGGCGACGGTCCGGTGCTCATCGTGCCGCCGGGCACCACCACGCATCTCGAGTGGTACATGGGTGACACCGAGGCGCAGCGGCAGTTCTGTGCGCGCTTGGCCGAGCACCACACGCTTGTCCTCTACGACCGCCATGGTAGTGGCCTCTCCGACCGCAACCGCACGGACTTCACTCCGGAGGACGACATGGTCGATCTGGACACGGTGATCGGCGCACTTGACACGGACGATGTCGCCTTCTTCGGAATATCCTGGGGCGGTACCCCCACCCTCGCATACGCGGCCAAGCATCCCCAGCGCGTCAGGGCCATCGTCTTGTACGGTACTGGCGCGGCAGGCCCGCGAATTCCGGCCGACGTAGAGGCGACATCGCGGGCTCAGGCCGACTTGCGACGTGCAGACTTCGAAGGCTTTCTCCGGGCTGCGGCTGCTCGCTTCTTCCCGAGCGGCACCGATCCCAAGACGTTTCAGAGCCTGGTCCATCACCTGCGTGATTCGGCCGACCTCGAAACGTTAGAGAAGCTGGAAGGCGTGCACTTCGATATCCAGTCACTCCTCCGGCAGATCACCGTTCCGGCCCTGGTCATTCACCGCCGGGGTGACCTGGTGTGCCCGTTCGCCTGGGGACAGTATCTCGCCCGGCGGCTACCGAACGCGCGCTTCATACCGCTCGAGGGTGATGCCCACTACCCCTGGGTCGATGACGCGGAGTCGGTCCTGCGGCCTACGATCGAGTTCTTGACAGGGAAGAGGTTACCAGCAGTGACGCAAACGCCGGCTCCGTGGCCCTCAGGCACCGCGATCATCCTCTTTCTCGATATCGCGGACTCCACGGCCCTGACCAGCAAGCTCGGCGACGCCGCCTACCGCGAGCGCGAGCGCGACCTTGACGCCAGCCTCCGTTCTGCCATCACCGACGCTGGCGGCTCCCCGGTCGAGGGCAAAGTCCTCGGCGACGGCATCATGGCGGTCTTCTCCTCGGCGCGGCAGGCGATCGACGCCGCGCGGGCTTGCCGCGACCTCGGGAACGATGCAAGCCTCCCGCTCCACCTCGGCATTCACGCCGGCGACGTGGTGCGTGAGGGCAACAACGTCCACGGCGGTGCCGTTCAGGTGGCGTCACGCGTCCAGGGCGTCGCCGCCCCGGGCGAAATCCTCGTTTCGCAGACCGTCCGCGACCTTGCGCGAACGTCGGCGGGCGTCGCGTTTGAGGATCGCGGCGAACACGCGCTCAAGGGCATCGTCGAGCCGCAGCGATTGTTCGCTGTTGATAGCGCCGACTGACGACCGTATCACTATGGGGACCTAATGTGCCTAGCAAGCCGAGGTAGGCCGCGCCCGCCACGCCCCACTCCTACCCGAACGCCGCCAGCCGCGCCGACTTGAGGCTGACGAAGCCGGAGCCGGCGATGACGATGTGATCCACAACGTCGATGTCGAGAAGGCGGCCGGCCTTGATGGCCTGCTCGGTCATGGCGATGTCCGCCGACGAAGGCTTGGGGTCGCCCGAGGGGTGGTTGTGGGCGAGGACGACGGCCGGGGCGTTGTGCCGCAGCGCCTCGCGGAAGAGCTCGCCGATGCGGACGACTGCGGTGTGGACGCTGCCGCGATAGACGTCGGCGGTGGCGAGGACGTGGTTGCGCGTGTTGAGGACGAGGACGCGCATGTGCTCCTGGTCCAGCAGCGCCATGTCCCCGTGGAGGAGGCGGTGGACGTCCTCCGGGCCGCGGATGACCGGACGCTCGTCGGGCTGGGCGGCGACGAGCCGCTTGCCGAGTTCGAGCGCGGCCTGGACCTGGGCGGCCTTGGCCTCGCCCAGGCCGTGCTCGGCGCAGAGGTCGGCGAAGGCGGAGCGGGCGAGGCCGGGGAGGCCGTCGAAGCGGGCGAGGAGTCGCGAGGCCATGGCGACGGCGCTCTCGCTGCGGCCGCCGGTGCGGAGGAGGATGGCGAGGAGCTCGGGGTTGGAGAGGGCGGCGGCGCCGGCGTCGCGGAGGCGCTCGCGGGGCCGGTCGCCCGCAGGGAGGTCGTGGATGCGGGCGTGGTACTCGACCCTCGCCGCATCCGCTTCGGCGAGGCTGGGTGCGTCGGTCATGGCGCCCCTATGCTAGTAGAACGCATGTGCTGATGTCAAGGCTGGGCCGGATCCCCGGAAGCGCCCTCGCTGGGGACCTTCTCGATCGTCTCGACGGCGCCGGTGTGGGGGAGGTGGACGAGGCGGACGCGGTCGCCGGAACGGAGCTCGAGGAACTGCTCGGGCGGGACGCGGTAAACGTCCCGGCCGACGAAGACGTAGCTGTTGTGGAAGAGGAAGAACTCGTTGCGCGTCCAGGCGCGCTCGACCTCGCCGACCGTCTCCTTGAGGGACGCGAAGGCGTCGCGCAGGGACTGGACGACCTGGTAGCCGAGCAGCAGCGCGACGAGCGAGACGAGCACGATGCCGACGACAGCACCGGCGCTGAGGCCGTCATCGTTCGCGCGCAGGAGGAGGTAGACGAGGCCGAACAGCGTGATGGCGAGGAACGGCGTGAAGAGGAGGACGCTGCGGACCACCGCGGCGCGGGCCCGCGACTGGAACATCGTTACGGGAGGATCAGGACGTCGCCGGGGTTGAGGATGGCCCCCTCGCCGAGGCCGTTGGCCGCGGCGATCTCGGCGGCGTAGGCGACGGGGTCCGTGCCGGGCGGCGCGAACTGCTCGGCGATGCCGAACAGGGTGTCGCCGTCCTGGACGACATACTCCGTGACCGCGGGCTCCTCGGTTGGTGGCGGCTCCTCCGTCGCTGCCGGCGTCGGACTCTGGTTGTCGCCGTCCGGCGTTTGGCCGGCGTTCGCGGTCGCCTCGAGGTCGGGCGTCGCGTCGGCTGGCGAGGGCGTCGCGAGGACCTCGGTGACGATGGGAGACGGCGTCAGCTCTGAGATCAGGACTTCCGACGTGTCGCCGGACTCGGGCGGGCGCACGAGCAACCAGATCGCGATGGCGGTGCCAACGAGCAGGACGAGCAGCGAGCCGCGATAGAGGTTAAACGAAGGGAGGCTGCTGGCCGGGCTCAGGCACTCGGCGCAGAGGTCGCCGCCGTGGACCTCGCAGTACAGCCGCGAGCAGCGGCGGCACTCTCGCGAGGCTTCGTTGCTACAGGCGTAGCATTCCATCGGCGGTACGGTACCAGGGTGTGGTGCGCCGTGCCAGCGCACCACACGAGATGCTCAGAATTGGCTAGGTGAGCTCGACGGTGGCGCCGGCTTCTTCCAGCTTCTTCTTGGCTTCCTCGGCGTCGTCCTTGCCGATGTCTTCCTTGACGGCGACAGGCGCCGACTCGACGAGGTCCTTGGCCTCCTTGAGGCCGAGGGTCGTCACTTCGCGGACGGCTTTGATGACGTTGATCTTGTTCGCGCCGGCGTCCTTGAGCGTGACGGTGAACTCGGTCTTTTCCTCGGCTGCGGCGGCGCCATCGCCGGCAGGCGCGCCGGCCATGGGCATGGCGGCCATCGCGACCGGCGCGGCGGCTGTGACGCCGAACTCTTCCTCGATGAGCTTGTTGAGGTCGCGCAGCTCGATCACCGTCATGCCCTTGATGATCTCGAGCGCCTCTCCGACCTTACCTTCTGCTGCCACTGTCGTTCCTCCCTTGGCTTCTGCGCCGTTGTCAGCCGCCGGCTCCTCGGCCGGCGCTTCTTCCCTCTCTTCGGTCTCTTCCGCTTCCGCGGTTGCGGTCTCTTCTTCTGCCATTGGTTACGATGCTCCTTCTAGCTGCTCGGCGCGGGCGTCAAGCAGCCCGGCGAGGGTGGTCACGCTGTTGTTGAGCAGGCGCCCCGGGGCGACCGGCTTCAGGTTGTTGAACAGTCCGGCAAGCTGCGCGATCGGCCCCTGCAGCGATCCGGCCAGTTTGGCGATGAGCTCCGGCTTCGGGGGCAACGTCGCGAGCTCCTCGAGATCGGCGGCGCTCAAGACCTGGGTGCCCATGACGCCGAGCCGCATCGCGAAGTCGTTGCGCGCTTCCTTCTTGTATGCGGACGCCGCGCGGGCCGGGGCTGCAACGTCGTCGAAGCCGAAGAGGACGGCCGTGGGGCCGTCGACGAGCTCGGACATGACGAGCCGGTTCGCCTTCTCGGCGGCGATCTTGAAGAGCCGGTTCTTGACGACGCGCATCTCGACGCCCTGGGCGTCCTTCATGGCGCGCCGGAGCTGCACCATGTCGCTGACGCGCAGGCCGCGGTAGTCGGTCGCGATGGCGATCTCGCAGCGCTCGATGCTATCGGCGAGCTCGTTGACTTGCTGGATCTTCTTCTCTGTCGGCATACGTCCTCCGTTGGGACCGCAAACAAAAGCGCCCCGTCCGAAGACAGGACGATCACGAGCGAGTTCGGCGCGGCTTCGCGCTTTCAGGTCGCTTGCGTCTGCCTCGGCGGGCGCGTGCCTTACGCGGCTGCGCATTATCCCCGTTATGGTGGGGACCCGCTGTCTTCAGCGATCTACATCGTGCCAGAGGCGGGGGTTGGGCGCAAGCGGGGCGACCCGCTACCCTCGGCGATCACTGATGCATTGAGGTCCGCACGTACCAGCCCGCGAGGGCGAGCGCCAGCCCGCCCCCGATCAGAGCGAACGGCAACCAGAGGTCGGTTCCCGCTCCGTCGCTACCACCGCCGGCTGGCGGCAGTTCGGGGGCTGTTGTGGCCGTCGGCGTGTCCGGCGTGGACGTGGACGTCGCGGTTGGGCCGAGCGCCGTGGATGTGGGCGTCAGTGATGGAGTCTGTGTTGCGATTGCGGTGGAAGTCGATGTCGGAGGCGGGACTTCTGTTCCGGTGGCGGTGGGGGTCGGGACCGTCCCAGCCTTGCAGGCCGGATCGGCGCATCTCGCGACGCGCAGGGCGCCGTTCTCGAAGTCGAGGTAGCTGACCGCGGGGAGGTCCGCCGCATCGAGCGCGAGCGACGTCCCGAAGCGGACCCCGAGCGGTCCGACGCCATCTACAACGGCGGGTACGTTGCCATCGGCGCACGCGGGATCGTCGCATCGCAAGACCTTCACCTGGCCGCCGGCGATGTAGCTGATGGCGGGGTTCCCGGCCGCGTCCAGCTCCAGCGAGGAGAAGGCCCCCACCGAGCCAACCGTATCGACTGCCGTGATTGTGTTGCCGCCCGAGCAAGATGCGTCGCCGCAGCGCAACACCTTGAGGTCCAGGTTCGTGACGTCGTGGTAGCTGACGATAGGCCGGCCATCGAGGTCGAGGGCCAGTGAAGGATACGACCCTACGTCCCCGGCAGCATCGACCGTGACGATCGCGTTGCCTGTCGAGCACGTCGTGTCGCCGCAGCGAAGGATGCGCAGCTCGCCGCAGTTCGCTTCGGTGACCACACAGTAGGCCACCACCGGATGCCCAGCCGCGTCCAGCGCGAGCGACGTACCGAACTCGCCCACGTCACCGGCGTCCGGCGTTGTGATCACGTTCGCACTGGTGCAGGTAGGGTCTCCGCAGTGGAGCAGCCTGAGATCGTCGTTCTCGTAGTCGACGTAGCTCACGACCGGGTGGCCGCCGGCATCTAAGGCCAGCGAAGTCGCGTAGCCGGTATTGCCGGCCTCCGGAACCGCGATCGAGTTGTCTGACGAGCAACTCGCGTCGCCACAGCGCAGCACCCGCAGACTCCGATCGACGCCACCGCCGCTGTAGGCAACGACCGGCCGGCTCGATGCATCCAGAACGAGAGATGTGTGGAGGCCGCTGATGACGAACGGCTCGGGCTCAACGACCGTGTTGCCCGAGCCGCAGACCGGATCGCCACAGTGCAGGATCCGCAGGCGGCCGCCGCTCCCGTAGTCGTCGTAGCTGACGACGGGACGGCCTTCGGCGTCGAGAGCGATGGACGAGAACGCACCGACGTTGCCGTCGTCTACCACGGCAATGCTGTTGCCGTCCGCCACGACGAAGCCGGCGAGCGCCGCTGCGAGGCCGACCGCGCCGCCGAAAAGGGCGGCAAGCCGCAACACACGTGTTCTCTTGAGCATCCTCGACGTTCGATTATAGCCCCCGGTCGAGTTGGTATGCCTCTACAATGGCGGACGTTCAAGGCGGCCGGCACATGTTAAGGTGACTCAATAGCGCTGCCGCGGAGGGGTGGCAGAGCGGACGAATGCGACGGTCTTGAAAACCGTTGTGCCCGCAAGGGTACCGTGGGTTCGAATCCCACCCCCTCCGCCAGTTAGGAAATGATACTCCTCCGGCGATGTACTCTTGCCCTCAACATGACTTCAGCAAACAAGAAGGCGTCAAGGTATATGGCAAGGAGCAAATTACTGCGGATGGACAATGTCCTCCTCGTTGTCGACGACCTCAAGGCTGCGATCGAGTTCTTCACCGAACTTGGTCTGGAGCTTGAGGGCGAGACGACTGTCGAGGGACAATGGGTTGACCGCATCGTCGGTCTCGACGGCGTCCGAAGCGACATCGCAGTGATGCGGACCCCGGACGGCCACGGGCGGCTCGAGCTGGACAAGTTCCACGCGCCCAAGGCGGTCAAGGCTGAGCCAGAGGACGCACCGGTGAATACGCTGGGCATACGCCGCATCATGTTCGCCGTTACGGACATCGACGACGTCGTTGCCCGCTTGCAGAAGCATGGGGCAAAACTCGTTGGCGAGGTGGCGCAGTACGAGGACATGTACCGACTCTGCTACCTCCGCGGCCCCGAGGGCATTATCGTCGCGCTGGCCGAGCAGCTAGGTAATAAATCGGTAACGGATGTCTTAGGAAATCCTTGACGAAGGAACTTGCCGCCAAAGCAACACTTGAAATCGTCCTTTCCGCGCCGGGCCGAGGCAGGCGGCCGGAAGGGGGTGGGGGAACTCCGCACGCGGAGCCCCGTCAGTTCCGTTCGGCCATGTTCAAGCAGACACCGCCAGCTTCCTTCCTGCAGATCAACCACACATTGGACTTCCTGTAGCCGATAAATGACATCGAGAGGCCGGACTGGACGGCCGCTGTTTCGTAAGCGCCACGACGGCCAAGCTAGCCACGACGACAAGATCAGGGGGAGGCTGAGATTGACCGAGACCACCATGGCAGTCATTTGTTAGCGGCGTCGGCTATGCCCATCCTCTCCGAAAGTAACAACCGAATCTCCTTCACACGGCACCTTCCGTTCGGGCTAGGCATGATCCTGACCCAGCAAGTATCTTTTGATCGCGGTCACGGGCTCCTAACGTGGGGGCGATGGCGGAAGTCATCACTCAATCGTGAAGACATCGCCGACATCGAAGTCCTTGAGGTGCGCTTCCCCGCTCGACGAACTCCTGTGTTCAAGGTTCAGGCCTTCCTTGCGGAAGATGAAGATGACAAGGCGATATCAAACGCGGACGAGCAGCCAGAGACGCAGGGCCCGGACGACGACGTGCCCGGCCCAGTTTGGTGGATGGGTTCTGAGACTGTTGCAACGTGCGACACACTGGAGGAGGCACTCCATATCGCCCGGCGGGCAGCCGTGTTCATTGGCCAAGACCCCGATGAGATCACTCCACGGGTGGTATTCGACAGCTTCCCAGACCACGGCTTCCCAGCTGCGTAACAAGAAACGGCATCGGCAACGGATTGGAACGCCGACCCGCACGTGCGAAGTACGCGGCAAGCGGCGTCCCGGCCGATTAATGACCGTGAGAGGCCGGACTGGACGGCCGCTGTTTCGTAAGCGCCACCACGGCTAAGCTAGCCACGAAGACAAGATCAGGGGGAGGCTGAGATTGACTGCTACCACCATTCGAAGCGCGGGCCTCGGGCTCGGCATCCTCGCGCTGGCGGCGCTGGCGTTCATCGCACTCACAGCACCGTTCAGCGGACGCGCGGGGGCGGTCGGGCCGGGCGAGATGTTCATCGACGCGGACGCGCCTTCATGTACGGACGATCCTGAGGACGGCGCGGGCGAGACAACGACGCCGTTCTGCTCCGTCACGGCCGCGATTGCGTTCCTGGAGTCGGCGTCCGGCTCGGGCGGGAAGCTCACGCTGCGGGCCGCGACCTACAACGAAGGCACAATCACGACGAACCACAGCGACTTCTCTATCCGCGGCGACCCGAACGTGGCGCGCGACGCGATCGTGATCCGGCCCGGCGGCAGCGATGACATCGGCCTGCACATCACCGACCCGCTCGGTTCGTGCGACGACTTCTCGATCGAGCACGTGACGTTCGACGGGACAGGCCACTTCGAGAACGGCCCGGGCATCCTCGTCGACGACCGTTGCGAGCCGATCTCTATCCGTGACGTCGAGGTCCACGGTTGGGAGGAACAGGGCATCCTGTTCGCCGACTCGTCCGGCGACGAGGGCGCGACCGTGCCCGACGGGACGCAGATCATCGACGCCGACGTCCACGACAACGGCAAGGAGGGCATCCTGCTGAACGACGGCGCCGGGAACGTCGTCGAGGGCGGGTCGATTATCGACAACGAGAGCACGGGCCTGCGCGCCGACCGGCAGTTCGGCTTGGACGTCGAGGACGTCGAGATTACGGGCAACGGGTTGCACGGGATCCACGACTTTGAAGGGCTGGGCACCGAGATCATGGACAACACCATCTCGGGCAACGCCGAGAACGGGATCTTGCTCACAGGCCCGTACACGAACGTCGCCATCGAAGGTAACACGCTGTCCAACAACGGTGCGATGGGCGTGCAGTCGGTGGCTGGGCTGTTCGGGACGGGCGGTTCGGACACGGCCCTGCGCGACAACGAGATCATGAACAACACCGAGCACGGTGTCGGCGTCGCGGAGCACGCGCGCCTGACCGTCGAGTCACAGAACGAGATCCGAGAGAACGGCGGCATCGGCATCCTGCTCGACGACGGCACGGATGCCGTGGTGCGGGACAACGTCATCAGCGCGAACGACGGCGCCGGGGTCCTGGCCGACGATCAGGAGCGGCTTGCGCTCACCGGCAACGAGATCAACGAGAACGGCGGCAACGGCGTCGACGTCGCGCGCGGCTCTTCGAGCCGTGTCGAGAACAACGAGATCAACGACAGTGGCGCGGACGGCGTGAACGCGGCCGACGCCGTGGGGCTGCGCGTGCTGAACAATGACCTGCTGGACAGCACGACCCACGGCATTGAAGTGTTCGACGGCTCGGACAATGTGCTGGACGAGAACACGATCCTGCGCAGCGGCACGCACGGCATTACGTCGCTGCGCGAGCTGGCGCTGAGCATCGCCGGAAACGACATCAGCGACAGCGGCGGGACCGGCATGCGCCTTACCGAAGGCACAAACGGCCGCGTTGTCGCGAACACGATCATGGACAACGGCACCGAGGGCGGGGTCGAAGACTACGGGTTGAGCATCAACGCCGAGACGAATCTGCTCGTGGAGAAGAACGTGCTCGAGCGCAATTTCAACGCGCAGATCTTCTTCAACTCATCGGACGACGTGCGAATCATCAAGAACGACTTCGTGACAGGCGTGGACGGGATCATTCTCGCCGACACGCTCGCGCACCCGTTCACGGGCCTGATCATCGGCGGGAGCAGCGCGAACCGCAACCGGTTCCGCGGCCTCGACCCCGTGACGAACGAATGCGAGCAGGAAGCGGACTCCTGTTACGTGGAGATACCGCAGCAGATCCTGGGTGTGCCGGTGATCAATGCGACGTTCAACGACTGGGGCACGACCATTCCGGCCGAGATCGAGAACTTGATCTGCCACGACAACCAGGGCGACTGCGCGCTAACAGTCGTCGACTTCTCGAATCCGCGGCCGCCGGGGGACTCGCCGGTGGACGACAAGGAGCCGACGCCACCACCGCCGGGCCAGTGCCCGGTCGGCGACGCGAGCGACGACGACACCGTGAACTCGATTGATGCCGCGTTGGTCCTGCAGTTCTCCGCCGGACGGGTCGGTGTGTTGCCGTGTCTCTTTGGCGCCGATGTCAATCAGGACGGCATCATCAACGCGATTGATGCGGCGTTGATCCTGCAGTTCAGCGCTGGCTTGATCGACGAGCTGCCGGTCTAGCTACTCCAGCGCGAGGTAACGGCGGCTCTCGTCGCCGAAGGAGTCGAACGGCTCGACAATGAGGATCAGGTCGGTTTCGCCCTCCGGGTACTGGAAGCAGACATCGCCCCTGGCGCTCCCGCCGGGAAAGAGCTCCTGGTTGATCTCGGTGTTGAGGAACCCGCACGACACGCCTTCGTCGAACGAATCGTAGATCACGTTGTTGGAGCCGGTCAGCGAGAATTGCCCGCTCTGGACGAAGACCGTCTCGTCACCCTCACCCTCGTAATCCACCTCAACTTCAACGAGCACCATACGGTTGCCGGGCTCCGGCGGCTCGATGAAGTCGTCGGCGGCCAGCACCGCGGTTTCGGCATCGAGGTTGACGTCGATGACGCGGATCACCTGGCCGTCCGACGTCTCGACGCTGGCGCCCAGCGGCGCCGGGTCGGAGCGCGAGCAGCCGGCGCCCTCGCAGGGCACTTCTTCCGAGCCGGAGCCGAAGTCGATGCCAAAACCGTCTTCCTCCTCGCCGCCTTCGCCGCCGAAGAACTCGCCAAAGGTGTCGCTCTCGAACAGTTCGACGAACTGCTCACCGCATTCGATCGCGAGCGCGGCTTCCATCTCGGGCGGCTCCTCAGCAGAGGGTGGTTCCTCGCCTGCCAGGAACGCCGCAGCGAAGAAGCCTTCCTCCTGGACAGCTTCCATCGACCTGACCGCGTAGTCCATCTCGTCCAGGGCGGCCTGGTGAAACTCTTCATATTCGTCGGGTGGGTCCATATCAGCCAGGTCGTCACGGAACTCGGTCAGCGGTCCCACGAGGTTTTCGACGAGATCGCCAAGGACAGTGAAGTCCTCGGCCGCTTCGGCTGTGGCAAACTCAGGCTCAAGGTCGGTGAACTCCTCGATGAGGGACTCCATGGGGTCGCACCACTGGGCAGCGTATTCGCGCGTCTGGTCCGTGACGCCGAGCTCGTCCGCGTTCGCGGCAGCGGCATCGATGGTGGCCTGGGCTTGGGAGCGGGCGGTGGCCTCTTCGGGTGAATCGGCCTCGTCATCGCCGCCGCAAGCGGTGGTAAGTGCCATGGCCATGAGCGCGAGCGGGATCAGGAGCTTATGCATGACGGCCGGCCTCCTTCGACGTTCACTCTATGTAGTCGGCAGGTAGGGATCAACTCGGTAGAAAGGAGGCGGGTCAGGCTTCAGCCTGACGAGCGTGGGCGGTCGGGCGCTTGTTCGCGGAATGGGGCACGGGTACCCTCAATACAAGAATGGAACACGATAGCGAGCAGGCCCCGCCCTCGCTGGAACCACCGGCCCCGCCCACACTCGACACGCTGCCACCCAACCTGCGACGATGGGAGGAGCGGCCTTCGAGGGCGCGCTGGTGGCTGGCGATCCCCATCGCCCTGGGAGTCTACTTCTTCCTGGTACTGTTCACGATCGTCCAGCCGATCTCGGCGCTCGGCATGTCGCTGTCGGTGCCGATCCCGGGCGTGTCGACGGCGCAGCTCTTCGGGCTACCGGACCGCCCCTTCACGGTGATGATCGTCGGGCTGGACATCCGGCCGTCGCAGGAAGGCGGGCCGGCGCGCACCGACTCGATCCTGTTGCTACGCGTCGATCCGGAGGAGAACCGCGCCGGGATCCTCAGCATCCCACGCGACTCGATGATGCTGGTGCCGCTGGGCGGCGGCACGTACACGGCGGACCGCATCAACACGGCCTACGTGTACAACTGGTCACCCGATGACCCGAACGCCTCCACCGAGGCGTTGGCGGCGACCATCGAAGATAACCTGGGCATCAAGGTCGACTACCACGTGGTGTTCGACCAGCGAGACGCCGCGTCGATCATCGACGCGGCAGGCGGCGTGACGGTGAACGTGACGGCGGCGTTCGGGCAGGACGACTACTCCGATGACGACGTGAACGTGGTGCCGCAGTTCTTCGACGCCGGCGAGCAGCACCTCGATGGCTACTCCGCCGTCGCGTACGGCCGCATCCGCGAGGGGACGAGCGACTTCGACCGCATCCGGCGCCAGCAGCAGGTGGCCGAGGGACTGGTGGAGGAGCTGTCGTCGATCACGAGCATGCGCAAGCTGCCCGGCGTCTGGGACGCCTACAGCGACGGCGTGGAGACGAACCTGAGCACGCGGGAGAACGCGGGACTGTTCGCGATCCTCAAGCGCATCGGGACGGAGCGGATGGTGACGAAGTCGCTGGGGGACGCGGCGGTGTCGTGCACGAGCTGCTCGGCGGCGCTGATCCAGCTCCTGCCGGAGGAGACGGCGCGGATCATCGCGGAGGCGTTTGGGGACGAGGGGCTAGGCGAGGAGGCGGCGCGGCTCCTCGTAAACGCGGGCGTGACGCCCTAGAAGTACTCCTTGAGCATGCTGTACGCCCACCACGCGACGGCGATCACGAGGCAGATGTACAGGATTTCTCCCATCGAGATTTCCACGTAGGCGCATCCTATCTACGGGCGGGGTTCACTTGCCTGGCTACTCACTGTAACGACGCCGTAGGCTAAGCGTTGCGGCCGTTTCGAGGAATTTCGTAAGAATCTGGTTGGTCGGCCTGGCAGGCTAACCGAAGGGCGTCGGCCGGCCCTATAACGGGGCGTTGCCGTGCTTCTTGGGCGGCAGCTGGTCGTTCTTGTTGCGGAGCATCCAAAGCGCCTTAATGATGCGTGGCCGGGTGTCGCGCGGGTCGATCACGTCGTCGACGAAGCCGCGGGATGCGGCGATGTAGGGGTTGGCAAACTTAGCCTTGTACTCCTCGACGAGCTTGGCCCGGGCCTTCTCGACGTTCTTGGCGCGGGCGAGCTCGGCGCGGTTAATGATGCCGACCGCCGCGTCCGGACCCATGACGGCGACTTCCGCCGTCGGCCATGCGAGATTGAGGTCGGCGCGGAGGTGCTTGGAGCCCATGGCGTCGTAGGCGCCGCCGGTGGCCTTGCGGACAATGATAGTGATCTTGGGCACTGTGGCCTCGGCGTACGCGTAGACCAACTTGGCGCCGTGGTTGATGATGCCGCCGTACTCCTGGGATGTGCCCGGCAAATAGCCGGTGACGTCGACGAGTGTGATGATCGGGATGTTGAAGGCGTCGCAGAAGCGGACGAATCGCGCCGCCTTGCGCGAGGCGTCGATGTCGAGGACGCCCGCGAGGTACTCGGGCTGGTTCGCGACGATGCCGACGGTGCCTCCCTGCATGCGCCCGAAGCCCACAATGATGTTCTGAGCGTATTGCTCGTGCACTTCTAGGAAGTCGGCCGCGTCGACGAGGCGGTAGATGATCTCGTGCATGTCGTACGGCCGGCCGGACTCAGCGGGGACGATGCGGAGCAGGTCTTCGTCGCGGCGTTCGGGGTCGTCGCCGGTCTCCATGATCGGCGGTTCCTCCATGTTGTTAAGCGGGAGGAACGAGAAGAGGCGCCGGACTTCCAGCAGGCACTCTTCCTCGCCTTCGATCGCGAAGTGGCAGACGCCGCTGCGGTTGGCATGGGTGGTCGCGCCGCCGAGCTCCTCATGCGTGACCTCCTCGCCGGTGACGGTCTTCACGACGTCGGGGCCGGTGACATACATGTAGGAGGCCTGCGTCATAAACACGAAGTCGGTGAGGGCGGGCGAGTAGACTGCGCCGCCTGCCGCCGGACCGAGGACGACCGAAATCTGCGGCACGACGCCAGACGACAGCACGTTGCGGAGGAAGATGTCCCCGTAGCTGGCGAGCGAGTCGACGCCCTCTTGGATGCGGGCGCCGCCGCCGTCGTTGAGGCCGATGACGGGCGCGCCGTTCTTCATGGCGAGGTCCATGATCTTGATGACCTTTTCGCCCATCGGCATCGAGAGCGAGCCGCCGACGACCGTGAAGTCCTGCGAGAAGAGATAGCAGGGCCGGCCCTCGATCGTGCCCCAGCCGGTGACGACGGCCTCCGGCTGGACGCCGGAGCGGTCGAATTCAGTTCCGGCGAGGAGGACGAGCGCGTCGAACTCCTGGAAGCTGCCTTCATCGAGGAGGAGATGAATACGCTCACGAGCCGTGAGCTTGCCCTTGCCGTGTTGGGTTTCGATCCGCTGCTCGCCGCCGCCAAGCTTGACCCTCTCGTGGAGCTGGTTGAGTTCGTTGAGCTTTTCTTCGTTGGTTGCCATGGTGTTATCCTCAGCGCTGGATGGTATCAGGCGCCGCTTCCGGCCGACAAGAAGGCTGCGCGGGGCCACGATGCGTCCGTTCATCGCCGCGAAGTCGAAACAGTTTGACGAGCGGCCCATAAACGATACAGGAGATCAGGCTGAGACACCTAGACGGCAGCTTCACGGGCAAGGGCGGGCTGAAGCTCTACCACCAGTGCTGGCTTCCCGACGGACCGCCGAGCGCTGTCCTGCTGCTGGCGCACGGCTACGCGGAACACAGCGGCCGCTATGGCAACGTGGTCGACTACTTCGTGCCGAGGGGTTACGCAGTCTACACGATGGACCATCGCGGGCACGGCAAGTCGGAGGGCGAGCGCGTGCACGTCGACAGCTTCGACGACTATGTCGACGACCTGCACATTTACTACGAACAGGTGCGCGCCCAGACCGACGAGCTGCCGATCGTGCTGCTCGGACATAGCATGGGGGCGTTCATCGCCGTGGCGTACGCGGCCCGCTACCAGGACGAACTGGCCGCGCTGCTGCTGTCGGGTGGCGGCATGGGCCAACGCCGGACGGCCGCAAGCCAGTCGCGGCAGATGATGTCGGACCTGGCCTCCACCGTGAGTAAGGACCCGGAGGTGGTGCGGGCGTATCGCGACGACCCGCTGAACTACATCGGTCCGCCGCCGGAGAGCCGCCGCGGCGCGATGGCCGACCTCAGCGAGCGGATGCCGGACATGGTGCACTCGATCACTCTGCCGGTGCTGATCATGGCGGGCGCGGCGTCGCCGCTGGGCGAGGGCGAGGGCAGCAAGGTGCTGTACGATACGGTCTCGTCAGAGGACAAGACGCTCAAGGTCTACGAGGGCCTGATGCACGAGATCTTCAACGAACCGGAACGCGACATGGTGTTCGCGGACATGCTGGCGTGGCTGGAGAAGCGTGGATTGTAGCCTGTAGGCGAGGCTTTCCAGCCTCGCCGCCGAGCCTGGGAACTCGGCTACCGAGATCTTCCTCCCCAGTAGTCCACGTATTTCCGTAGCGACCACGCCGCCCGCTCGACGGTGGGGAAGACGGCAAGTCCGGCGTCGACGAGGAGGGTGCGCGCGCCTTCGACGGCACGCCAGCGGTCTTCGTCGGGCGAGTCGGCGGGTCCGAGGACGAACGCGATCGGTTTGTCTGACTTCTTGCCGATCTCGGCGAAACGGTTGACGAGGTGCAGGAGACGGTCGCCCGAGTCGGGACGGCCGAGGACCCAGTCCTCGCCGACGTTCGCGATGAGGAGGTCGAACGCGGGGTCGGCGAGCATCATCTCGAGGATGGCGGCGCCGGAGACCCCCCCGCCGGCGAGGATCGACTGATCGACCGGGTTGCCGACCCAGTCCCAGAGCTGAGGCGCGCGCTCCTTGAGCTGCGCACGGATGCCGTCCGTGAGCTGCGGGATCGCGAGGCCCTCGTCGGTGCAGGCGTCGGCGGTCGCGACGGCGCGGCCCCCGCCTCCGCCGACGGCGCCGACGTTTCGTCCGACCTCGCCCGGCGGCGCGCCCCACAGCTCGAACGCCACGAGGAGATCGATCAGCTCCTCCTGCGATCGCACCTGGATCGCGCCGGCCTGGCGCAGCGCGGCGGCCCAGACGTCGCTGGAGCCGGCGAGCGCGGCGGTGTGCGAGACGGCCGAGCGCGCGCCGGCGCTGCTGCGCCCGCCCTTGAAGATGACGGCAGGCTTGGCACCCGCGCACCGCTTGAGCGCGTCGAGGAAGGCGCGGCCGTCGCGCGCGCCCTCGATGTAGGCGCCGACGACGCGGACCTCGTCCTCGTCCGCGAGGTAGTCGAGCAGGTGCGCTTCGGTGACGTCGAGCGCGTTGCCGTAGCTGAGCGCCATGCGGTAGCCGACGCCGCGGACGTCGCTGTGGAGGAGCACCTCGGTCGTGTTGTTGCCGGACTGCGAGATGAAGGCCGCGCTGCCGAGCCGGCGCGGAAGGTCCGGCCGGAACGAGAGGCCCCAGCCGGGGTCGTGGAGGCCCATGCAGTTCGGGCCGATGAGCGCGATGCCGGCGGCGCGGGCGCGCTGCAGGAGCTCGCGTTCGAGTTCGGCGGCGTCTTCGCGGCCGGTCTCGCTGAAGCGCCCTGTGAAGAGCTGGATGGCGCGCACGCCCTTCGACGCGGCCTGCTCGACGAGGTCGAGAATCCCCTCCTGCGGTATGACCGAGATGACGAACTCGACCGCGCCCGGGACGTCCGACAGCGACGGATAGGCCTTCAGGCCGAGGACCTCGGGCTCGCGGCGGTGGACGGGGTAGACCTCGCCCTTGAACCCGAAATCGACGAGGCATTTGAGGTAGTCGTGGCCGGGGCTGTCGGGGTTGGCGGACGCGCCAACAACGGCGATGGAAGAGGGACGAAGCTGCGCGAGGTCGGGCATGGGCGGAGTGTAGCTATCGAAAGGGTAGTGGGTGAAGGGGCATGCTTAGCGCCGCTGCCTAATACGCAGATATCTGCCTATTGACTTTCTCCCGCCGAAGGAGGATACTTCACATTATGAACCGGCGCTCCGACACCCTGCTGCCCTTCGAGATCTCGCTGCTCGAATGCGCGATCGGCTTGCTGCGAGGTGGGACTGACGAGTTCTACGGGTACGCCATCGCGAAGGAACTGAAGGACCGCCGAGGCGCGCGGCGCCTGACGGGCCACGGGACGCTCTACCGGGCGCTGGACCGCCTGTCGCAGATCGGGCTGATCGAGAGTCGGTGGGAGGACCCGAATGCGGCCACAAGCGAGGGCCGGCCGCGCCGGCGGCTGTATCGAGTGACGGCGGTGGGAGAACAGGCTGTCAGTGAGGCGCGTTCGAACGACGGGCGCATCGCGGGAGTCCTGAAGGGAAGCCCGAGTCTGTCATGAGCGGCTGGATGAGTGCGGCGACGCGCTTCACCCAAACCTGGGTGGGCGCCTACACGACGGGGCTCTCCCGCCAAGACCGCGAGGTACGACACGAGGAGATCAATTCTGACCTCTGGGAGCACCAGTACGACCGCGCCGCAGACGGCGCCCCGGCGTTCGTCGTTGCCCTTGAGGTCATCAGCAGGGTGCTGCATGGTATGCCGTCCGACATCTTGTGGAGGTTCCGAATGGAGGGGCCCAAAATGGAAATCAACATTCCCTTAGAACGACTGGCGGGTGCACTCCTAATCGCCCTTGTGGTGATGTTATTCGTCACCGCATCGATCAGCGGTTACGACACGGGCGTCGAAGGCTTCGACGCTGAAATGACTCGGCTGGCAAATCTCAGCACCCTCGCCGACAACGTCAACATGGTGCTGCGCCTCGTCACCGGACTAGGCATCATCGGGGCGGCGGCCGGGTTCTATGTGGCGCTCCAGAGACGTTCTCAAGGTTTGGCCGCCCTAGCAGGCTTCGGGCTCGTGGCTGCGGGAGTTCTCGCGCTCGTGGCCGGTGCCCTGCAGGTCGCCCTCGTCGAACTCGCTGAGCAGTTCGTGGCTTCGAGCGGCACCCAGCAGGACCAGGTGCTGGTCACGGCGCGGTCAGTAGCACTCCTTGTCGAAGCGACGACCGGTGCCGCGTTCATCACGCTCCTTGTGAGCACATACCCGCTGGCGCTGCTCCTGGGTAAAGAGAAGCTCGTGCCGCGGTGGGCGATCGCACTTCCGCTCGCGGGCGGAGCGCTGATGATCGGCGCCGGCGTCGTCAGCACGTTCAGCAACGAAGTAGGCAACATGTGGCTGGCGATGATAGGCGGCGGGCTCTGTGCTGTCCTTTGGTTGGTCATCGCCGGGCTCTATCTCATCTTCAGACCACAGCCCCTCGCGCTGGCGAGCGAGCCGGTCGAGCAGCCGGCCTCCGCCTAAACTCGCCAGCGAGAAGCGACAAAATGCAACGGGCCTCCCGACATGTCGGGAGGCCTGTCGTATTTGGCCTAGTCCACCTCCAGCGTGGCCGCCTCTGGGGCCTCGGGGCCCCAGAAGGCCTCGGCAACGACGAGCACGCCCAGCATGAGAGCGACGACGGCGAGGACCCACGGCGCGATGAGGTCCTGAGCCGGGACGAGCAGCGCGCCGAGCGTGACGGGCACGATGAGGCGCGCCCACAGGACGCGGCGGTAGGCGCGAGCATAGGCGAACGCGGACGCCCAGAGGAAGCCACCGACGCCGAGGCCAAGCGCCCAGAGCACCTCGCCGGGAACGGCGTCGGCGGGGTGGGCGGCCATCTCCTCGAGTGCGACGGCGACGCCGACGATGCCGCCGATGAGCGGGAAGTGGAGGAGACTATAGGCGTCGCGGGCGAAGGTCGATTGAGTGGAGCCGCGCACCGACGCCATGAACTCCTCGAGCGCATCCTTCAGCCAGCCGAAGTAGATCCACCAGAGCAGGCAGGTAACCGCGACGGCGCCGACCGCGACCCCTACGACCTCGGCCGTGCGCTCAACGTTGGTGAGCCCGGCGGCGGCGACGATGAGCGACTCGCCGAGCGCGATGATCACGAAGAGGCCGTGGCGCTCGGTGAAGTGGGCGGTGTGGAGATGCCAGCTCTCGAAGCGGCCGGCCGCGCTCGCCGCGAAGACGTCGAGCGCAATCACGCCGAGCCAGAGCGACAGGCGGACGTCTTCGTCGACAAAGCCGCCGATCAGCGCGACCGCGAGGCCGACGCTCGAGAGCAGCGCGAAGCCCTGCACGGCGGCGAGCTGGCCGTCGCGCTCGGCGGCGACGCGCGCATAGAGTGCGAGACCGAGCGAGCGGACTGCGATGTACGGCACGATGAACCAGAGGCCGCCCGTGCCGTCGAACGCCTCCCCGACCGAGATCGCCATGATGAACGCGACGGCGGTCGCGATGAGCGTGCCGAGGCGAACGATCCCGTGCTCGGTATCGGCCGGGTTGAGCGCCCAGGTCCACTGCGTCCACGCCCACCAGATGAGCCAGAACACGACCGCCGACTGAACGACGCCTTCGGCGTCGAGGTGGTGCGCGGCGTAGCCTGTGAGCTCGGTGATCGCGAAGACGAAGACGAGGTCGAAGAACAGCTCGACGAATGTGACGGACTGGCTGCCGGGTGCGTGGACGCGAGCGCCGAGGAGTCTATCGAGCACAGGCGGCTGCGTGGTGAAGGACGCGTAGATTCACGGCCTCAGCTTACTGCGATGCCGGGTTCGGGTCACCGACTGTCAGGAATGCGACAGGCCCCTCGTCCTTGAGGGGCCTGTCTATTGGCGATTGGTAGCGCATGCGGGATTCGAACCCGCGATCTCCGCCTTGAGAGGGCGGTGTCCTGGGCCACTAGACGAATGCGCCCCGGTGCTAAAACGGCCTCTTACCGAGACCGGTTCGCCCTTGTTCG
>Ga0075326_1000032_pt1 | contig 32551 bp, 27 predicted proteins | sample MayberrySE_Catta_3_FD_120052 | JGI IMG/M metagenome (GOLD analysis project Ga0075326, IMG submission 120052) | Natural and restored wetland microbial communities from the San Francisco Bay, California, USA, that impact long-term carbon... | ecosystem: Environmental > Terrestrial > Soil >...
GCCGGCCAGGAGATCCGCGTCGACGCGACGTTCTTCCACACGCCCGAGGACGACGTTGACATCTACCTGTATGCGCCCGGCGGGACGGAAGTCGGCCGTTCGATCTCCGCCTCGGACAATGAGACGATCCTCCACACGTCGACGGTTACGGGAACATTCATGGTCCGCGTCACACAGTTCGTCCCGCTCGGACCGAACGATCCGCCGTTTGCGACTGACTATAATCTTTCGATCATTAAGGAGCCCGTCGGGCCTTCTCCCACGCCCACCGAGCCGATACCGACAGCGACGCCTCCAACAGGCTCGATCGTCGTCGAAAAGCTGGTTCGGGTGCCGGGCACGGACGACATGCCCCCCGGGCCGGGGTGGGACATCGAACTGTTTGCAGGGACCGGTTGTACCGGTATCCCTGTGATGGCGGGCGAGACGGACGCGATCGGTAGGGTGACGTTCGTGGTCCCCGCCGGCGAGTACTCGATGTCGGAGCTTACGCGTCCGGGATGGGAACGAGTCAGCGCACAGGGCTGCCCGAGCGGCACCCTGGCCGAAGGAGGCTCGCTTACGCGCGTCTTCGTCAACCGGCGTATCCCGAACGGCGACGTGAACGGCGATGGGACGACGAACTCGCTGGACGGCGTCCTCGTACTGCAAATCACGGCGCTGCTTCTGGACGCCGATGAAATCGAGGAATCAGCGCGGGCGGACGTGAACGAGGACGACACCATCGACACGCGCGATGCGGCGTTGATCCTCCAGCTCGACGCCGGCTTCATCGATGAGCTGCCTTTGCCGTAGGGTTCGGGCGGCTAGCCATCGACTTCCAGCCAGCGCACTTCCCAGAGCCGGATCGGGTCTTCCATCCCGCGCAGCTCCGAGAGGCCGTGGTCGGAGAACAGGTACTGCTTGCCCGCGACGAGCTGCCGCACGACGTCGGACACAAGGATCTGGCCCGAATCTGCGAAATCGCAGATGCGCGCCGCGAGATCGACCGATGTGCCGAAGAGGTCCTCGTTCTCGGCGATTGGCTCCCCTGCGTTGAGGCCGACGTAGATCGAGAGGGGGTACGTTTCGTGTTCGTCGTTGTAGGCGGCGACGTTGCGTTGGATCTCGATCGCGCAGTTGAGGCCGTGCGAGGCCATCGCGAAGGCAGCCATGATGCCGTCGCCGGTGTGCTTCACCTCGCGGCCGCGGAACGCCTGCAATGCTTCGCGCACGATGCGGTCGTGGGCGCGCCGGACCTCGTGGGCGTGGTCGTCGCCGTAGCGCGAGGCGAGCGCGCTGGAGCCTGCGATGTCAGTGAAGAGCACGACGTGGGTGTCGGCCGTGAGCTCCTGCGTGCTGACGACCTCGACGTGCTCGGGCTCCGGCTCAGGTTCGTGTTCCGCGAGGAAGGCGTCGACGGTGGCCACGAGCTTCTCGGCGTCCGGGAGGTACCAGGCGTAGTTTGTCCCGTCGATGAAGACGCTCCTCGCGCTCGGAATCCGCGATGCCAGGTCCCGCGAAGCCTCCGCGTTATACTCCCTCACGCTCGGGCGGAAGATGAGCAGAGTGGGCACGGAAATAGCCTCGAGCAACGGCGCAAGATCTACGTTCTGTTGCTCGTTACTGGCTCTCACCACCTCGGCCGTGCAGGCTTCACGGAACATCGCGCCGAGACGCACTGAAGTCTCAGCCGAGGTCCAGCCCTGAATCCAAAGGACCATTGTGTCGGTGTAGAACTCCCAGTCGGCGTCCCGGAGCATCGCCAATGCCTTCAAGCTCGGTGGTAGGTTGCCGGCTGGCGCGTAGGCCGGCTGCCAGAGGACGAGCTGAGACACCCGTTCCGGATTGTTCGCCGCATACGCCACCGCCGCCCGCTGACCACCGCTCGTGGCGAACAGAGCCGCGTCTTTGAGTCCGGCGTGTTCCAGGACCGCGTCGATGTCCCGGCCTAACGCCTCGAGCGAGAGGTCGTCGACGTTACGATCTGAGAGGCCGCTCCCGCGGTGATCGAATCTAATGACTCTATGGTGCTCGGCCTGGCGCTCGAGCCAAGCGCGCCGCTCCGGGATGTCCCATTCCCGCTGAATGTGGCTCCAGTAGCCGACGTCGACGAAGACCGGCGAGCCACTTCCGATGGCCCAATAGGCGATGCTAACGCCATCCTCGGTGCGGGCGTAGTGGATGCTGGGACTCGGCACGCCGCCATCTTACCTCACTAGTCCGCTAGGCGGTCAGTCTTTTGGTAACCCGAGGATACGTTCGGCGATGATGTTGCGCTGGATGTTCGGCGTGCCGCCGCCGATGACGACGGCCGGCCAGCCCAACGCCCCGTTGACCCAGCGGCCTTCGTCCTCGCCGCCGGCGCCGTCGGCGCCGTTCGTGCTTTCGGCGTACTGGCTCGCGCTGCCCTGGATCTCGAGGGCGAGGTCGCCGAGTTCGACCGCGAGGAACGCGCGGTGGAGCTTGTTGATCGAGGTCTCGCTCGAGAGCTTTTCGCCCTTGAGCTGCTTGGTGAGGAAGCGTTGGCCGTTGAGGCGCATCCCCTCGATGATGGCGTCGGCGCGGGCGAGCCGCGCGCGGATGCCCGGGTGCTCGGACGCGGGCTTGCCGTCCTTCTGCGTGCGCTTCGCGAGCTCGACGAGCTGGTGGTGCTGGCTGATCAGGCCGGCGACCTCCGAGATGCCGGAGCGCTCGTGGGCGAGGGCCGAGATCGTGACGCCCCAACCCTGGCCTTCCTCGCCGAGGCGGTTCTCGACGGGAACGCGCACGTCTTCGAAGAAGACTTCGGCGAAGTGCGAGCTGCCGGCCATGTTCTTGATCGGGCGCACTTCGACGCCCGGCGAGTCCATCTCGACGAGGAGGCAGGTGATGCCCTTGTGCCTGTCCTCGACCTCGAAGTCGGTGCGCGTGAGGAGGATGATCCACTTCGAATAGGCGGCGCCGGACGTCCAGATCTTCTGGCCGTTGACGACGTACTCGTCGCCGTCACGGACGGCCCGGCACTGCAGCGACGCGAGGTCGCTGCCGGAGCCCGGCTCTGAGTAGCCCGTGCACCACTGGTACGCGCTGTCCAGGATGTCGGGTAGGAACTTCTTCTTCTGCTCCTCGGTGCCGTACTCGATGATCGCCGGGCCAACCCACTGGAGGCCCATCATCGACGTGCCGAGCGGCGGCGCTCCTGCCTTCGACATCTCTTCCTTGAGGATGACCTGCTCCATGATGCCGCCGCCACCGCCGCCGTACTCCTCCGGCCAGTTGAAGCCGACCCAGCGCTTCTCTCGCACGGCCTTCAGCCAGTTGCCGATGAAGTTCGGGTCCTTGCGGGCGTCCTCGGAGAGATGCTCCTTCACGAACGCGCGCACCTCGTCGCGGAACGCTTCTTCTTCCGGTGTGAGCTTAAAGTCCATTAGTAGCCTCCCAGGCTTGCTACTCGCGCGTAGTGATAGTCGGCGTCGCCGAAGGCGGGGAGCGCCCACTTCGAGCGCTTGAGGTAGAGCTGGATGTCGTATTCGGCGGTAAAGCCGATGGCGCCGTGGAGCTGGATGCCGTCGATGCCGATGCGCGTGAACGCCTCGCTTGCGTAGGCCTTCGCCCGCGCGGCCGCGAGCGGCAACGACGCCGGCTCTTCCTGCGTGCACCAAGCGGCGAAGTAGAGCAGCGAACGGCTCGTCTCGATGTCGACGTACATCTCGGCCAGCGGGTGCTTGACCGCCTGATACTGCCCGATCGGCCGGCCGAATTGGATCCGGTCCTTCGCGTATTCGTTCGTGATCTCGAGGTCGCGCTCCATCGCGCCGACCATCTCGGCCGTCACTGCGACGGCCGCGAGGTCGAGGATGCGCGCGAGCGCGGCGGAGCCGTCGCCCGCAAGGATCGCATCCTCGGCGACGCGCGTATTGTCGAACGCGACGTCGCCCATGCGCTTGGTCTGGTCCATCGTCGCGAAGCCGCGCGCCGTCACGCCTTCGGCGTTCGCCTCGACGAGGCCGAGCTTGATGTCGCCGCCGGCGCGGAACGGCACGACGAACAGCGTCGCGACACCGGCGTCGTGGACGAAGCGCTTCGTGCCAGAGAGACGGTAGCCCGCGCCGTCGGCCTTGCCCTCGAGGCCGATGCTCTCGGCGCCGGGCGACGTATTGCCCTCGAGCAGCGCCAGCGTGCCGATCGCGCTGCCGTCCGCGAGCGAAGGCAGGTAGCGCTTCTTCTGCGCGTCGGTGCCGAATTCGGAGATGGCGGCAGCGGCAACAGCGGTCGAGATGAGCGGCGACGGCAGGAGGCCGCGCCCGGTCTCCTCCAGCAGGACGACGAGGTCGACCCAACCGAGCCCGGCCCCGCCGTGCGCTTCGTCGACGATCAGGCCCTGCCAGCCGAGGTCGGCCATGGCCCCCCAGAGCTTCTCGTCGAAGCCGGTAGGGGACTCCATGATCTCTCGCACGGCCGTCATCGGCGTCTGCTCCTCGATGAAGCGGCGCGCCACTGTCTTGAGTACTTCCTGCTCTTCAGTCAGGCCAAAGTTCATATACAGCTCCGTTCTAGCCGCCAAAGCTTATCGACCGCTAAGGAAAGCCGTCAAGCAGCCAGAATGGAGCCGCTAGACGCCCGCGCTAAAGGGGCGTCCTCACCTGCCGGCCCGGAATCCCGGCCGCTAACGCGGCTCGAGGTCGAGCGCGATGCTGTTGATGCACCAGCGCTGGCCTCCGGCATCGCGCGGCCCGTCCGGGAAGACATGGCCGAGGTGGCCGTCGCAGTTGGCGCAACGCACCTCGACGCGCACCATGCCATGCGTGCGGTCTTCGTGGAGCGTGACGGCGTCCGGCGAGACGGCGTCCGTGAAGCTGGGCCAGCCGCAGCCGGAGTGGTACTTCTTGCCGCTGTCGAACAGCTCGGCGCCACAACCGCCGCAGCGATACATGCCGTCGTCCTCGGTGTCGGTGTATTCGCCCTGGAACGCAGGCTCGGTTGCGGCTTCGCGCAGAACTGCGTACCGCTCCGGCGAGAGCTTCGCGCGCCACTGTTCGTCCGTGGTTGGAACATCTGTCGTCATGACGCCACCTCCTCGGAGACCGGCATTGGGCACGTCACGCCCGTCCCGCCGATGCCGCAGTAGCCGTTCGGCACCTTGTGCAGGTACTGCTGGTGGTAGTCCTCGGCGTAGTAGAACGGGCCCGCCGCCGCGATCTCTGTCGTAATGGGCCGATAGCCGGACTTCGCAAGCTCGTCGTTGTACACGTCGCGGGCCTTCTCGGCCATCTCGCGCTGCTCGTCGTCGACGTAATAGACCGCCGAGCGATACTGCGTCCCGAAGTCGTTGCCCTGGCGCATGCCCTGGGTCGGGTCGTGCGCCTCGAAGAAGGTCTTCACGAGGGAGGCGTACGAGACCTGCTCCGGGTCGAAGACGACGAGCACGGCCTCGGTGTGCCCGGTGCGGCCGGAGCAGACCTCTTCGTAGGTCGGGTTGGGCGTATGGCCGCCCGCGTACCCGACCGCCGTCGTGTAGACGCCGGGCGTCTGCCAGAAGATGCGCTCTGCCCCCCAGAAGCAGCCGAGGCCGAACACGGCGGTCTGCATGCCGTCCGGAAAGGGCGGCTCGAGCGGCGTGCCGAGGACGACGTGCCGCTCGGGGACGCGGAACGGGCGCGCGTCGCGGCCCGGGAGCGCCTCCTCCGGCGCGACCATCTTGTCTTTGTTGCGGCCAAACAGCATGGCGGTACCTCCATCGCCATGATAGCGAACGAGAATCCGGATCGGCCGCGCGTTTCTTACGCCGGGATGAACTCGCCTACGCGGGCGCGCGTTCCCGGTCCCACACTCCCTTGAGGGACGCCGCCAACGCGCGACCCTGCCGCAGGCCCTGCTCGGCGGCGGGAACGAGCGCGTTCGGGTCCATGCGGCTTTCGCCGATCGCCTCGCGGGCTTCCGCGTCCGGGAGGTCGTACTCGACCGCCGCGCCGCCGGCGCGCAGGTCCGCGACCTCAGCTTCGAGGAGCGCGAGCGTGTTGCGGTCGAATTCGGTGTCCTTCGAGCCGCTGGGCGCGAGGACGACGGCGACGTCGTGTCCGGCGGCGAGGTCGGCCGAACTGATCGACCACAGTCCGCCGTCCATATAGCGACGGCCGTCCACCGTGACGGGCGGAAGGAAGCCGGGGAGGGCGCAGCTCGCGGCGACGGCGCGCTCGATGTCGACGGCGGACGAGGCGTCCAAGATGGCGCGCTCCCCCGTTTCGATGTTGACGGCCGTGATCTTGAGTGGCGTCGCCGGCCAGCCGCTCATGTCGAGCGCGGCATGCAGCCTGGCAACCCAGGCTTCCTCCGCCGGCGATTTGAGCGTTGCCGCGAGCGCGCCGATCTGTTGCCGGATGCCGTCCGTCATCGCGGAGCCGCCGACCCAGAGCTTGTCGATCTCCTCCAGCACCGCCGCGTCGGGCCCGAACGCGAGGTTGTCGGTCGTCTGTCTGACGCGGTCGTGGTGAGATTCGTACAGTTCGGGGATATGCATGCCCGAGGCGAGCTGCGATCCCACGATGGCGCCCGCGGACGTCCCGACGATCAGGTCGGCCTGCGAGAGGTCGACGCCTTCGTCGAAGAGGCCCTTGATCATGCCGGCTTCCCAGCCGATCCCGACCGGGCCTCCGCCGCCGAGGACGAGCGCGCGGGTTGCCAACGCTAGGCCTTGTCGCCCTCTTCCGAGGCCTGCGCCTGGGTGAGGTCGGGCTCGTTCGGACGGAACTCGCTGGCACCGCCGACACGCTGGGCGGCCTGCTGCATGGTGATCTTCATCGCTTCGGCGGCGCGCGGGTCTTCCTGGATCTTGGCGACGACCGCCGCCGTGGCGCCGGTCATGAGCTCCTTCTGGTGCTCCTCGACGAAGTCGGCGGAACCCTGCTGGCCCTGTGTGTAGCCGTTGACCTCGGGGACCACGTAGCGCGCGAACAGGTCCCACGAGCGCAGCGTGGCCTCGCGGTTCGCCCAGTCGTGGGCGAAGCCCATCACGACGCCGAAGCCGCCGGTGACCTCCTTGAGGTTCCGAATCGCCGCGACCAGCTCGTCCGGCGTGCCGACGACCGCCGCGCCTCCGCCCGCCGCGCCTTGCCCGGCGATCTGCGCGAGCAGCGTGTCGGGGTCATCGACGCGCTGCGCGCCCGGACGCCCGAGCACGCGGACGGTGTACTCGTTGTGCCAGCGATGCAGCCCTTCGCGGGCCTCGTCTTCGGCCTGCTTCTTCGACTCGGCCAGGTGCCAGCTCATCAGCACGCGCCAGTTCTTGCGGTCGACGGTCTGGCCGTGCTCGGCGGCCGCCTCCTCGGCGAACGACCACTGCGTCGGCAGCGCCTGCAGCCCCTCGGACGAGTTCGACGCGATCGAGAGCACGCCGATGCCGTACTTGCCGGCCAGCTTCATGCCGGACGGGCTGATCGACGACGCCGTGACCATCGGCATGTCCTCCTGCAGCGGCAGGATCTGGAGCTTGGCGTCCTTCAGCGTAAACCAGTCGCTCTCGTGGCTGAAGCGCTCCTCGCCGCGGAGCAGGCGAATGATCACGCCGAGCGCCTCGTCTTGCTGGTCGCGCTGGCCCATCGGGTCGATGCCGAGCGTGTAGGCGTCGGATGGCAGCGCGCCGGGGCCGGAGCCGAACATCGCGCGGCCCATCGTCATGTGGTCGAGCTGGGCGATGCGCTGGGCGACGTTGAACGGGTGGTGGTAGGGGAGCGAGACGACGCCCGTCCCGAGCATGATGCGGTGCGTGCGCTGTCCGGCGGCCGCGAGGAACATCTCCGGCGAGGCGATCATCTCCCAGCCGGACGAGTGGTGCTCCCCGCACCAGAACTCGTCGAAGCCGAGGCGGTCCAGGTGGGCGACCAGGTCGAGGTCGCGCTGGAACTGGAGCGTCGGGTGCTCGCCGAGGGGGTGGTGTGGCGCCAGGAAGGCGCCGAATCTGAGTCGGTTCATCGGTGGACCTCCGCGCCCACTATAACGGACGCTGGAAGGTGGAATGTGACGGGGCTAGCGCAGGACCAAAATCTATGCAAAACTGGGCGAGAAGTTCGTTTTGTAGAAACGATGTTTTTTGGTATACGCTGATGCTGCTTTGGGCAGCCGCAGCGGGACGACTTCGACCATCCAATACAGCGTGGAGTGTACGCGGAAAACAGACGGGTGTCAAGCATTGTCCCATCCGTCGCACAAGCCGCGCCCCTCATTGCAGCACCGGCGACGCTGGCGTAATCTACGTCCATGAGGTGGTTGCGGCTGATCGCGGTGTCGTGGGCGGTGAACTTCGTGGTCCTCTACGTCGTCGTGATCGTCCTCGAGGACGTGTCGTACGACGGCTTCCTTTCGCTCCTGTACGCGGCGGCGGTGTTCGGCATCCTCAACACGGTCCTGAAGCCGCTGCTCCACTTCGTCACATTCCCGGTCCGCGCGATCTTCCTCGGCCCACTCCGCATCGCGATCGCGTTCGCCATCTCGCTGGCCATGCTCGGCATCACCAGCCTCATCGTCGACGGCTTCAACATCGACAGCTTCATGGGCCTCGTCTGGGCCACCCTCGTCGCCTGGATCGTCAACGTCGTCTTCGACCTCGGCGAGAACATGCTCGTCGACCGCGAGAAGCAGGCGGGGACAGGGACGGCGTAGGGCGGGTCGCGCGAGAGCCGCGCGTTACCGCCGGAGGGACGGCGATTTCCAGCAGCGATACTCAGCGCTTCCGTTGCTTCGCTTGGCGTTGCCGGTCGAACCGTTCGCGAGTCTTCGCCTCCAGTAGCTGTTTCTCCAATTGACGGCGCTGACGCTTCTCGGTCTGAAGTTCAGCGACCGTGTCCGCAGTAACGGCCATACCATCCAAGACGCTACCTACCACGGCAGCGGAATATTCCACGTCATCGTAGTTCAATACCTTATCTTGGAGTTGCTGAGCTCCCTCGCCTCGAGCCTTGGCGTCAGAGAGGATTCGCTCCCGAAGCTCTCGCTGTAGTGTCGCACGGCGTGCCCAAGGCACGTTGTACTCATCCGACGCTTCGATTACACGATATGCAAAGCGCTGAAGCGGCGTGAGTTTCGCGGCCAAGCTGTGGTCGAACAGGAGTGCCCTGAGGCTACCAAGCCCTAGATGTACACCGGGTGCCAGAGCAAGGAGAAATCCTAATGCTGCACCGGTTACCACTAGGTCCGGCCTACCTAGCTTCTCGCGAAACTCATGCCCGGCGGCCCTTAGGGTTCCAGCAGACGAGAGAATCAGCGTTGTTCCGCCGATTCCCCCTCGCCGCGCAGCTTGGCGAGCACTGTGCACAGCACCGATCAATTTGCCGTCCCGCTCGCATTTGCCGCGTGTTTTGGGATCGAGCTCCTGTGGTTCGCAGTCGCTATCAGCAGCGGCCCGCTTGGCTGCGAAGTCCACCACTTGTCGCTCGAAGCCTGCTTCGGTCTCGCTCGCATCAGACAACAACTCAAAGCCGTACTCGTCGCGTATGATCTCAAGAATATTGGCGTAGTCGAGCTCCTCCTCACCCCTAAACTGGCGAACGTACTGCTGCCACTTGTTCCGGCCTCGGTGCCCACCACCGAAGGACCTGAAGGTTCTTACAAACGCGTTACCGATCAAGTGGTCGGCATCATCGTCCGACATCTGGTCAAGGCGGTCTTCCATCGCTCTGTAGTCATACTCACTGATCGCCGCATGAAGAGACACCTCTTCAAGCACAGCGGGAGCAGCCAACAGCTGACCACCGAGAGACCGCCAGCCTTGAACCAGTCGCACCATCTCGTGGTGGTTGCGCTCACCTTCACAGAGAAGCGAAATCACGACATCGCTGTCTGCGACGAGCTTGACGCCGTTCAGTGCCTTCTTCACTTGGGTGGCGCTAAGCGCCTCGAGTCCAAGAGAGCACACCATGACGTAGACCAGACATGTTCGGGTAAGCCAGCGGAATGCCTCTGTGTCGCGCTCCGAGAACATGTCGATGACAGCCTGACGAACCTCGGATCCCCGGGTGGAGTCGACGAACAACGCTGCGACTTTGTCGCCCACGCCCTCTAGTAGTGCGCGTTCCTCGCCACGGGGTCCGTCTCCGTCGCCTGCTAGGATTCCGTGAACCATCGCTACGACCGACGATCCATGCGAGCAGAAGAGATCCGCCAGGCCATCTTGTAGGCAATCCCAAACCTGGTTGTAGATGTCATCGGATAGACGATGACCTGATAGCCTTAGTATCGCGTCATAGACAGCGGCCCGCCCCTCAAGCAATTTCTCGCTGGCCTCCTCTGGTATCTCCTTCGCAAAGCTTTTGCCTTTGGTGGTGAGCGTCGCCTCGCGCTTCTTGACCGTAAGGAGACCGGCGGCCTCCATTTGGGTCAGGATGTCTGACACGAACGACGCGGACATGGGCCTAGGTAGGTGGAGCCTCTTAGAAACGGACGCCGCAATATCCTCCGCAGTTTGGTGGTTCGAAGTGGCAAGCGCCTCTGCTACGAGCCGTTTGGCCAAATCGCTGCGCAATTGATGAGCATCTTCGCCGGTTTGTGTTGTCAATGCCAAACGCAATCCGATGCTCTGGGTCTCATCATCGAGGGCAGGCTCACTGGTTAGCGCCTGCTCCACGCTCCTAATCTCGGCCTCGTAATGCTTGCGCGTAATGGTCTCATTGCGTTCAGCTAGCTCCAAGAGCTGGATGGCACCCAAGACCTGAACGGACCCCAGCGTCGGAAGGAGATTCCGTATTGCCGCCTCCAACTTATCGACCGCATGCTCGCTCAGTTGGACAGCTGAACAGTAGAAGAGGGCCTGGACTTCAGTTGTTTTCCCTAGACGCTGGAGGTCATTCCTGACCTTCGTATCGATGTCCGTTGCAAGCGAAGCGCATAGAACAGGCGTTTGATTAGCAATGTTTTGCAACGCCTTTGCATCTCGGGCCCGATCCCAACTCCTTGATGTCGGGAGCATCTGAATGCCCTCGGCTTCGGTCAGGACATCGATGCAGAACTTCTCGAAACGTATCGGGCTAGTCTCGTTCTCAAAGAGTGCCCTTGTGACGCCGGGCAATAGTGCCAAAATGGGCTCCAGAGGTGTAAGTGACAACTCACCTGAGTTGGATTGGAGTCCCCAAATTATAGCATGAGAAACGAGAGCATCGAGGAGATAGGTCCCATCGTAGTGAGGTCGCGGGCCTGCCTGAGGACGCCAGTGCCACCTTCCCGATGACGCTCCCACCGCCGTCCCGTATCGTAGCCGCCAACGTCGCGTAGTCGGGCGGGTCGAAGCCCGGCCGTTCCCCCTTTCGCAGATCGGTTGGGAGAGGGGCTAGGGCGAGAGGGCGCGCGAAAGAACAGCGGTGTTCGGTCGAAAGGGGGCCAAAATTAGCGGGAGGGCGAACGGTTCTCAGGCCGGGCTAGCGTGTAAGGGCGGCTCGTGAGCCGCCTGCAGGCGGTGCATCGGCTATCATACGCCCAAACTGAAGGCGAGAGGCATGGAGGCGATCTTGAAGTCAGTCCTGGCAGCCCTGGGAGTCTTGGTGATGTTCGCGGTTGCCGCGCAGCCCGCCGGAGCGGGCGGCCCTGCGGGCGGGGGCCCGGCAATCCGCACAGGCGATTACCTGGCGGTCGTCGGCTCCCATGCGACCGTAACGCTCGAGACCGTCGACATCGCCGAACCGGGGCTTACTAGCTGGGGGTTACAGATAACGTTCGATCCGGCGATCGTCGACGCGGTGTCGTGCCTGACTGCGGAGCTCTGCAACCCCTCCTTCGCCGAAGGTACCGCCACGGCGACCGGCACGAGCGAGGACGGGATCACGGGTAATACGACGCTTGCGGTGTTCTCGTTCGCGTGCCTTGCCCCCGGCACGTCAACGCTGGACCTGGGTGCGGCCGCGATGGACGCCGGGCCGGCCGGAGCGGTACCCGACATCCGGCTGGAGGACGGGTCCATCACCTGCGTCGAAGCCGTCCCCGGCGATGTGGACTGCGACGGCGTCGTGAACGCGGTCGATGCGGCGCTCGTGCTCCAGTTCGTCGCCGGACTGCTGGACGATCTTCCCTGCGCCGAGAACGCCGACGTGAACGCGGACGGCGATGTCACCGCCGTCGACGCGGCGCTGATCCTCCAGTTCGTCGCTGGCCTGATCCCGGCGCTCCCGCCGCCGTAGGGACGCTGCCATGTTCTAGCAGGCCGTCTTCTAACGGCGCCCCGGCCGGAGCGGCGTGTCCGCGTCTGCTAGAATCCGGCATCTGAGTGTTCGAACTCTCCAAGGAAATTGACCATGACCACGGAAACCACACAAGATCCGGCCACCGCAGGAAGCAACGCGCTTTTGGCTAAATGGGACGGCCCATACGGTGGCGTGCCTCCGTTCGACAAGATGGAGATCGCCGGCCTGAAGCCGGCGCTGGAAGCTGGGATGGAGCGGAGTCTGGCGGAGATCGATGAGATCGCTAAGAGCACCGAGCCGCCGACGTTCGAGAACACGATCGCGGCGATGGAGCGCTCGGGCCGCGATCTCGACCGCGTGTTCACGTTCTGGGGGGTCTGGAGCAGCAACCTGTCGACGCCGGAGTTCCGCGAGATCCAGGGCGAGATGGCGCCCAGGCTGGCCGAGTATCGCTCCAAGATCACGCAGAACACCGAGCTGTTCGCGCGCGTCAAGGCGGTGTACGAGGGCGACGAGAAGGCGTCGCTGCGGCCGGACCAGCAGCGCCTCATCTGGCTGGTGTACGACGGCTTCGCGCACAACGGCGCGGCGCTGGAGGGCGAGGCGAAGGAGCGCTACGCCGCGATCAACCAGCGCCTCGCACAGCTCCACACGACGTTTTCGAACAACGTCCTCGCCGACGAGGAGGGCTACGTCCAGTATTTGACGAAGGACCAGCTGGGCGGCCTGCCCCCGTCGTTCGTCCAGGCGGCGGCCGCGGCGGCCAGCGATCGGGGCCGCGAGGGCGAGTACGCGATTACGAACACCCGCTCGTCGATGGACCCGTTCCTGACGTTCTCGGATGAGCGCGAGCTACGGGAGCAGGTGTGGCGCACGTACTATTCGCGCGGCGACAACGGCGACGAGCACGACAACAACGCGGTCATCGTCGAGATCCTGCAGTTGCGGGACGAGCGCGTGAAGCTGCTGGGCTACAAGGGCTACGCCGAATGGCGGCTCGAGAATCGCATGGCGAAGACGCCCGAGAACGCCTACGAGGTGATGAACGCGGTGTGGCCTGCCGCCGTGGCGCGCGCCAAAGAGGAGGTCGCCGACATGCAGACGGTCGCCGACGCGGAGGGCGCAGGTATACAGATCGAGCCGTGGGACTATCGCTTCTACGCGGAGAAGGCGCGCAAGGCGAAGTACGACCTTGACTCCGACGAGGTGAAGCAGTACCTCCGGCTCGACAAGCTGCGCGAGGCGATGTTCTTCGTCGCGGGGGAGCTGTTCAACTTCCAGTTCACGCCGGTCGCCGAAGGCTCCGTCCCGGTGTTCCACCCAGATGTGAAGGTCTGGGAGGTCACGGACAGAACGTCCGGCGATCATGTGGGGCTGTGGTACCTCGACCCCTATGCGCGACCTGGGAAGAAGTCGGGGGCCTGGGCGACGACGTACCGCAGCCACGAGACCTTCGACGGCGTGAGGACGGTGCTCGGCTCGAACAACTCCAACTTCATCAAGGGCGCGCCCGGCGAGCCAGTACTCATGTCGTGGGACGACGCCGAGACGTTCTTCCACGAGTTCGGGCACGCGCTGCACTACTTCTCGTCGAACGTCGAGTATCCGACGCTGAACAGCGGGGTGCGCGACTACACGGAGTTCCAGTCGCAGTTGCTCGAGCACTGGCTGCTGACCGACGAAGTGATCAACAGGTACCTGGTCCACCACGAGACCGGCGAACCGATGCCAGCTGACCTCGTGGAGAAGATCAAGCGCGCCGCGAAATTCAACCAGGGCTTCGCGACGACGGAGTACCTCGCGTCGGCGCTGGTCGACATGAAGTACCACACGACCGACCCGTCGGACCTCGACCCCCGCGCGTTCGAGCGAACGGCGCTTGCTGAGCTGGACATGCCGCGCGAGATCGTGATGCGCCACAGGAGCACGCACTTCGGGCACGTGTTCTCCGGCGAGGGCTACTCGGCGGGCTACTACGGCTACCTGTGGTCCGACGTGCTCACCGCGGACGCGGCCGAGGCGTTCGAGGAGGCGCCGGGCGGGTTCTACGACAAGGACATGGCGAGGAAGTTGGTCGACCACCTGTTCTCGGTGCAGAACTCCGTCGACCCGGCTGACGCCTATCGCGCGTTTCGCGGCCGCGACGCGCAGATCGAGGCACTGATGCGCGATAGAGGCTTCCCGGTCGAATAATTCTGCTCTCCGAGGCCGGTCGCGCATCAGGCCGCTGCGGCGGAAGACGCTCGTCTCGCCTTCGCCTTGCTCGGCGGCTCGCTTGGATTAGCAAGAGACCCTCATAGCTACCGATGCATTTTCTTCGGCGCGGGTGAAGTTGGTGGACCTAGCTAAGCTCTCGTAGGTCGTACGAGAGCGACACCGCGTCCGGCCCTGCGCCGAACGAGATTGTCCGCTGCGAGCCTTCGGTCGTGTCGACGAGGGGCTCGGCGGCGAAGGCGTCGCGGAACGCCTCGAGCGAGTCGTGCCCGGCCCGGTCCGCAACGCGGAGGACGGCGCCGTTGCGGACGTTGCCCTTGTAGAACGGGCCCGCCAGCGAGCGGTACTCCCAGAACTGTCTTGGCGGGCCGTCGTAGTTGTAGATCGAGACGATCTGCTCCTGGCCGTCCTGCCAGAGCCGGACGTCGGGGCCGTGCCCGAGCCGGGTCGGCGCGAGCGGACGGACGCCAATGTAGACGTCGCCCGCCACGATCGCGACGACTTCCGACGCGGGTAGCTCGACCTCGCCGTCGGCGTAGCGCGAGTCGCCGGCGATGACCTCGCCGTCGAGGCCGAGCAGGCGCAGGTCGAGGCGCAGCGAGTGGACGTGGCGCTGGCCGCGCGCGAGGAGCCCGTAGGCGACGATAGCGGTGTTCCGGACCTGCGCGCCGCGCCACGTACCCTCCTCCCAGAGGTCGCGGGCCTCCTTGCTCGACTCGTAAACGAACTGGCCGACCCGCCGGTCGTTGACGAGGTAGCGCATGTAGAGGACGCCGTAGCCCGGCTCTGCCTGCTTCGTGAAGTAGAGGATGCACGAATCGTGGCCGGGCCAGACCTCGGGCGGCTGGCCGACGCCGTAGGGCTGCGACATCGTGCCAAGCGCGTAGGCCGGCGTCAGGTACGTGACCGTTGCGAGCCCTTCCTCGCGGTCGGGCGTCTCGTGAACCTCGCGCGTCTCGACGCGCTCGAACAGCGCGCGCGCGTCCGGCGGGCAGTTGTACTCGCTGATGGCGACGATGACGTTGCCCTCGCGGCCAGAGCCGTCGTAGTAGGGCGTCCCGCCGATGAGCTTCGGCTCCCCGAGGAGCTTGTAGAGCAGCACCTTCAGGTAGTCCGGCGCGCCGACGACATCGCGACGGTACGCGCGGGAGTGCGGCCCGGCGAGCTGGAGCGTCGGCGGGTGGAAGTGCACCGCGACGTGCCTCCAGAGGAACTCCTCCATTCCGAGCGCGACGACGCGGGCTTCGGCATTCCCGGCGAACTCGACGATCGACGAGAGCGCGTTGATCTGGACGGCGCTGTAGGTGGCGCTGTTGAACTCGTGGGGCGCGCCGTCGGCCCTCGTGCGCTCGGCCCAGTCTTTCAGGCGCGCGAGGCCGCGCTGCGCGATCGAGTCGTCCCCGAGGAGCTGGCCGCCGAGGATGCGGTTGTGGACGTCGAGAAGGTAGATGTTCGTGTAGGTCCAGTGGACGTTGAGGTTGTCGATCTCCTGCAGCCCGAGGCGCATCGCCTCCGCGATCTGCCCCCACGTCGCCTCCGAGATCCGTTCGCGGCAGCGCATGAGGATGTTACACAGGCCCTCGAGCACGAACTCGACGGCGTTCAGGTCGGTGACGGCCTCGTCCTCGTAGAGCCACTTGAAGTTGCCGTAGTGCGGATCGCCGTCGCGGCGCTCCTGCATCGTGAGCACCTTCAGGATGATGCGCTCAGCCTCGGACGCGTCATCCTCGGTCAGTAGCAGCGCGATCGCGAAGGTGAGGCTGCTGCGCGGGCTGTGCCACGAGCCCTCGGTCGTCTCCATGTGCACGAGTCCGAGGTCGCCGTCGTACTTTTCCCGCGCCCCCTCGATCCCGACGTCGAACAGCTCGCGACTCTGCTTGTCCTTAAGCTCCAACATTGGCGGTCAGTCCAGTCTGCTTCAGCTCCTTGGCGTACAGGGGGTCGCGGGGCACGCAGCCGGCCGGAAACTGGCCGAGGTCGTTGTCCTTGGCGCGCATCAGCGCCGTGCAGTAGCTCACGCCAATGCACGACTTGTTCGGCGCCATCTCGCCGTGTTCGGCGAGGTCGGCGGCGAAGTCGGGGTAGGCGAGCGCGCCGCGGCCGAGGCCCATGATCGAGACGCGTCCGTCCGCGACGCTGGCGGCGGCGGCGTTGGCCGCGTAGTGGCGCAGCCACGAGTAGCCTGTCCCGACGACGGTGAGGTCGGGGTGGGCGTGCTGGACGGCGGCGGTCGCGTCGAAATGGCGCTGGACGCCGGTCAGGGGATGCTCCTCCGGCCAGTAGCCGTCGACGGGCGGGCGCTCGAAGGGCCGGCCGACGTGCGGGTTGAAGTAGGGGCTGCCCATCGTGACGTTCACCATCGAGACGCCGTGGTCGCGGAGGAGGCCGATGAGGCGCAGCGGCTCGTCGAGGTCGGGCGTGTCGGGATGGTTGGTGTCGGTGCCGAAGCCCCACGGGTAGTCGGCCTCCGCGACGGGGCGCCCGAGGTTCTCATCGTTCGCGACGAACGGCGGCCCGTCGTAGACGTTGACCCGCGAGGCGAGGATGAGGTCGTCACCCACGCGCTCGCGGACCTTGGCGAGGACGTTGCGGATGAAGCGCGTCCGCGACTCGAAGTCGCCGCCGTAGGCGCCTTCGCGGGTGCGCGAGGCGAGCAGCTCGTTAAGGAGGTAGGTGTGGCACTGCTTCACGTCGACGAAGTCGAAGCCGCAGTCGCGGACGAGCACGGTGGCGTCGGCGAAGCGGTCTTCGAGCTGCTCGAGGTAGGCGTCGTCGAGGAGGTGCGCGTCGGGGTCGATGTGCTTGACGGCGTCGAGCGGCGGCGCGTGGCGCGGGATCAGCGGATCCGGGTAACTCCAGCGTCCCGAGTGCGTGAGCTGGAGCCCGACGAGGAGGTCGCCGTCGCGGCCGAAGCGCTCGCGGTGGGCGCGCCGGGTCTCGTGGAGGAGGCGCTTGAGGTCGGGCGCGGTGTCGGGACTCATGAGGAGCTGGCGAGGGTTGGCGCGGGCCTCAGGCACGACGGCAGTCGCCTCGCCCCAGATCAGCTTCGCGCCGCCCGCGCCGAACCGCTCCCAGCGGCGGAACGTCAACTCGCCGGGGCGGCCGTCGAGCGTGCCGTCGCAGCCCTCCATCGGGTGGACGGCGAGCCGGTTGCCGACGTCGCGGCCGGCGATCGAGATGGGCGCAAGCAGGGGGTCGACGTCGCCGGCGAGACGGACGTCGACGCCACGAGTCGCGATGTCGTCACGCAGGCCGTCGAGGGAGCGATAGGTGAAGTACTTCGACATGCGGCCTGGGCGCCTCAGTCGAAGTGGACGTCCTCGGTCTCGAGCGGCGGGACGCCGACGATGAGTACTTCCATGTCGCCTTCGGACGTGTGCCAAACGCCAGGCGGGATGACGGCGAGCTCGCCTTCCTCGATGGGCCGGCGCTCGCCGTCGAGGACGATCTCGCCGCGGCCCTTGAGGACGTAGTAGAACTCGGTCATCTGCTTGTGGTAGTGGTTGCGCGAGTTGTCGATCTGGAGGTGGGAGACGTTCGCGACCGCCGTGTCCGCGCCGGTGACGAGGGCGCGACGGAAGCCGCAGACGCCGCGCACGGACTCGAAGTCCTTGACGTTGCGGATGATCGGCTCGAGCTTGGTGGCGTCTGGCATGGCGGTAGTCCCCTTCGGTTGGCGCGGTGGTTGCGGGAGCATGATAGCGCAGGGACCGGGGACGACTTTCTCCGAGTTAGGTCGATAGGTACTAGTAGTATGGTTCAAAGTGGTGGTATAGTGATGGAAACGCGTGGCGTCGAAAGGAGACTCAATGAGCAGTAGGTCTGTCCCGGCCGCGGCGGCGCTTGTGGCCAGTCTGGCGGTGCTGGTTGCAGTGGCGCTTCACGCACCAACGGCGGCAGGTCAAGAGCCGAGCATTTCAATGGTCCCAACGTCCGGCGGATGCGGGATGCCGATCAACGTGGCCGGTAGTGGCTTCCCTGCGAACGCTGACGTGATCGTGGTGGCTATTCCGGACATCGCGATCGGGCTCGAGTTTGAGGAGCCGGTGGCGACGACTGACGCCGACGGCGCGTTCGAGACGACGATCTCCGTTCCCGACGATCCGGCAGCGTGCCCGGGTGACCACGGCAGCGACTGGATCGTGTTCGCGTGCGCGCCGCCGGACTGCGACCAGAAGGCCAGCGCGCCGTTCACGCTGACGGCGACGGAGCTGCCGGAAACAGGGAGCGGCTCGACGGTGGGAGGGTTGGGAAGCGCACAGCTTTCGCTTGCACTCAGTGCGCTTGGCACACTGCTGCTCCTCGGGGGCGGTGCGTACGCGGCCGGGCGTGTTAGACGGCGCTAATCGGCGCGACCAGAAGAGCGGGTCGCCGGGAGCCTTGCTGCCTGCTTGATCCAGCTGCTTAGCTGCTTCTCGTCGACGTCGGCACTCCGGCCGGATTCGTCGGCTTCTTCCACTTCGTCTCCTCGACCACCTTCGGGGCCGCCTGCTTGATGAGGCGGCGGACTTGTGCGAGCATCTTCTCGCGCCAGTCGGTGCTGGCAACTTCGTTGCGCTGCTCGTCGTCCGCTTGGGTGTCTTGCTGAGCCTGGTGGACACTCCGGTGTGTTGCTGCAGTGTATTCTTGGCAGATTGCATGTGTTTGCCTGCCTTCCGGTCACATTAGCCTGGCTTGGTTCGTCACTACAATGACGGCGCCCGGCGAAGAACGTGGCGCCGCCGCAACATGAGGAGGACGATCGCGATGGCCGACCAAGAGTGGCTGGCAGAGCAGTTCGAAGCGAACCGAACGCATCTGCGATCGGTCGCGTACCGGATGCTCGGCTCGGCGGGCGAGGCGGACGACGCCGTGCAGGAGTCGTGGCTGCGGCTGGCCCGCGCCGACACGAGTGACGTCACGAACCTTGGCGGATGGCTGACGACGGTCGTGGCGCGAGTCTGTCTCGACATGTTGCGGTCGCGCAAGTCGCGGCGGGAGGCGTCGCTGGACGAGAGTGTGCCAGAGACTGCTGCGGATCCCGAGGCGAGCGCGAATCCGGAGCAAGAGGCGCTCCTGGCCGACTCCGTTGGCCTGGCGATGCTGGTCGTGCTGGAGACGCTGCCGCCCGCCGAGCGCGTGGCGTTCGTCCTGCACGATATGTTCGACGTGCCGTTTGACCAGATAGCCCCGATCGTCGGCCGGACGCCGACCGCGACACGCAAGCTCGCGAGCCGCGCGCGGAGCCGGGTGCGTGGGGCAGAAAGAGACCCGCAGGCGGATCTGTCTCGTCAGCAGCAAGTTGTGCGCGCGTTTCTGGCCGCGGCGCGAGGGGGCGATTTCGCGGCCCTGCTCGAATTGCTCGATCCCGACGTGGTACTGCGACCCGATCCCGTCGCGCTACGGATGGCCGCGCGGAGCGGTTTCCTCGCCGCTGAGCTGCGTGGAGCTAAGGCTGTGGCCGAGCGGTTCTCCGGCGCGGCGCAGGCGGCGCAGCCGGCGCTCATCGATGGCGCTCCGGGCGCGACGTGGGCGCCCGGCGGCACGCCGCGCACGGTGTTCAGCTTCACGATCGAAGACGGCCGAATCGTCGCCATCGACCTGATTGCCGATGCTGAACGGCTCGGCGAGCTCGAGGTCGTGATCCAGGACGCGTGAGTGCGGCCTAGACTAGCGTCAGCAGGCCGTCTGACGCGTACTCGTCGAAGTGGCGCTGGATGTTGGCGTCGGCAGCCCCGCCTTCGTGGATGACGATGCGGTGGCGCATCGACCAGGTCTCGCCGGGCTCGAGGGTGAGCGGGCCGTCGAAGTAGGGGAGGTTGGTCCCGAGCGGCCCATATGAGCGCGCGAACCAGGCGTTCGGGTGGTTGCGGTTCGAGGGGTGGTCGAGCATCGCGATGCCGTAGGTCTCGGGCTCGCCGCGACGCACGAGCGGTCCGGAGCAGTCGGCCCAAGGTGAGCGCTTGCCAAACGCGTCCTTGCCACCGGTCGTGCCGTCGGCGAGGTTGATCGTGCCGCCGTCCCACTCGTCGATGACGTCGGCGACGCGGATGAGCGGCAGCGCGTTCTCGTTCGTCTGGCCGAACGTGATGGGCTCGTCCGTGGCGGTGAAGGCGGCGTCTATGTCGAAGACGCGCAGGCGCCCCTTGAGGCGGTAGTGGACGAACGAACGCTCGTCGGTGAGGAGCGTGCGGCCGTCGTCGGGGGCGATCCAGGCGAGCGACTCGCGGAAGCCGCCGAAGAGCGGGCCCGAGAACACGTCCGAGAACGACTGGTGGACGGTGCGGCCCTCGCCGCCGTTCTCCAGGTAGAAGTCGTACTCGTTGAGCTCGCCACAGGCGTACCAGATCGAGCGGTGCCAGATGTGGTCGGGCGGGCTGTCGTCGGTGATGCTCTTGGGGTAGACAACGTCCGGCCCCTCCATGTCGCCGGGGCGGCCGCAGGGCGCGCAGACCGGGTAGAAGCGCGGCTTGAAGTGCTGCGCCCCGTAGTGATAGATGGTCTGCAGCAGGCCGCTGTACCAGACGACGATGCGTCCGTTCTCGGGCTGGTCGTCAAGCCGGATGCCGCGGCCCGCGTCTTCGGCCTCCGCAGGCGTGAGGTCGAGGTCGAGCGAGGCGCCGGCGTCGAGCTCGGGCACGTAGACGCCGACGAGCGAGGTGCCGCCGGCGAGGTGGGTGACCTGGGCCGGTAGATCGCCGGCGCGCCAGCCGGGAGCGTCGCCGAGGTCGGCGGTGGAGACAGTCGTCGTGACGACCGAGTTCTCGAGGCGGACGGACGATGCGAGGTGGAGTTTGGTCATGTGGCGGAAGGCGCGGGCATGGCGAGGTTCGCGCGACGGATCGCTGCGCGGAGCGAATCGCGGTCTGCGTCGCTGAGCGGCAGGAGGGGCGGGCGGACGTGCGCGGCCTCGAGCACGCCGAGCTCGACGAGTGCCTCCTTGGTGCGGGCGCGGTAGTCGCGCACGGGCGGCGCGAAGACGGCCGAGACGAGCGGCTGGATCGTGCGGTCGTAGATCGCGCGGCCGCCGGCAGCGTCGCCGGCGTTGTGCTTCTCGATCATCTTGATCTGCTCGGCGATGGCGAGCGTCCCGAAGCCGATGAGCGCGCCGGTGCCGCCAAGGACGAACGACTCGAGGATGAAGTTGTCGTTGCCGGTAAGGAGCTGGATCTGGCGGGGGGCGTCGGCGAGGAGGCGGGCGGTCTCGACGAAGCGGACGGCGTCGAACGAGGCCTCCTTGATGGCAACAACGTTGCGGATCGAGCAAAGCTTGAGCAGCGCTTCGCGTGAGAAGATGACGCCGCCGAGCGCGGCCTGCAACTGGAACAGCACCATCGGCAGCGGAACGGCGTTCGCGATCGCCTTGTGGTACTCGTACGGCACGTCGGGCGGGAGCGGCTCGCCGATGAAGATCGGGTGCGGGAAGATGACGAGTCCGGCCGCACCGGCGGCCTCCGCGTCCCTGGCGAGCTCGACAGCCATTTCGGTGTTCGGCGCGCCGATGCCGGCAAGCACGGGAAACCGGCTGCCGGTCTCTTCGGCATAGATCTCGAGGATGCGGCGGCGTTCGTCGCGCGTGAGTTGCGGGCCTTCGCCAGTGTCCATGTTGACAGCGAGCGCCTTGAGCCCATCGAAGCCGAGGAGCCACTGGATGTAGCGTCGCAGGTTGGCTTCGTCGACGAGGCCTGTAGAGTCCATCGGCGTGACGACGGCAGGGATCAGTCCGGCGAGGTCGAGGGTCATGACGATGGCAATGTGCCGACTGCCGGAGAGGTTGTCAAGCAGGGAATGCGTAGCCGTGCGGCGGCAGTGCACTGTAGAACGGGTCGTCGGGAGCGATGGGGAGGTCGACCGGCTGCTGGGTCATCGCCGACTTGTAGATCGCGGTGGTGACCTGAAGCGCGCGGCGGCAGTCGTCGATGCCGACCGAGGGCTGTTCGCCCTGCTCGATCGCGTTGACGAACTCGGTGATTGGACCGCGGTGGAGGAGCTTGTAGCCCTTGGGCACACGCTCCTCCATTTCACGCTGGAGCCCGGCGGCGTAGTCCGGGTCGGCGGCGCTTGAGAGCAGGAACGGTTCGATCGTGCAGTCGTAGACAGGGCCCTGCGAGATGGCGCTGAGGTCGGTGCCGTGGATCTCGAGGAGCGTGCGTTGCTCGCTGAGGGCGCTCGTGGTGCTGGTGATGGTCGCGATGGCGCCTGACCGGAAGCGCACGGTGGCGACGCTGCTGTCGTCGACCTCGATCGGGACGCGGAAGACGCCGGCCTCGGCGTAGACGCGGACCGGCTCGCCCATGAGCCAGCAGAGGGCGTCGATGACGTGGACGGCCTGGCTGACGGTGGCGCCACCCCCTTCTGTGTCCCACTTGCCGCGCCAGGGCACAGCGTAGTAGTTCTGGTCGCGGAACCACATCGTTTCGGCCATGCCAAGATGCAGGCGGCCAAACTTACCTTCGTCGACGAGGGCCCGGAGCTGCTGCGCCCCGCGCCCGAAGCGGAGCTGAAAGACGCCGGAGAAGATTTTGCCCGACTCCTCGGCCGCCTTCGCGATGGCGTCCAAGCCGGCTAGCGTCAGAGCGACGGGCTTCTCGCAAAGGACGTGCTTGCCGGCTTCGAGCGCTGCGACCGCCTGCTCCACGTGGAGAAATGGTGGCGTGCAGATGCTGACGGCGTCGACGTCGTTGCGGGCGAGGACGCCGGCGAGGTCGGTGAGCGCGTCACCGAAGTCGAACCGCTCGACGGCGCGTCGCGCGCGGGACTCGTCGACGTCGACCACCGCGACGCGTCGGACGCGCTCGCCGAGCCGCTGGTACGAGAACAGGTGCGCGTCGGCGATACCGCCGGCGCCGACCACGGCGATGCCTACTGGATCGGACATGCGGCCATTCTAGCTGTTCGAACCGGGCCTGGAGGTAGGACTCAGATGAGGTCGGCTGCCATCTGGAGGATGAGTGTCGCGTCCAGGGCGTTCACGCGGTCGTCGTCGAGGACGTCGCCCTGTCCGATGCAGGGTAGCGATCCAACCAGGCTGGCTGAGAGTTGGAGGACGAGCGTGGCGTCGACGGCGGTCGTCCTACCGTCGCAGTTGACGTCGCCGGTGGCCGGGCCGGAGACGGTCGGCGGCGGCGTGGGTGTGCTGGTCGGAGGTCGGGTGCTGGTCGGCGGCCGGTCGGTAGGCGTGGTTGTGGGTAGTGGGTCCGAGCCGGCGGGCCGGAAGGTCGCCTTAATTGTGCGGTTGCCGTTCATCGTCACGAACGTCGAGCGGCTGGCGTTGTCGTTGGTGCCGGTCCAGGAGCCCCAGACATAGCCGGTGTTGGGCGTCGCGACGATGGTCACAGTCGTCCCGCCGCTGTACTTCCCCTGTGCGCAGCCACCCGAGCTGCCGGGCGAGACGCCGATCCAGCCGCCGCTGCCGGAAACGGTGGTGGTGAGCGCGAAGCAGTTGGACGTAAAAGTCGCCTTGATGGAACGGTTGCTGTTCATCGTGACCGACGTGATGCGGTTGGAGTTGTCATCGGTGCCGGTCCAGGATTGCCAGGCATGTCCGGCGTTCGGCGTGGCAACGACGGTGACGTACGATCCGGGGCTGTACTGTCCCTGCGGACAGCCACCCGAGTTGCTGGGCGAAACGTCGATCCAGCCGCCCCCGCCGGAGACGGTGTGGGTGAGGCTGTAGCAGTTCGAGGTGAACGTCGCTTTGATGGAGCGGTCTCCGTTCATAGTAACGGACGTGATGCGATTGGAGTTGTCGTCGGTGCCGGTCCACGATGCCCAGCGGTAGCCTGCGTTCGGAGTCGCGACCACGGTGACGTAGGCGCCCGGGCTGTATTGTCCCTGCGGACAGCCACCGGAACTCGTTGGTGAAACGTCGATCGAGCCTCCGCCTCCAGAGACCGCGGTCGTGAGCGAGACGCAGTTCGTGACAAATGTCGCCTTGATCGAGCGGTTGCTGTTCATGGTGACGAAGGTGGAGGGCGTGCTGTCGTCGTCGGTGCCGGACCACGACTCCCAGACATGGCCGGGGTGCGCGGTCGCGACTACCGTGACGTGCGCGCCGGCGTCGTACGCGCCTTCCGGGCATCCGAACGAGTTGCTCGGGGCGATGTCGATCTCACCACCGCCGCCGCTCACCGTGGCCGAGATCGTGTAGACGCAGCTCGTGCCGGCCTCCGTCGTTGACGTGCTCAGCCCACCGACCACGAAAGCTAAGGCCACCAGGCCAACGATGGGAAGTCGCTGAAGGATCCCGTTCGGCATCGTTCGTCCGGGCGGGGACTAGCCGCCCTACATCTAGTATCGACCGGAAGGGCGTTTGGTTGACCGCGGCGGCGGATCGGGCTGGGTACCACGCCCGTGGTAGGGGCGGTCAGGAGTTTCCGGCAGTGGCCCTATGTGCGGTCCAGTTCGGGCTGTCGCCGAACCAGTTGTCGAAGCGTTCCTGACTCGCCGCAAGTTCGCTCACCGCGGCCTTGCCGGCGACGATGTCGCGTAGAAGGCGGAAGTAGTCGAAGCGCTCGATGCCCGGCCCGAAGACGATGAGGATGTCGGCGGACTGGGTTGCGTTCGCGTTCGCGAAGGCGTGCATCGCGTTCGGGGCGGCGACCGCAATGTCGCCGGCACGCACGGTTACGATCGCTTCGCCGACGAGGACGTCGATCGCGCCGTCGATGACGAAGAACAGTTCGGTCGCCTTCGTGTGATGGTGCGGCCGGGCGCCGTCCGCACCGGCCTCGAGCGTCGCGCGGATGACGCTGAACGCCCCGTTCGTGTCGGCGCCCTCGGCGAGGAGCGTCGTGACATTGGCGGGCAGGTCGAGCTGTTCGGCGTCGTCGCCGCGGACGATGATGCCCGAGCCGGGTTCGAGGACAGTCATGCCCTGCGAGTCTATCAGGTCGCCGGCGGCAAACGCGGGACGGAGCGAACGTCGGTGGTCAGCATCTGGCCGGCGCGTGGTAAGGTTCAGCGCAACAGCGGCGCTTGGGAGGTGGCATCAATGGTGACCGTCAAAGATGTCGAGCACGTCTTCGTCTACAAGGACCTGAAACACGCCTGCAATCAGACCAGCCTCATCGCGCTCCAGAACGGCGAACTGCTTATGGGCTATAACGAGGAGCGCTACCCGTACCACGCTGACAGCGGTCAGTCGTGCCTGATCAAGTCCAGCGACGGCGGGCGGACGTGGGACGCGTCGACCAAGCAGGTGATCTGGCCGTACACCGACTTCGAGGGTAACTGGGACTGCGCGTTCGCCCAGGTCTCGGACGGGACGGTTCTGATGCACACGCGCGTGTGCGGCTTCATTGCACCCATGGGCATCAAGTCGGAAGGGGACCAGATGCTCGGGGCGCCGCCGGGCGCGCCGGAGCGTCTCAAGCGCCAGACGGGCTACGCGCTGGTGAAGTCGAACGACGACGGCGCGACGTGGATCGACCCGATCCCGGTGAACACGGACCCGGTCAGCAGCTCGGCGGCGGGACCGTACGCCTGCGGGGGCTCGGGCGCGGGCCACATCATCGAGCTGCCGGACGGCGGACTGCTGATGCCGCTCCACGGGATGCTTTCGTCGACCGGGCTGACGAGGATCGGTGGTGAGCCGTCGCGCTGCTTCCTGCTGCGTTCGGATGACGGCGGCGACAACTGGGAGTATTGGTCGACGGTGGCGTTCGACCCCGCGGAGATCATCAGCTTCGCCGAGGCGGGGATGACGCGCCTCAAGGACGGCAAGCTCGTCTGCCTGATGCGCACGAGCCACAAGCCGCGTCGACAGGACAACATGTGGTGCACACACTCGGACGATGACGGAGTCACATGGGCGCCGCCCAAGCGTACGCCGCTGTGGGGCTACCCCGCCGACGTTCTCCAACTCGCGGACGGACGGGTGCTAGCGGTCTATGGCTACCGGAAGGACCCGTGGGGCGTGCGCGGCTGTGTGTCCCACGATGGTGTGACCTGGGATCTCGAGAACGAGTTCGTGGTGCGGGAGGGCGGCGTGCCAAAGCCGGTGCGGGTCGCGGGCGCGCGCACGTTCCAGGAGACGGCGGTCTACCGGCAGTACTGGCATATCGGCTATCCGACGGTGGCGCAGCTTGCCGACGGGACGGTCGTGGTGGCGTACCACGAGTACAGCGACGACGAGCGGCCGGTCCAGCACCTGATGTGCACGCGGCTGACGCTCGCCGAATAGCGCGCTGATGGGCGCATCGTGGCAGACGAGGTTCCGTGAATCGCGGCAGGACAGCACGCTGGCGGTCCTCGAGGGCTTTCATCCGCTGAAGCATGCGCTCTGGTGCGACGCGCCGATCGTCGAGGTCGTGACGGCCGACTTAGACGCGCTCCTCGCGCTGTCACGCCACTTCTCGCCGGACCTCAGCGAGGCGATCGAACGGATGACGACGGTCGTAGCGGCCGAGGAGTTCCTTCGTCTGCTGCGCGACGACCGTCGCGCGGAGGTGCTCGCAATCGCGCGAAGGAAGTTGGTGCCAGCAGAGTCAGTCCTCCTGCAGAGACGAACGGCGCCGCTGGTGCTGCTGGAGGCGCCGTCGCACCACGGCAACATCGGCGCCGCGATCCGCGTGGCTGCCGCGGCGGGGGCGTCCGGCGTGGTCACGACCGGCACCCACGACCCCTGGGACGAGGAGGCGCTACGAGGTTCTGCCGGGCTGCACTACGCGCTGCCGGTCACCCGCACGGAGACGCTCGGCGAGTACGAGGGGCCGCTGGTCGGGTTCGAGCCGGAGGGCGAGCCGCTGCGCATCGGCGGCATCCCGCACCATGCCATCCTCGCGTTCGGATCGGAGCGTCGCGGACTGAGCGACGAGCTGCTCGCCCGCGCGGATCAGCGCGTCCGCATCCCGATGGAGCCGCCGGTCTCGAGCATGAACCTGGCGAGCGCCGTCGCGGTGGCGCTGTACGCGTGGCGGCTTGGTGAGTGAGGGTTGGAGCGGGAGAGGAGGCTAGAACTCGCGACCCTCTTGCATCGGGCTTTCAAGGTCGATCCTCGATGTGACGCACGACGTACACGCGCACCGGCTCGCCGACGCCCTTCATGTCCTGCTCGCCCCGGTCCGCGAACTCGACGCCCGCCGACGAACGCGCCATCCCGCGCACGACGTCCGAGACGAGGATCTCGCCCGGCGCCGACAGCGCGCAGATCCGCGACGCGATGTTGACCGCGCCGCCGAAGACGTTGTCTTCCTCACGGATCACATCCCCCGCGTGCAGCCCGATGTGCAACCCCAGCTCCGAAGCCGCGCTGAGCGCCAAACACCGCCGCGCGCCGTCAATCGCCTGCGCGGCGGAGGGGAATGTGGCGAGCACGCCGTCGCCGAGGAGCTTGCCGTCGACGACGCCGCCGCCGGCCTCGCGAATCGCGTCTCGCAGCGCCAGATCGAGCGTACGGGAGGCATCGCGGAAGGCCATGTCGCCCATGCGCTCGGTGAGTTCCGTCGACGAGACGATGTCGGTGAACAGGATGACGGCAGTGCCCGATGCGGTTGCAGAGCCCTCGCCTCGCGGCGCTGGGGCCTGGCCGGCGAACGCCGCGATTAACTCTGGCCACCGCTCAAAATTCGGATCGGAGTATTGCCGGAACTGCGCTCCGGGGATGGCAGCTGCGATACGTTGACAGGTCCGCGCTGGAATGATGGTCTGTTCGCTCTTCAGCACAAGGGTCGGCTGGGTGATACTGGCGAGGAGTTCACCGACGTCCACCGCCATGCCCAGCTTCGTGTATCGCAGCCCCACGCCAGGATCGACCCAGGTCGCGGCAGCCTTCGCGTAGGCATCGACCCAGGTGCTCTCAGCCACGTCGAATCCGGCGAGGACGCGGAACACTGTCTGCACGTACACATCCCAGTCCGCTTCGGCAAGACCCAGGCCGATGCGGCCGTACGGCGTGTCCTCCAACTCACGATTGCTCTGAGCCGGATCAGTGAGAACCAGGTGTGTGATCTGATCTGGCAATGCGATAGCGAGCTGAAGCGCTGTTGATAGCCCCAACGAACCCATGTCGGTGACTACGACAAAGCGGGCAAGCTTCGCTGCGGCAATCACTGCCTGCGCGTCCGCGAGCAGTGTGGCGCTGGACACCGCGTCCACATCACGCTCCGAAAGGCCCGTGCCCCGCGCGTCAAACATGATTAGACGAAACGTACGAGCCAGCCCGCGGTAACCCTCTCCCCCAAGCGCGAACGCTTCCTCGATATGAGAGAACGGAGTTGACTGGAAATGGAGCAACGCCGGCCCATCGCCGACCTCACCCCACGCGATGCTCACACCGTCCGGCGTCGTCGCGTATCGAATCGCCAGTTCCATCGAACTCGGCCGATCGCCGCTCATTCAGCGCTCCTGACCGCATACACCCGCACCGGCTCGCCGACACCCTTCATCTCGTGTTCGCCGCGGTCCGCGAACTCGACGCCCGCCGACGAACGCGCCATCCCGCGCACGACGTCCGAGACGAGGATCTCGCCCGGAGCCGACAGCGCGCAGATGCGTGCCGCGATGTTCACGGCCCCGCCGAAGACGTCGTTATCCTCACGGATCACATCGCCCGCGTGCAGCCCGATGTGCAGGCCGAGCTCCGACGCAGCCGACAGCGCCAGGCACTGTCGCGCCCCATCGATCGCCTGCGCCGCCGAAGGAAACGTCGCCAGCACGCCGTCGCCTAGCGAACGGTCGATCGCAGCACCCCCGGCCTCGGCAATAGCGGTACGCAGGCCCACTTCGAGCGCACGGGACGCATCGCGGAAAGCCGCATCACCCATCCGCTCCGTCAGCGCCGTTGACGACACGATGTCGGTGAACAGGATGACGGCAGTGCCCGTCGGCGTGCTGACGCTTTGCAACGCGGCGGTTGCCATCGCCTGATCCGGCAACAGGAATGGCAGCGCTGCGGCCACGAGTTCCTCTCCGCGCTTGGCAGAAGACGTCCCTTCTATGAGCACCACGCGAGCATCGCGCAGGCCCACGGCGAGCGCAGCCGCCTGCTCGGCTCCGATGCTCGGATGATCCTTCGGGTTGACGATCAGCGTGGAGGCCGTGACGTTTGCGAGGTCATTCGTCACGTCCCACTGTGCCGCTTGTGCCTCGAACTTCGTGAAACCATCGAGCGAGATCGATTCGCGGAGCATTGCCGCTAGGTCGCTGGACACGTTGGGATCGTCCCATCCCTGTGCCGCGCGCATCATCGACTCGCTGACGAAGCGCCAGTCAGCGCTTGGGTGCGCCAGGAGCGCCCGCGTCCCTTCATGCATGCTGGCCGGGACGCGTGAGAACCCCCAGAACAGCACGAGGTTGGAGACGCTCTCTGGATGCCGGGCAGCAAACGCCACGGATACGGGCGTCGTCCACCCGCCGTTCGCCAATATCCGCACCGACTTGATGCCCAGACGATCCAGCACCGCCTCGATATCGCACACCATCCCGTCGATCGAGAAGTCCGTAACGCTTCGGTCAGACAGCCCGAACCCGCGGGCGTCGTAACTAATGAGCGTGAAGGCCCCCGCAGCAATCTCGTAATACTGCTGCTGTAGCTTCCATGCCGCGAGCAAGCTTGAGGGGAACTCGACGTTGAGGAGCGGGGGACCGTTGCCTATTGCGTAGTACGCGATGCTGACGCCGTCGGACGTGCGGGCGTACTGGATCTGCGGCTCCATCACGAACGAAGTCTACACTGGCCCGCGAGGGAAGGGCAGGCGCGGCTCAATACGTGGCCCTCAGCTTGCGGGACTTATGCTCCCGAAACCGAATCTGAGCGAAGTGCTCAGAGAGCAACGTGGAATCTTGAGTCGCAGCGGATGAGCATCCGCCTCAGCAAGAGAGCCGCCTAAACGGCGGCTGTGGACGTGGGAAGTCGTATCTGGAGCGGGAGACGAGGTTCGAACTCGCGACCCTCTGCTTGGGAAGCAGATGCTCTACCACTGAGCTACTCCCGCTCAAGGCGTATTGTAGCGTGCCGACTCTGGCATTGCGATAAGATCGGGCGATCATGGCTGAGAGGCGCGTGCGATGACCGAGCCTGCTCCCTGGTGGCGGAAGCTGCCTAACGCGAGCGAGCTGCCGGGGGCCTTCGCGGCCGCGGTGGGGCGGCAGACGCTGCGACAGCGACCGAACGGAGGCTCGGGCTTCGTGAGCGACGAAGCGCCGCTGATCATCGCCGGGATGCACCGTTCCGGGACGTCGATCATGAGCGACCTGCTAGTGGAGGCCGGCGTGTACCTGGGGGGTACGCAGGTCGACGAGCACCAGGAGTCGGTGCACTTCTCTCGGGCGAACCGGGCGATGTTAGGCGAGGCGGCCGCTCAGGTCTACGAGTTCGGGTGGGCGGCGCCGAAACGGCGCGAGTTCATCGAGGCGAGGCGTGGATACGCGGAGAAGGCGGCGCGAGACCTGAGAAGCTACTTTAGGGATCGCAAGGGCGAGCAGGTCTGGGGCTGGAAGGACCCGCGGAACAGCCTGACGCTCGACGTGTGGCTGGCGATCTTCCCGAACGCGCGCGTGCTGCACATCCTGCGCGATGGCCGGACGGTCGCGCTGAGCCTCGCCGACCGCGACGACCTCGACCCGTCGTTCGGGCTGGCGCTGTGGGCGCATTACGTGGAGGAAGCCGAACGTGGGATGGAGCGGCTCCCGGCCGATCGGCGCTGCACCGTCCGCTACGAGGACTTCGTTCAGCAGCCGAAGGTGGTGCTGGAGCAGATGCTGCGCTTTGCCGGGATCGACGCGCCGGTGGGCGACGCTGCGCTCGAGAAGGTCGACGCGAAGGTGGCGTCGGCACGGGACGCCGACCCGCGAATCGCGGAGATCCGCGAGCACGCCGTGCTTGAGCGGTACGGCTACGGGCAGGGTGCGGACTAACGCAGCTTGCTTGCAGCGACGGGACGGCCCTCCGTGTACGAACGCTCGGCGAGGACGGCGATCTCCAGCGCTCTGAGCGCGTCGTGACCTGTGGCCTCGGGCTCTGTGTCGTTCGCGACGCAGTCGACGAAATGCTGGATCTCGGCGACGTACGCCTGCTCGAACAAGTCCCAGTACGAGCCGACGAAGTCGCGGGTGGCGCCTCGGTCGGTGAGCGTCTCGAAGCGCGACTGCTGGTGCTCGCCGACGGCGACCTTGCCCTTCGATCCGGCGACCTCGATGCGGACATCGTAGCCGTAGTTAGAACGCCGGCTGTTCGTGATGGTGGCGAGGGCGCCGTTCTCGAGGCGGATGGTCGTAACGGCGGTGTCGAGCGTGGCGAGCGTGCCGATGTCCTCGACGGCGAACGTAGCCGCTACGGCATGCACCTCCGCGACCTCGAGGCCGGTCAGGAAGCGCAGAACATCGTAGTCGTGGATTGAGGTGTCGGCGAAGAAGCTGCCGCAGCGCTCGAAGTACACGGCCGGCGGCGGGGATGGGTCGCGCGTCGTGGCGACGACGAGCTCGATCTCGCCCAACTTGCCGGAACGGAGCTTGTCGCGCGCAGCGCGGTAGGCGCCGTCGAACCGGCGCTGGAAGCCGACCTGCAGCTTGACGCCGGCTTCTGACACGGCTGCCAAAGCAGCGTTCGCGCCGGCGAGGTCGAGAGCGATCGGCTTTTCGCAAAAGATGTGCTTGCCGGCGCGGGCGGCCGCGCAGATCATCTCGACGTGGGTGTCGTTCGGGGTTGTGATGACGACGGCATCGATCGCGGGGTCGGACAGGAGCGTTGGGTGGCCGGGGACGTGGACGGTCTCCGGCGAGAGCGTGGCCGCGACTTCGGCGACGTCGCGCCGCTCGTCGGTGACGGCGACGAGTGCGGCCTTCGGGACGCGCTCCGCGACGGTGCGGGCGTGGCGCGTGCCTAACGAGCCCGTGCCGATGACGCCGACGCGCACGCGGTCCGTCACGTCGGGCCTCTTCGCCGCAGGGAGCGATCATGGTAGGCTGCGCCGGACATGGAGCGTCGCATCGGGTTGTTCCTCTCGCACGAGCAGTTTTCTCCGGCCAGTCTAGTCGAAGTCGCGGCTAGCGCCGAGCAGGCCGGGTTCGACAGCGTCTGGGCGAGCGACCACTTCCATCCGTGGCAGGACAATCAGGGTCACGCCGGCAATGCGTGGCTGACGCTGGCCGCGGCCGGCGCTCAAACGTCCCGCGTTGAACTGGGGACGGCCGTGACGTGCCCCATATACCGCAACCATCCGGCGCTGGTCGCGCAGGCGTTCGCGACGCTGGGCGTGCTGAACCCGGGGCGAGTGTTCCTCGGTGTCGGCACCGGC
>Ga0075326_1000033_pt1 | contig 31706 bp, 42 predicted proteins | sample MayberrySE_Catta_3_FD_120052 | JGI IMG/M metagenome (GOLD analysis project Ga0075326, IMG submission 120052) | Natural and restored wetland microbial communities from the San Francisco Bay, California, USA, that impact long-term carbon... | ecosystem: Environmental > Terrestrial > Soil >...
GCACAGGTACACGGCTGGTGCGTCGGTGGCGGGACTGATATGGCGCTCTGCTCCGACCTGATCTTCATGGCCGACGACGCTCGCATCGGCTATCCGCCCTCGCGGATCTGGGGCACGCCGACGACAAACATGTGGGTCTACAGACTGGGCTTGGAGAACGCGAAGCGCGTCATGCTCACAGGCGAGTCGCTGACCGGGCCAGAGGCGGTGCGCCTCGGCTTGGCGTCGGACTCGCTGCCGGCGGACCGGCTCCAGAAAGAGGTTGAGGCGTTCGCCGAAAAGCTCGCGACGACGCCGACGAATCAGCTCGTGATGAACAAGCTGCTCGTCAACCAGGCATACGAGAACATGGGACTGCGCAACGTCCAGACGCTCGGCACCTTCTTCGACGGCATCGCGCGCCACACGCCCGAGGGTCTGGCCTGGCGCGACCTCGCGATGAAGGAGGGGTTCCAGGAAGCGGTCCGCCGCCGAGACGAGCCGTGGGGCGACTACGGCTCGCGTCCCAAGGAGTAGCCCGCTAGACGCCGGGCGGCGCCTCGCCGATCGGTCCGCCGGGGTCGAGCACCTCGCCCTCGAGGGAGATAATCGAGGGGCGCTCCTCGCAGTAGCCGCCGAACTCGCACTTATCGAACGCGAACGCGTTCCGCTCCTTGTCGTAGCGGATTTCCCACGTCCCGCCGATGACGTTGCGGTCGAGCGCGAGTTGCCGCTCGAGGATCTTCTGTAGCGCGATTAGCTGTTCCCGTCCCATGGCACTCTCCTCCGAGCGGTCAGCTTACCAGGCGGCAAGGTCATTCAGCAGCACTGGCAAGCTGCTTGCTCTTCCTGCGAAGCCGCCGCACCAAGACCTGCTCCATGAGCATGTGGTGGAGGGGGCTGATAGCCCGGTAATAGACGCGGCCGATCCACGAACTGGGCTGGACCGACGTAAGAAGGACGATGCGAGAGCCGCCGTTCGAAGCTGCGCTCGTGATGCCGAAACGAGCCTCCAGGCCGGGTGCCCAGGTGCGGAGGACGACCTGAACCGCTTCTGGCCTATCCATAACTGACTCAATATCGAATCGTCCGGCCTGTGTGCGCAACCGCTCGCCCACGACGAGGGGCTTCGACTTTATGCTGAAGACGGTGGCGACGAGTTGCGACGCATCGAGCTGGACCGGCAGGTCGCAGGCGTGAGTGTTGACCTCCCAGGCGTCCGCCATCGCAAGTGGCAGCGCCGCCTCATCGATTCGGATGCGCATGGCCGTTCGCCGGTCACCTTACCAGGCGAGGCAAAGCTGATACACTTCGGCGCGCCATGGTCGATAATCGTTCCAGGCCGCCAGGCATTATTCCCACGCTCTACTACGAAGACGTGGGCGAAGCTATCGATTGGCTGTGCAACGCGTTCGGCTTCAAGGAGCGCTTCCGCTATGGCCCTGAAGACGCAGTTCAGGGCGCACAGCTTCAGGCGGGCGACGGCGTTGTCATGCTGGGTGTCGCGCGGATGGGCCAGAGTCCCGAATGGGATGATGAGATGGAGATGCGTCCGCCGCGCAAGGATGAGGCAAACGTCGTCATCGGCGTGCACGTCGCCAACATCGACCAGCACGAGCGCGCCAGGGAGTTTGGCGCGATGATCATTAGCGAGCCGGAAACCCACACGTTCGGCGAGCGCCAGTACACGGCCGAGGACCCGGCCGGTTACCGCTGGGGCTTCTCGGAATCGATCGCCGATGCAGCTCCCGAAGACTGGGGTGGGACAACACCAACGGCTGCCGGTGGCGACTGAGACCATGGCAACACAGGACGACGTCCGTCGCATCGCCCTGTCCCTGCCGGAGACGGAGGAAGCGAGCGATCGATTCGCGTTCTCTGTGCGTAACAGCAGAAAGCTGAAGGGCTTCGTCTGGGTTTGGATGGAACGCCTCGAGCCGAAGAAGGCGCGCGTCCCAAACCCTGACGTCGTCGCGGTACGGGTCGCCGATCTGGAGGAGAAGGCGCTGCTGCTCTCGATGGACGAGGTGCGCTTCTTCACCGAGCCGCACTACAACAACTTCCCGGCGATCCTCGTCCGGCTGCCGGATATCGATGCAGTTCAGCTCGGGGAGCTGATCACGCAGGCCTGGCGCTGCCAGGCGCCGAAACCGTTGGTCGCCGAGTTCGATCCGCCGGCTGCTTCCTAACTCCCCTCCCAGGTTACGTCCCCACAGAGGTCGCTTGGGTGCTCCTTCGAGGCGAAGACCTCGTACTCGCGCTTCGATTCGCCGATGCGGCCGTCGTCGCCATGGCCGGGGTGAACGATCACGTCGTCCGGCAGGACGAGGAGCTTCGTGGTGATGGACTCGATCGACTGCATGAGGTCGGTATTCGAGCTGGTGCGCCCCGGTCCGCCGGGGAAGAGCGTGTCGCCGCTCAGCAGCCGGTCCTCGACGAGGAAGCAGGTGCTGCCGGGCGTGTGGCCGGGAGTGTGGATCGCCTTCACGCGAAGGCCGCCGACGGCGATGTCGTCGCCATCGCCGACCGTGTCGTCTACCTTGTCCGCGTAGGGCTCGCGGTCGGCCTCGTGGCAGACGACGGGCGCGCCGGTCTCGCGCTTTACGTTGTCGATGTCCATCCAGTGGTCGGGATGCCGGTGCGTAACGACGATGCACGTGACCTTGCCGCCGTTCAGCTCCTTGAGGATCGTCGTCGCGTCCTGCGGCGCGTCGACGAGCAGCGCGTCTCCGGACGCGCGGTCTTGCACGAGGTAGGCGTTGTTGCTGAAGGGCCCGAGCGGGCCAGCTTTCACGAGCCGCAGGGTGTCGGATTCGAAGATGTCCATCGTAGACCTCCGATCCGCGATGATACCAGACTACGGGAGTCTCACCCGACCACCAGGCAGCCTCCGGACCAGGCCGTCGCGCTCGAGCGCTTCGAGCAGTTCCGGGATGCCGTCAGCGCCCAGCTGGCGGCGGAGCTGCGCGGGGGACAGCGACTGGCCAGGCGGGACCTCGCGGAGGACCTGGACGATCCTGCCACGCTGTTGCCGGCGCGAGCCTTCGAAGCGGGGCCGGGGTCGGTAGCCGGCGCGCGGCTCACGGACGCGTTGCGGCTGCGCGCCTAGCTTCGGCGCGGACCGGCACCAGGGCGCAATGGGGCAGGCGTCGCACTTGGGCGATCGCGGAGTGCAGACGCGGCCGCCGAGGTCCATGATTGCCTGGTTCCAGCTCGCCGGCGCCCGTCGCGAGATGAGCGCGTCCGCGGCTGGCTGTGCGTCCCGGTCCGTGAGGGTGACGTCGACGTCGCCGGCTAGGCGCGCGACGACGCGACGAACGTTCGTGTCGACTGCGGCCGCCGGTTCGCCGAACGCGAACGATGAAATGATCGCTGCTGTGAACGGTCCGATGCCTTCGATTTGCTCGAGCTCGGCTGCCGTGCGCGGGAAGCCGCCCATGTCGACTACGACCTTGGCCGCGCGGTGCAGGCGCAAGGCGCGCAGGTTGTAGCCCATGCCCTCCCAGACCCGCAGCACGCGCGAGGGGCGAGCGCGCGCCAGCCCCTCGACGGTGGGGAAGGCGCCGATGAACTCGTCGAACTTGAGGAGCACGCGCGACATCTGAGTCTGCTGTGCCATCACGGCCGCGACGAGCACGTGGTAGGGGTCGCGCGTTTCGCGCCACGGCGCCGCGAGCGCGTGGCGTCGGTGCCAGGCGAGCAGCGCGCGACGGAGCAGGGGGCGTTCGTCCTTGCTTCCTCTGGATGGCACGACCGTTCCGGTTCTCGACCGGCTTAAGATTGGCTTGGCGTTCGATTGGGCGGCCACGATGCGAATTGTACTGCGTCCTTCGTTCGCGTCCGCGTCAGCCTCGCGTTACCATGCCGCTCAGGTTCGGTTATGCGCCGGATAGGGACGGGAAGATGGCAACAGACGACAGCAAAAGAACGATCGGCTGGCGGGAGCTGGTGAGCCTTCCTGACTGGGGCATCCGTGGCGTCGAGGCGAAGGTGGATACCGGAGCACGCACGAGCTCGCTGCACGTTGAGAACGTCAAGCACTTCCCCGACAACACGGTCCGCTTCGAGGTCGTGCTTTCACGCAGAGACCATGGTGTCCGGGTTCAGGCCGAGGCGCCGCTGGTCCGCTGGTCGACTATCAAGACGAGCACAGGCCACCGCCAGGAGCGGCTTATCGTCTCCACGCTGATTCGCGTCGGCGAGTACGAGCGCGAGATCGAGATGAGCCTTGTGTCGCGGAAGGGGCTGCTCTGCCGGATGCTGCTCGGCCGGACCGCTCTGGCGAATGATCTGGTGGTCGACCCGTCGCGGCGTTATGTTTTGAGCAGGGCCGAGGCGGAGGAGCTTGGGGTGAGGGCCAAGCGCAAGGGAGCGCGCGGTCATGGTGTGAGAGAGAAGGCAAGCCGAGCCAGCATGAGCAGCAGGAAGAAGGCATCAGGATGAAAATCGGCGTCCTATCTCGCAACCCCAGAGGCTACAGCGTGAGGCGCCTGCGTGACGCGGCACGTGCCCGCGGCCATTCGCTTAAGGTCCTCAACACCCTGAGGTTCGGGCTCTCGCTTCGGCATGGCGAGCCTGACCTCTATTTCGCGGGAAGGCTCGCTCCTGAATACGATGCGATCATCCCGCGCATCGGTGCGTCGATCACGTATTACGGAACGGCAGTGGTCCGCCAGTTCGAGCAGATGGGCGTGTTTTGCGCGAACGGCGCCGAGGGAATCACGAACTCGCGTGATAAGCTGCGTTCCCTCCAGATCCTCTCCCGCCACGACGTTGGGATACCGGAGACCGCGTTTGTGCGCGACCGCAACGATGTGCTCCCCGCAATCGAGCGCGTGGGTGGGGCGCCGGTGATCATCAAGCTGCTCGAAGGCACCCAAGGCGTGGGCGTGATCCTCGCCGAGAACATCAAGGTGGCAGAGGCAATCGTCGAGACCTTTCAGAGCACGAAGCAGAACGTGCTCATCCAGAAGTTCGTGGGCGAGAGCAAAGGCCGGGATATCCGCGCGATCGTCGTAGGCGACCGCGTCGTCGCGGCGATGCGCCGGGTAGCGCAAGGGCAGGAGTTCCGCAGTAACGTCCACCGGGGCGGAAAGGCCGAAGCCGTCGACCTCGATCCGATCTACAGGCGAAAGGCCGTTCAGGCCGCTCAGATCATGGGTTTGCGCGTGGCCGGCGTCGATATGTTGGAAGGTGAAGACGGTCCGCAGATCATGGAGGTGAATTCTTCCCCCGGGCTCGAGGGTATTGAGGGCACAACGAAGATTGACATTGCCTCTGTCATCATCGAGTTCGTCGAAGAGCATGTCGACTTCCCCGAGTTCGACGTGCGTCAGCGGATGACGATGAGCGAGGGTTACGGGGTGAGCGAGCTGATCCTTTCCGACAAGTCTGAGCTGTCCGGCCAGACGATCGCGAGCTCGCGCCTGCGCGATCGCGACATCCTCATCCTCAACATCGAGCGGGACGACGAACGGATCGCGAACCCGAAGGGCTCGCGCGAGCTCGAGGCGGGTGACCGCTTGCTGGTCTATGGCCGGCTGAATGAGATCCGGGGCCTCTTGCCTAAGCGGCGGAGGCGCAAGCCCGCCCGTCTCTCGCGGGCCGACCGCGAGCGCGCGTTGACCGGTGCGGAGCCGCTCCCTGAGCCGGTGGCCGTGTCATGAGCGCGTCGCAACGTCAGCCGATCGAGATTATCGGCCGCAAGATCTACCCACGCGAGCGGGCGGACTTGTTGCTGGAGGTCGCGGAGACGTACCTGGGGACAACCCTCTCTATCCCCGTCCAGGTATGGCGCGGCGCCGAGCCGGGGCCGACGCTCCTGGTCACGGGTGCTGTCCACGGCGACGAGATTAACGGCACCGGCATCGTGCGCGAGGTGATGTTCGAGCATCCGTTTGACCTCGTCGCGGGCACACTCATTCTCGTACCGATTGTGAACCTGCCGGGCTTCTTTCGCCATTCGCGCTACATGCCGGACAGGCGAGACCTTAACCGAAGTTTCCCCGGCTTAGCGGAGGGAAGCCTGGCCAGCCGCTATGCGCACGCACTCTTCACTGAACTCATCCAGAAGAGCGACTTTGCGCTCGACCTTCACACGCCGGCGGTACGGCGCACCGGTTTTCCCAACATCCGCGCCAACCTGGACGATGCCGGTGTCGCACGCATTGCGTTTGCCTTCGGCTCGGGCTTGGTGGTCAACGGCAAGGGGCCGCCGTCATCGCTGCGGAGGGTGGCCACTCGGAACGGCTGCCCGACCGTCTGCCTGGAGGCGGGCGAGGCGCTCAAGTTTGAGCCTTCCATTGTCAAGCTCGGCGTGCGCGGTATACGCAACGTTCTCATCGAGCTTGGCATGATCGAGGGTGAGATGGAGCGGCCGCTGTTTCAAGCGCAGGTGAACGTGACGAAATGGGCTCGCGCGAAGGCCGGAGGACTGCTGCGTCTACACGTTGGTCCGGGACACATCGTCGAGGAGGGAATGCCGCTGGCAACGACAATGGACTTCCTCGGTCAGGAAAGCAATGTACTTACTGCCCCTGTAGCAGGCGTGGTGATTGGCCTGACGACCCTGCCAGCCGTGTCGCCTGGGGATCCGGTCTGTCATATCGGGGTGCCGGAGGATGGACTGGAGCCCATTCGTGAAGCGTTCGAGGGGCCCGGCGGAAGCCTTCTTCAGCGCGTGCGCGACGACCTTTCGACGAACGTCGTGGTCTCAGAACCCGAGGGTGAAGAAGCAGGTACTGTATAGTCGCGGGCAGCCGCCGCGCGATAGTGCCTAAGTGATTGGCGGCTAGCCGACGAGTTCGGGCGTTCTCTGTTCCTCGAGCTCGAGGCGGGTTTCGTCGTTCCGCCCGCTGGTGAGGAGTTCGTGATCGACCGCTACTTGTGCAGAGCCGCTCATGTCGCGCGAGACGCGCTGCAATTCTTGGATCGTCGGGACGTGCCCGCTCACGGTGAAATAGTACGCCGCGAAGCCGATGAGCTCGGGCAGGCTCGGTCGATGGTCGTATGTCTGTAGGCTGTCGATGATGTCGTTCAACTCTTGCTCCTGATTAGATACGGCGATGCTCAAGGCTCCTCCTTTCCGCGGTCCACGTTGCCGTTCGGCCGGATCAGGTCGTCATCGGTGCAATCACGGTTCCGCAACCAACACCAAGGCCATTATACGCCGATTGTGAAGGATTGTTCAAGCGGACCTGGGCCGATCTCGCAAACAATCTGGAGTTGCGCTACGCAGGCAAGCCGTCCAGCAGCCCGGCCGTGAACTGCAGGATGAGGCTGGCGTCGACTGCGTCTGTGTTGCCATCCCCGTTGACGTCGGCGTCCGCCGGGCAGGGCACCTCGTCTAGCAGGGCCGCGCTAACCTGCAGGATGAGCGAAGCGTCGATGGCGTTGACGGTCTCATCACAGGAGGCGTCGCCGGGCAGGCCCGGCTCGGGTTCCGGTGTGCAGGTTGGTAGTGGAGTCGGGACCGGTAGCGGGCCGAAGAGGACGTTGTTGAACTCCCGGCTCTCGTCGACGGTATCGGTCACGTCGACCTCCGCCTCCGTGTCCTCACCGACAACGTAGCCCTCAAACCAGATCGAGACTTCGGACATCGCATCCAGGCCCGACACGTCTTGTTGTGCGCCGTTGACCTCGACGACGAACGGCCCTGCGGCAATCGGCCCCGTGTTCGAGATGACGGTACGAACGCCGAGCACCTTGGGCTCCGTCACGCAAGAGACGACCGTCTCCTTCTCGATATTGATGCTCTTGACCACGAGGTCTGGCGCGTTCTCGCCGTCAGCTCCACCGGACTCGCCTTCGTCCGCACTTGCGTTAAACGCGGAGTAGCCTATGACTAACATGGCGAAGCCGAGGAGCGTGACGAGGATCGCCTTCGGAAATCGGCGCAAACGCATAGGGTATGTCCTTTCCAGTGCACTAATGCGGCTCGGCTAGCTCCCCGGATCCGGCAACGCCACAAGCGAGGTCGTACTCTGAATGCCCGCGATTGTGCGGATGTCCGCGCCCAGCACGAGCGACACGTCGCCAATGGAGGCGACCTCGATCTCCACGATGATATCGTATGGCCCCATTACCTCACAGACACGCTTCACTCCAGAGATGCTCCGGAGCTGCTCCAGCACCTGAGGCGTCACGCCGGGCCGGACGGCGATGAGGACGAATACCGTAATCATGTTCCGACTCGCAGTGTAGCGTGTGTCCAGCCGGAGACAGCAGGGCGATTGTGAGGCGGGCGGGGGGATCCTCCTCACAGGCGCAGGAGCCATTCTGCGTCCGCGCAAGATTTCTCGTGGCAATCCTTCCGTCGGGCTTGCGTTCCGGTTACAGGTATGATATACGCAACTGGTAGTAAGGAGACCTGATGGCCAAACGAAAGCGACCCTGGTCACTGTTGAGCAGCCACGGCCTTGTACTGGCAAGCGTCATGCGGTTCGGCGACCTCGCTGTTCCTGAAATCGCGGAGAAGACCGGATTGAGCCGAAGTACCGTCATCAACGCCCTCAAGGATCTGCGTAACGCCAAGATGCTCCGGGTCCGAAGGCAGCTCGGCCGGAAGAACATGTACAGCATCGAGGACTCGACGACCCTCCGGCATCCGATCCTGAAGGATGTCGCCATCGGCGACTTGATGGCTGCCTTTGCTCCGACCAAGGAGTAGGCAGTGTGCAGCTCCTGATCGCCGTCGTTCAGGAGGAGGACGCCGATAGGGCGGTCGCGGCCCTCGTGGAGAAGCAGTTCGCCGTAACGAAGATAGCAACCTTCGGCGGCTATCTGAAGACGGGCAACACCACCTTGTTCCTCGCTGTCGAGGAGCAGGCTCTCGACGAAGCAATTGCCCTGTTGGAGGAGACATGTGGCCGGCGTGACCAGCGGTCTGCCAAAAAGAACGGCGGCAAGGGCACAATCGGCGGCGGGGTGATATTTAGGTTGGGCCTCGACGAGATGCGCCGCATCTAGCGGCAGCTAGGCCGCGCAGCTCCCAACAAGCGGCGCGGCCTAGCCTTCCGGGAAGATCGCCCAGTCGATAGGCGCTAGCCGTCGCTCTCGCTGTCTCCCTTAAACGGTTCCTTCACGACCACCTTGATGCCGGAAATGGTGCCCTTGAGGACGTCGCGAACCTCGTCGATTACCGTCCCTCCGATGTCGCCCGCCGCTTTCAGCAGCCCGTTTGCTGCCGCGGAAGCCGCCTGCTCCGCAGTCACACCGATGCTGCTCGCGCCCTCGATCGCGCCCTCGATTGCGCCCTTCGCCGCGCCGGCGACGTTGCCGCCGACCGACACCGTGCTCTTCACGATCTCTTCCGCCGTGGTGCTCACAATCTCGAGGCTGGCCGCGCCGACCTCCTTGGTGCCCTTGAGCACCCCGAGCATCAAGCCTTTCGCCGCTGCGCCGAGATCACCCCCGACTTCCGCGGCGCCCTGAATCGTCCCGCGAACGACGTCGGAGATGGCCGACGTGAGCGCGGTCCCCACGGCGCCGGTCTTGCCGATGGCGTTCACAAGGCTGCCGCTGGTCGTATCCACAACGGCGTTAGTGATTTCGCCAACTCCGCGGATCGCGGCGATGATCCCGTCCTTTACGGAGGCAATGACTCCTCCACCTTCCTCTGCCACAGCTGCACCTCCTCGTGCCCTTCGGCGGTTTTCTTGCTGCGATGGTACGCCAGCATCCGCATTTTGTCAACGGGTGTAAGCGTTCTACGGCTTCCCGGAACTCTCGACACCTGTGTTAGGATCGTGGCCTAAAGCTGGAACCTGGCACATGCAAGGAGGATACACAGATGGCAGAGAGCGTCTACAAGATCATCGAACTGGTAGGCACGAGCTCGGAGTCGTGGGAGAAGGCGGCCGCGGCCGCAGTAGACCGCGCGAGCGCCACGCTGCGCGATCTACGCATCGCGGAAGTCGCCGAGCTCGACATGCAGCTCGAGGATGGCAAGGTCGCTATGTACCGGGCCAAGGTCAAGGTCTCGTTCAAGTACGAAGGCGGCGACTGAGTCCCTGAGCCCGTCGCAGGATGGGCTAGGCTCCATAGATCCGTCCCTTGTTCCTGCCAGCCCCCTCTGGCTAGGCTCGGTGCATGAAGCAAGGCGAGAGCTGGAAGAACAAGGAGCTCGTCAGCGCGTACCTCGACGGGATAAGGGGAGGCATCCCGCTTGCCAACGAGCAGGTCGACGTCGCGCTCCGTCTCGTGGCCGCCACCGACGTTCCCATCCGCCGCGTTCTCGACATCGGCTGCGGGGACGGATTCCTGGGCGCCGTGCTGTTGCAGCGCTATCCGGAGGCTCACGCCGTCTTCGTTGACCACTCCGAGCCGATGCTCGAAGCGGCGCGCGAGAAGCTCGCGGCGCTTGGATCCCGAGTGACGATCGAACGCGCCGATTTGGCGTCGCCGGACTGGCGCCGCGCGACCGGATCCGGGTCCTTCGACGTCGCGATCTCAGGCTTCGCCATCCATCACCTCACGGACGAACGCAAGCGCGCGCTCTACGGCGAGGTGTTTGAACTGCTGACGCCGGGCGCGCATTTCCTCAACAGCGAGCACGTCAGCTCGGCCACGCTCTGGCTCGAGGACGTGTTCAACGACACCCTGATCGATGCCTTCTACGAGCACGGTCACGCGCAGGGCCGGAAAGTCACGCGCGAGGATGTCGCCCGCGAGTACGTCCACCGGCCGGCCCGTGAGGACAACATCCTCGCGTCGGTCGAAGCGCAGTGCGGCTGGCTGCGTGAGATCGGCTACCAGGACGTCGACTGCTATCTGAAGCTGTTCGAGCTCGCGGTGTTTGGCGGCCGGCGGCCCTATTAGGCCGCGTCGATCTCGTCGAAGAAGCGGCGGACACGGTCCTTGTAGCGCTGGTCGCTCAGCACGCTGTTGTGGTTCGTGCCCGGGATCTCGTCGAACTGGGCGCTGGGGATGGCTGCGGCGACGGCCGCCCCTTCGCTATCGGCTTCAGCGTTGCATACCAGGACTGGCAGGTCGAGGCCCTCCAGCATATCCGGCGGCCCGGCGAAGTGGCCGGCCCGCATCCATGCCGCCAGCGCGACCGGGTCGTTGCCGATCTCCTCGTAGTGGATGCGCACGTTCCGCAGGATTTCGTTCTCTACGTCGGCCGCATCATCGGCCAGCAGCGCCTCGATCATCGGCTGGTACAGGGCGTCTAACGTACGGTTCTCGTCGAACATGTTGGGGCCCACGCCGCCGAGTACAGCCGCGCTGACGCGGTCGCGGTGGTGTGTGAGCAGGCGAGCTGTGACGAGGCCGCCCATCGAGTAGCCGAACAGGTCGGCCTTCTCAACGTCCAGGTGGTCGAGCAGCGCGACGACGTCGCCGGCCATGGGCCCCGGCTCGTATGCCTCGACCTCGTGCGGCTTGTCGCTCCGCCCGTGGCCCCGCTGGTCGACGCCGATGATCGTCCGTATCGGGCCGAGCACGTCCAACCAGCCGTTCCCGATGAACATCTCCCGGTAGGAGCTCGCCCAGCCGTGCAGGACGGCAAGCGGTCGGCCTCTACCGGCGATCTCGTAGCGAATGCGCACGCCGTCCGACTCGAACGACGCCGCGCCGGGTTCCAGCGCGCCGCTCTCCATTCGGTCTCCCTCGCTACGCCCGCACGCGAACGCCGCCGCCGGCGCCAGCACAGCCGCCACAAGCAGCTCGCGGCGGCTCAGCGGCGCATGCAGCCAGCGCTCGGAGGTGTGCATGTAGTTCGTGCAGTGTAGATGATCCGCGGCATGGACGTGCGTTCGTGCCGCCTGCTACCATCCGCCCGCATCTACTTCGTAGCGTAAGGAGCGATCGATGGAAGAGGTGACGCCGCACGTCTACAGTCTGGACGTCGAGATTGACTGGTTTCCGCAGCCGTTTCCGCCGAACGTCCACCTGATCATGGACGGCGGCGAGGGCGCGCTGATCGACGCGGGCTTCCCGGACGACCAGTCGTTCAACACGCGCATGGAGTGGCTGCGCAGCATCCCGGACCTCAACCTCAAGTACATCGTCATCACGCACCACCACTTCGACCACTCGTCCGGCGCGGCGCGCCTGCGCGAGGCGACCGGCGCCAAGATCGTCATGCACAAGGATGAAGCGCCGCTACTCGAGCGGGCCGCGAAGGAGGAGATGCCGTCCGACGTGGAGGTGCCCGCCGACCGTAAGGAATGGGTCGAACGGACGGCCGCATGGCGCAAGGAGGCCGCCAAGGCCGGTGTCGACCAGACCGCCGGGGATGGTGACACCCTGAGCATCGGTTCGCTCACGCTGCGCCTGGTTCACTCGCCCGGCCACACCGCGGGCCACCTCTCGCCGTTCCTTGAGGAAGGCAAGGTGCTCTTCGCCGGCGACAACGTCCTCGGCATGGGCACCACCGTGGTGCCGCCCCCACCGCATGGCGATATGTTCGACTACATCGCGTCGCTGAAGAAGATGCAATCGCTAAACGCCGAGATTATGTGCTGCGGCCACGGTCCCGCCGTGCGCGAGCCCAACCGTAAGCTGCAAGAGCTCATCGACCACCGCCACGAGCGCGAGGAGCAGATCCTGGCGCTCGTGGCCGGCGGCCACGACACGGTGACGTCGCTCGTGAAGACGATCTATCCGGAACTCGACAAGCGCATTATCGGCATGGCGACGAGCCAGGTCCTCTCCCACCTCTCCAAGCTGGAGCGCGAGGAACGCGTGAAGACGGAGGGGGAGGGGGAAGAGGCGAAGGTCTCCCTCACGAGCTGACTACGTTATCGGCTCGGCGTCCGGCAGGGCCATGAGGGCATCGCGGGACGTTCCATCGAGAATGATGGGTGTGCGTGCACCATCGTCGAGCAATCCGCCGTCGATGCGGCGGGCCACTGTTGTCACGCTCCGGATGTGGTGCTTAGTCACGCCGTTGCTCAGATACTCGAAGTACCCGATAGGCACACGGACAGCGTATCTCCTCATCTCAGCCTCCTCTGCTCCGACGTAGGACTCGATCCTAATGCTGTCGATCGCCTCCATCACGTACCTCCCGGGGCACGCGGTCGCCGCGAGGTCGCGATGCCCGAAGACGTCGCGCCCTCGAGGGGCCACACTGCCCAGGTTCGCGAGGTCTTCCACATCCCGGAGGTAGCCCCAGCACCGCGAGATCTGCTGGGCGTAGCGGCCGACGTCCGTCGGGCGCTCGAAGTTGCCGTGCACGGCGATCGCGATACCGGTCCGGTTGTGTCCGCGGGTGTGCGCTCCCTGTAGGCGCGCGCCCCGACCCTCGGCGAGGACGAGAACGCCGTCCCTCATCAGGAAGGCCACGAAGTTGTACGGCACGTCGCGCCCGAGGTCCGGCCGCGCGACCTGCAGCTTGTGCATCTCGGCACGCACCTCGTCGACCGAACGCCAGACGTTCGGCGCGTACACGGTGTGGTGCAGGATAGCCTCGGTGCGCTCGGCCCGATCCACTGTCGCGCCCAGTCGCGGATAGCGTGCGTCAGGCTGCCACTCGTCGCGAGGAAGCAGGAACGTAAGCGGCGCGATCTCCTTCATCGCGCAAGACGTTACGCGACGCCGGAGCGATCGACAACGCGATCATGGCACTCGCAGGGAGCGTTTTGGAGAGTCGGATCCCCGCCTACGCCTGTCCCTCCAGCACCTCGGCGTTCTCGATCTCTTTCTTCGCAGCCTTGAGGAGCGCCGCCTTGGCGTCGGGGTCGGACTCACTCTCGGCGAGGGAGTGGTAGACGGCGGCGCCGGCGCGTTCCAGCGCGGCGAGGAGCTGCTTCTGCTCTTCGAGCGAGAGGCCCTCGAAGAGGCCGGCGAGCTGCCGCAGCGCGTTCTCGATGAACTTCGGATCTGCCATGTCGTTACTCCTTCGTGGTTGTTGGTTCTACGTCGAAGTCTAGCTCCAGCACCGTCGCGTTCTGGTCGATCGCGGACTCCGGTACGTGGATGCGTAGTTCGCCGACAGGGTCGGGCAGGTTGAGCGTCTCGTCGATCGCCGAGATGCGGAGGTCGTAGTTGAGCGGCGCGCCCGTTGAGAGCGCGCGGACCGAGCGCACGTGTTTCACTTGCACGCCACGCACCGACACCGTGTCGTACGGACGCATGAGGAGATGGAGGTACACGGTGTTGCCGCGTCTTGTCGAGGGGCCGTAGAACTGCCACGGCTCGAGGCCGGGCGTGGTGCCGATGATCGACTCCTGGTTCACCGCCATCCAGCGCTCGATTTCGTCCAGACGTTCGATGTCCCAGTCGGGCAGCGCGCCATTGCCCATCGGACCGACGTTCAGGAGCAAGTTGCCGCCCTTGCCGGCGACCTCGCAGAGGGTGTGGATCAGCTCGCGCGCTGACTTGCGTTCGGTCTCGTTGGGGTTGTAGCCCCACGACTTGCCGATCGTCATGCAGGTCTCCCATTGCCCCTCCGGAGGCGCCGCGGGCACAAGCTGTTCCGGTGTCGAGTAGTCGGCCGCGTTGGGCAGCCTGTCGTTGATAAGGATGTCGGGCTGGAGGGAGCGGATCATCTCCTCGAGATCCCTGGCCTTCCACTGTTCCGGCGTGCGCTCCCAATGGCCGTCGAACCAGATGACATCGACCTTGCCGTAGTTCGTCAACAGCTCGCGAACCTGCCCGAACATGAAGTCGAGGTAGCGCTCCCAGGCCTCCGGCTCGGGCTGGCGCCACTTGCCGAACGTGTAGGGCTTGTCAGCGTCGATGAACGGCGGGTAGTCGGGGTGGTGCCAGTCGAGCAGGGAGTAATAGAACCCGACGCGCAGGCCGGCCTCGCGCATCGCGTCCGCGTACTCGCGCACGATGTCACGTCCGAACGGCGAATGCGCGATCCCGAAGTCGCTGTGCTTCGTGTGGAACATCGCGTAGCCGTCATGGTGTTTCGTGGTGAGGACGGCGTAGTGCATCCCGGCCCGCTTCGCGCGTTGCGCGAGGTCGTGCGCATCCCACTGCTGCGGGTTAAACGTCGCCGCCGTGGCGTGATACTCGTCGACCGGCACCGTGCTCACGAGCGGCCACGATACGTCCATCCCGACCTGGCTGCTGTGCGACCAGTGGATGAACATCCCAAACCGGGCGGTGTCGAACCAGGACATGGAGGGTAGGGTACGTGATGGTGCGTATCACCGGAAGCCCGCCGCTAGCTATACTCCCACCATCATGGCCGACCTTGAGCTGGCGTCCGTGCTGCCGCGGACGGCCGGCGTCGCGAACGACCACCTGACCATCGGTGGGTGCGATACGACCGACCTCGCGCGTGAGTTCGGGACGCCGCTGTACGTGTTTGACGAGGAGGAGCTGCGCGGTGCCATCGGCGAGTACCGTTGGGCGTTCACGTCGCGTTATGAGAACACGCTCGTTGCCTACGCCTCGAAGGCGTATCTCGGGCGCTGGATGGCCGCCCTGGTCGCCGAGGAAGGGCTGGGCATCGACGTCGTTTCCGGCGGCGAGCTGGCGGTCGTGCGCTCGGTCGACTTCCCGATGGAGAAGGTGCTCTTCCACGGCAACAATAAGTCGGAGCAAGAGCTGCGCGAGGCGGTCGACGTGGGCGTCGGGCGGGTGGTCGTCGACAACTTCCACGAGTTGGCAACGCTCGACCGCGTGGCAGGGGACGCCGGCGTGCGACAGCCGGTACTGCTGCGTATCAACCCGAACGTCGACCCGCACACACACGCGAAGACGACGACCGGCGTCATGGACGCGAAGTTCGGTTTCGTGCTCGAGGAGGCCGGTTCGGGCGGCGAAGGCGATCCGGCCGAGGGGGCCGTCGTCCAGGCGATGCAGGCCGAGCATCTCGACCTCATGGGCCTGCACTGCCACCTCGGTTCGCCGATCTTCGAACTCGGGCCGTACACGCAGGCCAACGACATCATGCTCGGGTTCGCGGCGAAGATGCGCAATCGTCACGGCTTCGCGCTGCGCGACTATAGCCCCGGCGGCGGCTTCGCAGCGCCGTATACGCGCGACGACGACCCGCCCGCGGCCGACGAGTACGCGGAGGCCGTCATCGGCACGATGCGCTCGGCGCTGGAGCGCGAGGGGCTCGACGAGCCTCTGCTATCGGTCGAGCCGGGGCGCGCGATCGCGGCGCGGGCCGGTGTGGCCCTGTACACGGTCGGGACGCGCAAGGAGATCGCCGGCACACGGACGTATGTCTCGGTCGACGGTGGCATGGCCGACAACATACGCCCCGCGATGTACGACGCCCGCTACGAAGCGCTCGTCGCGAATCGGCCGACCGCGCCCGCCGAGGAGACGGTGACGATCGCGGGCAAATACTGCGAGTCGGGCGACATCCTCATCCGTGACATCGCGCTGCCGCGGCTGGAGGCGGGCGACCTGCTCGCGGTCCCGGCCTCGGGCGCGTACTGCCTCTCGATGGCCAGCAACTACAACCACGCGCCGCGGCCCGCGGTCGTGCTTGTGAAGGATGGCAACGCGCGCCTTGTCCGTCGCCGCGAGACCTACGATGACATGATGCAGTACGACGTGTGGGAAGAATGATGAGTGCTGATGGAGTTGCGCCTAGGCTCAAGACGCTGGATGGAGTCAGGCTTGGCCTCCTGAGCACTGGCAAGAAGAACTGCGACCTGCTCCTCGACTCGATCGGTGGGCTACTCGCCGCCGACTACAACCTGGCCGCGGTACGGCGGTGGACGAAGCCGTCTGTCTATCGCTACGGGTCGCGGCGGCGCCTCGAAGAGGTCAAGGCCGAGAGCGACGCGGTCGTCGCCGCGATCGGCGACTGCGGCCATGGCAGCTCCTGCACGTTTCATGATGTTTACTGGCTCGAAGAGCAGGACTTGCCGGTCGCGTACATCGACACGCCGGGAAGGCTTCACAAGGTGACTCGTAGCGGGGACGTCTTCGTCATCGAGTACGCAACGCTCAAGTACGTCTTACCCGCTATCAGGAAGGCGCCAGAGCAATCGCGACCGGCGGCGATCCGCAAGCAGTTTGAGAAGCAGGGCATCTATCGAGCGCTTCGGCAGGCGGGCGCGCAGGCCGGCGATCGCGTCCGGCTGATGGAGCAGGAGTTCGTCTTGGACGAAATACCGGAACGGCCCAAGAACTGGCTGCCGGAGTCGAACGGGATCGACGGCTACGACTACATTGAGATCCCACTGAGGCAGCTTGGCAGGCTGGACTCCGAAGGCGTACAGGCGCTGGCGAAAGAGCTACTGCCTGACGTGGTCAGGAAGTTGGTGGCATGACCTGGAACATCGTCGACCACGAGAAGGCCGTCGAGCTGCTGCAGCGCGCGGTTGCGGACGAGGCGCGGCTGTCCCATGCGTACTTGTTCGCCGGGCCGGAGCAGGTGGGCCGCGCCACCGTCGCGCGCCGGTTCGCGCAGGCGCTCAACTGCGATGCCGGAGCGTCTCTGTTCTCCGGCGGGGACGGCAGCGCCGTCCCGTGTCTGGAGTGCCGCGCCTGCCGGCTGATCGGGGACGGGAAGCATCCCGACGTCGAGACGGTGACCATCGGCGGGTTCTGCTACGAGTCAGAGCACGACCACTCCAAGGACAACTCGCGTGACATCCGCATCTGCCAGCTCCGCTACCTGGAGCGTACGGTACACCGCGCGCCGTTCGAGGGACGCGTGCGAGTCGTCATCGTGGACCCTGCCGACGCGATGACGCGGGAGGCCGCGAACTCATTCCTCAAGACGCTCGAGGAGCCGCCGGCGCACGTGGTGTTGGTGCTGATCACAGCGCGCGAGGAGGCGCTGCCGGAGACCGTGCGGTCGCGCTGCCGCCGTATCGTATTCGGCGGCGTGACCCGCGAGGAGATCGAGGCGGCGCTGAAGGAGCGCTGGCAGGCCGACGCCGATACGGCGGCGCGCCTCGCGCGGATGGCGCAGGGACGGCTCGGCTGGGCGGTCGATGCTCTCCAGAACGAGTCGCTGCTCGAGACGCGTGAAGACGTGCTCGACGAGATCGAAGAGTTGCTACGCGGCGGCGACAGGGAGCGGTTCGCCTACGCGAAGAGCATGGGCGAGCGCTACCAGCGCAACGACGCCGGCGTCCGCGAGAGTCTCGATACATGGAGTGCCTGGTGGCGCGACGTGCTGTTGACGGCCTCCGGAGACGAAGAACTAGCTTCGGCGACGGACCGACTTGATACGTTGCGCTCTCACGCGTCACAATACGGAGTAGAAGGTGCGTTCCGAGCGCTGCGCGCGCTCAACGATGTGCAACAGCACCTTGATGAACACGCGAGCCCGACGCTGGCTCTCGAGGTGATGCTCCTGGAGCTCCCACGATCGAGCTGACCGGTTCGCTTACGGGAGGGTGGCTCCATGACTTCGCAACGGACCCCCGTTGGTATCCGCTTCAAGGATGCAGGCAAAGTCTATTACTTCGACGGCTCCGGCTTCGATCTGAACGTCGGCACGTTCGTCGTCGTCGACACGTCCCACGGTAAGGAGATCGGGCGCGTCGTCATCGCGCCGGACCAGGTGATCGTCAGCGAGATCAAGGAGTCGCTGAAGCCGATTCTCCGTCTCGCCGAGGCCGAAGACCTGGAACACGCCCAAGAGCTGAAAAAAAAAGCTAGCGAAAAGCTGGAGGTCGCGAAGCGGCGGGCCATCGAGGACGATCTCGAGCTGCGCATCATCGCGGGCGAGTACAGCATCGACGGCGAACTCCTGAGCTTCTACTACACATCGGAGGACCGCGTCGATTTCCGGACGCTCCAGCGCGCCCTCGCGGACGAATTCGATGTGAAGGTGCAGCTCCTCCAGATTGGCGAGCGCGACCGCGCGAAGATCATCGACGGCATCGGGCGCTGCGGCGAGCGGCTCTGCTGCAGCTCCTGGCTCACCGCCTTTCCGACGGTCTCCATCAAGCAGGCTAAAGAGCAGGACCTGCCGCTTAATCCGTCGAAACTGTCGGGCGCGTGCGGACGGCTGCTCTGCTGCCTCACCTACGAGTACGACCAGTACCGTGAGATCAAAGGCGGCCTGCCGAAGGTCGGCGCGCGCATCTCGACGCCGACCGGCAACGCGCGCGTGCTCAAGATCAACGTCCCGAAGGAGTCCATCAGCCTCGCCGTCGAAGGCATGCAGGATTCGGTCGAGGTTCCTCTAACGGAATTCCGCCTCATGTATGGCACGGCGATGCGCCCGAAGGAGCTCACAGACACGTTCGAGAAGGACCTCATGGAGAAGGACGTCGCTGAGCCGGATGGCGCCCAGCCGACGAACACACCCACGACCACGGTCGAGCGGACGCCTCGCCAGCGGCCCCGCCGCCGGAGGGGGGCCGGCACACCGCGCCCCAGCGTTCAGCAACCGCAGCAGCCGCAGCCTCAGGCATCAGCCGACCAGCCACGCCGTCGACGACGACGCGGTGGAAGGCGCCGGCGTCGCGGTGGCGGTGGTCAGGGCGGCAGTACGCAGTAAACGAAGCCCAAGCACTCTAACCAGGAGCAACTGCCAGGCACATCAACGGCGAGCGTTTTTTCGCACTTGGGTAGTGGATACTTGACGGCATAGAAGGAAACCCCTACCTTATCGGGCATGGGCCGTAGGGTTGCCGATCACGGCTTGGAGAATCGCGTGCGCGAGCGGCGAATGGCGGCTTCCCTGACGCAGAGCGCGCTTGCTGGTAGGGCCGGGATTACACGGCAGGCCGTCAAGGACATCGAGGGCGGGAAGTACGTTCCCAACACCGCGGTCGCGATTCGCCTCGCAGGGGCCCTCGCGTGTGCCGTCGAGGATATCTTCGTGCCCGCAGGTGCTACATCCGAGATCGAGGCGACGGTTCTCGGCGGAGGCCCCCGGCCTGGCGACCGGCTCGCCGTCGCACGCGTGGCGCAGTCAATCGTTGCGTATCCGCTGACCGGGCCGCTGGCGTTTCAGGAGAGCTTCCTGCCCGCCGACGGCACCGTTGCAGAACCCGCCGGTAAGGTCCGGGTCGCGCGTCCTCGTGAAGAGCTGGACCGCACCGCCGTCCTGCTCGGCTGCGACCCCAGCCTGGGCATCCTGACCTCGACACTAGAGCGCGCATCGCACGGCGGCCGCTTGCTCTGGCTGCAGACTTCCAGCCAGGCAGCGCTCGATGCGCTGCCTGCCGGCGTGGCCCACATCGCGGGCACCCACCTGTCGGCGGGCGCAGGCAAGGACAACGTCCGTCAGGCGCGAAAGGCGCTGGCGAACGGCGGCGGCGTCGTGGTGACCTACGCCGGCTGGGTGCAGGGCTTCGTCGTCGCGGCCGGAAACCCGAAGGGCATCCGCAGCGTCTCAGACCTCGCGCGGCCCGACGTCCGGCTGGTCAATCGTGAGAAGGGCTCCGGCAGCAGGAAACTGCTCGACGAGCAACTCGCTGGGGACGACATTCCATCCTCCGCCGTCGCCGGCTACGACGTCGAGGCGCTCGGCCATAGCGACGTGGCGCGCGCGATCATGTTCGGCGCGGCCGACGTCGGGATCGGTATCGAGGCGGTCGCGGGCGTCCTCGGGCTCGGATTCGTCCCCGTAAAGGAAGTCCGCTTCGATCTCGTGATCCCGCGTGGTCATTTCGCGCACCCGGTGGTGTGCGCGTTGCTCGACACGCTGGAGTCGCGTAGCCTGCGCGCCGAGCTCGGCTCGCTCCCTGGATACGACGTCTCGCAGACGGGTGCGATCGCGCTCGACGTGCCGGCGGCATGATCCTCCCGGCGCCGCGAGCCATCCTGTTCATCCTCTGCGTGCTCATCGCCGCCGGCGGCCTCGCAGCCTGCGACGAGAGTGACGGCTCTAGCTCGAGCTCGCCTAATGGTTCCGCTGTCGATGGCGATGTCGTCGTCTTCGCGGCGGCCTCGTTGACCGACGCCTTCGCGGAGATCGGCGAGGCATTCGAGGCCGCCAACCCGGACGCGAACGTCACATTGAACTTCGGCGGCTCGCAGGAGCTCCGGACGCAGCTCGGGCAAGGCGCCAGAGCCGACGTCTTCGCGTCGGCGAACGCGACCCAGATGAATCTCGCTGTCGACGCGGGTGTTGTGGATCCGGCTTCAGACATCTTTGCGGGGAACCGGCTCGTCGTGATCGTACCGGCCGGGAACGCGGTCGGCCTCGAGACGCTTCTAGACCTCGCGAACGACGGCATCCTCCTCGTGCTCGCGAACGAGGACGTGCCGGTCGGCGAATACGCGCGGGCGTTCCTGGAGAAGGCGTCGAACGACCCGGCCTTCCGACCTGACTATGCCGACGACGTGCTTGCCAACCTCGTCTCCGAGGAGCCGAATGTCCGCCAGGTCGCGGCGAAGGTGCAGCTTGGCGAGGCCGACGCCGGCATCGTGTACAGCTCCGATGTCACGTCGGACCTCACGGAAGACGTCGAGACGATCGAGATCCCTGACGCGCTGAACGAGGTCGCCATGTATCCGATCGCGCTGACCTCGGAGCCAGAGAACGAGGCGGGGGCCCGGGCCTTCGTCGCGTTCGTGTTGAGCGCGGAGGGCCAGGCGATTCTCGAGAGCTACGGTTTCCTTCCGGTGCAGCCATGAGCGTGAGCGTTCGCACCCAGCGCTCGCCTCGCGCGGCAGTCGAGGTGGCCGTCACCGGGATCCTCGTTCTGACGGTCGTCGCGTTTCTCGGGCTGCCGCTTGTGGCGATCGTGGAGCGCGCGATCAGCCAGACCGCCCTGCTCGACGCGATCTCCTCGTCCGACTCGACACAGGCGCTGCGCCTGAGCCTCCAGACCACAACGATCAGCCTGATCTTGATCCTGCTGTTCGGCACGCCGGTCGCATACGTCCTTGCACGCGCTCGCTTTCCCGGCCGCGACGTGATCGACGCGCTGATCGACTTGCCAATCGTCCTGCCGCCTGCCGTCGGCGGCCTCGGCCTGCTCATGGCGTTCGGACGGCAGGGGCTGCTCGGCGAGTCGCTGGATGACGCTGGGATCGAGATCGCGTTCACGACGACGGCCGTCATCCTCGCGCAGACGTTCGTCGCCAGCCCGTTCTACATCCGCTCGGCGAAGGCCGGCTTCGACTCGATCGACCGCGACCTCGAGGCCGTCGCCTCGACGCTCGGTTCGTCGCGCTTCGAGACGTTCCGTCGCGTCGCGATCCCGGTCGCGATGCCCTCGCTGCTGGCCGGCGCGGTGATGGCGTGGGCGCGCGCCCTCGGTGAGTTTGGCGCGACGATCATGTTCGCAGGGAGCTTCGCGGGACGCACGCAGACTGTGCCGCTGGCCATCTACCGGGAGCTGGAGACCGGCCTCGACGTTCCGCTGGCGCTCTCTACGGTTCTGATCGTCGTGTCGTTCGGCGTCTTGTTCGTGTTCCGCCTGCTCACGCGCAAGGCCGCGACCGGCTGGGGATCGTGACCGTCGTTAACTTCGTGATCCGGCGCAGGCTGGGCGAGTTCACGCTCGACGCCAAGCTGAGCTCGGAGCGGAGCCCGCTGGTGATCATGGGCCCGTCGGGTGCGGGCAAGACCCTGCTGCTCCGCTGCATCAGCGGCATCCTGCGCCCCGACGAGGGCCGGATCGTGGCGAGGGATCACACGCTGTTCGATTCAGGACTTGGGATCGACGTCCCGCCCCAAGACCGCCGCGTCGGCTACGTGCCGCAGGACTACGCGCTGTTCCCGCACCTCACCGTCGCGGCCAACATCAGCTACGGCCTGCGCGGAGCGGGCGCGCAGAAGCGACGCCGGGTCGACGAAATGCTCGACCTCACCGGCCTCGGCGATCAACGGAAAAGCCGCCCGCGCGAGCTGTCCGGAGGCCAGCGGCAGCGCGTCGCGGTGGCGCGAGCGCTGGCGGTCCGGCCCGAGCTCCTGCTGCTCGACGAGCCATTCGCGGCGCTCGACGTTCCGACGCGCGAAGATCTCGCCGACCAGGTACGCGAGCTCATCGCAGCGACCGGCACGCCGACGATCATCGTCACGCATGACCGCAACGAGGCGCTCCGCCTCGCGGACGAGGTCGCGGTGCTGATGAACGGTCGCGTCCGGCAATCTGGTTCCGCCGGCGAAGTCCTCGGCGGCCCCCGCGACGAAGAGGTCGCGAACTTCGTCGGCGTCGAGACGGTTGTTCGCGGGCGCGTGCGTTCGGTCGAGGACGGCGTGGCCGTCGTGGAGGTTGGCGATCGGGTCGTGCAGGGCGGCACCGGCGTCGAGGCTGCCGGCGAGGTGCTGGTCTGCATCCGCGCGGACGATGTAGTTCTCAGCACCGGCGCTGTGGAGCAGGGAAGCGCGCGTAATCACCTGGCGGGGCATGTCTCCGCGATTGCGCAGTCCGGGCCGTACCGGCGCGTGCAGGTCGACGCCGGCTTTCCGCTGGTCGCCCTCATCACGAAGAGCGCGCTCGACGACCTCGGCCTCGGGCACGGCTCAAACGTGGTCGCCAGCTTCAAAGCGACGGCGGTCCACTTGATTCCGTTGGACTGAACGCGCATGGTGCTCTTGACGAATCTCGGATCGCTCCTATACTAAGGGCGTCCGGTGGCGACCCTGCGCCAGACATCGCTGCCGTCGCGTGGAGGTACTACGATGAGGCTCGCGACGCACCTTGCGCTGTTCGCAGTTCTGGCAGCAATCGCGGTTCTGGCGCTCAGATTTGTAGGCGGGGCTCCGGAGGCCTCGGCGGATGATTGGGTACCGGGCCAGGTCAACTGCCCCACGCCCACGCCAGGCACGCCGGCAGAAACGAACACACCGGCCGGGCCGACTAAGGCACCGTCTCCGACGGGCACCCATGCAGCACTCTCGTGAAGCTCACCCCTACGCCGTACGCAGGCACGCCGACACCGTGCCCCACCACCGGCTGCGTTCTGCCGTGTCCGACGCCCACCCCGGCGGGGCGACAGCTACACCGGACTATCCGGTCTGCCTCGTGACGCTTACGGTGACGTTTACTTACACGCCGTCCACGCCAACGCCATGTCCGTCCGAGGGCTGCTACGTGCCCTGTCCGACCGCGACCCCGATAACGCCCGGACCTACCAACACACCCGGCGGCCCGACCAAGACTCCGACTCTCACTGCAACACCAACGCCGACGGCCTGTCTCGCCACCCACACCCCGCCACCAGCCGTGGGCGGGGTCGCGCTCGATTCGGGCCTCGCACTATCCGACGAAGGAGGTGGCGATGAGGTCGTCTTGCTCTGGGCGTTCGCTACAGCGTTCGCATTCCTCGGCGGCGCTTGGTACGCTCACAGGCGCCGGCCTTCGCAGTAGCGAATTCGGCTAGTCTGGAGCGGACGCATGCCAGAGCCTGACACGAAGCAGGTCTCCTTTCCCGACGACTTCGTCTGGGGCTGCGCGACCGCGTCGTATCAGATCGAGGGCGCGTGGGATGAGGACGGCAAGAGCGAGTCGATCTGGGACCGTTTTTGCCACACGCCCGGCCACGTCCGCAACAACGATACCGGCGACGTCGCCTGTGACCACTACCGCCGCTACCAGGACGACGTGAAGCTCATGGGTGAGATCGGCCTCAAGAGCTACCGCTTCAGTATCTCGTGGCCGCGGACCTACCCCGACGGCAAGGGCACTCCCAACGGCAAGGGCATCGACTTCTACAACAAGCTCGTCGACCAACTGCTCGCGTCCGGCATCACGCCGTTCCCGACGCTATACCACTGGGACCTCCCGCAGGCGCTGCAGGAGAAGGGCGGCTGGACGAACCGCGATACGGCCAAGCGCTTCGAAGAGTACGCCCACAACATGGTCGAGAAGCTTGGGGACCGCGTGAAGCGCTGGATCGTCTTCAACGAGCCCTGGGTGTGCACCGTGATGGGATACATGTACGGCCACCATGCGCCCGGCATCCGCGAGCCGAAAGAAGCGTTGAAGGCGATGCACATCGTGAACCTCGCGCAGGGGATGGCGGCGCGCGCCATGCGCGAAACGCGCCTCGTCGACGCCGTCGGCACGGCGCACAGCATGAGCCCGTCGTATCCCGCGACCAACAGCGAGGCCGACAAGGATGCAGCCGAGCGTCGCTTCGCATTCACGAACCTTTGGTTCCTTGAGCCGGGGCAGAACGGCCGCTATCCGGACGCCTACGTCGACAACGAGAACATCGAGGAGCGCCTCGGCGTTGAGCCCGGCGACATGGAGATCGTCAAGGAGCCCGCCGACTTCATCGGGATCAACCTCTACACCGGCGGCCTTGTCGCGCACGACCCGCAGAACCCGAACCTCGGCGTCCGCGCGGTCGCTCCGGAGCAAATCGAGCGGACCGACTTCGGCTGGGAGGTGCGGCCGGACGCGCTCTACGACGTTGTGATGCGCATCTGGCGCGACTACCAGCTCCCGATCTACATCACCGAGAACGGGGCCGCCTACAACGACGGCCCGAACGAACAGGGCGATGTGCCCGACACACGTCGCGTGCGTTTCCTCGAGCGCTACCTCGCGCAGCTCGCTCGCGCGATCGACGACGGCGCGGATGTGCGCGCCTACTACCTCTGGAGTCTGATGGACAACTTCGAGTGGGCGTTCGGCTACGACATGCGCTTCGGCATCACCCACGTCGACTTCGAGACGCAGAAACGCACGATCAAGCAGAGCGGCTACTGGTACCGCGACGTCATCGCCAACGGCGGCTTCGCGCACGAGGAGCCGTCCTAAGCCCGTAGAGCGTGGCCATCCCTCGACAAGCTCGGGATGGAAGTGCGGGCCTGAGACACGGCCCTACGAGACGGTCGCCTTGAGGGAGCGGATCTGCTCCAGGTGCGCTTCGTCGTGGCCGATGGCGCGGTCGACGAGCTGACGGATGCTGATCCGGCCATGCTCCTCATGCCGGCCCTGACGCGCCCAGTTCCAGTGCACGAGGTCGGCGAGCATCTCGACGGTGTCGTAGCGCTGCGACGAGAACTCCTCGACGAGAGACGGTAGTGAAACCGACATAGGGTCGCGCTTTTTCCACTCCTCGTCCTGGTCCCAATAGGGGAGGCGCGGCTCCTCGAGGTTGATCATGCGGTACAGCCGGTCGTGGAGGTGGCGGGCGTGGTCGCACAGGTGCGCGACGACCTCCTTCACCGACCACTCGCCGGCCGCTGGCCGCTTCGACGCGGCGTCCTCGGGCAGGCCCTCGAGCTCTCGCTCAAGCCCGCTGGCGAACGTGTGCAACCGCTCGACGAGGTCGCCGTGGCCCCCGCTGCCGGGCTCGGTCCGCGGGTAGGTAAACGCTCCCATTAGCTTCGATTCCTCATGGTCGGAAGCAAGGTAACTGGCGCGTCGCGACGAGTCAACCGCTTCGCTCCTTCTTGCTCTTGAGCGGCCTGCGCTCAAGCCCGGCGAGCATCTCGACGGTCATGACGCGCCGCTCCAGGTCGACGTCACGCACGACGGAGTCTATCGCCGGGATCAGCGTCTCGTGCTCCGCGTCGCGGACGACGTAGACGTCGTTCGCGCCCGTCTCGAGCACGTCGGCCACCTTTCCGAGCGCCGCACCATCCTGGTCAACGACGTCGAGCCCGACGATCTCAAACCGGTAGTAGGCGTCCTCCTCCAGCTCGCCGAGTTCGGCTTGGGGCACCTCGAGGAGTTGGTGGCGGAAGGCGTCGGCTTCGTTGCGGGTGTTGACGCCTTCCAGCGCGAGCAGCAGCGTCTTCAGGTGCGCGCGGACGGCGCGCACGCGGTGCTTCCTGCCGCCGGCGTAGAGTTCGCTGCCGGGCATGAAGCGGTCCGGGAAGTCGGTCATGGGCTCGATCTCAAGTTCGCCGTGGATGCCGTGGGGGGAGCGCACAAACGCGATCGCGACGTAGCCTTTGCGCGGCTGGGGGTCGGGCCTTCGGCCGGAAGGGCGCTTGGCCGGCACCAAGGTGTGTTAGTCGCCGATATCGAGGCTGACGCGGACGCCGCGCTGGGCCGCGGCGACTTTCACCAGATCGCGCATGGCGTTGGCGATGCGCCCCTGCTTGCCGATCACCTTGCCCATGTCGTCGTCGTGGACGTAGAGATGGAGGACCGTTCGCTCGCTCTCCTCGTCCTCCTCGACCTCAACCTCGACGTCGTCCGGGTGATCGACGATGCCTTTGGCGATGTACTCGACCAGCTCTTTCATCTAGCCGTCCGACTCCCCGGCAGCCTTCTCCTCGTCGGAGGCGGCTTCCTCTGCTGGAGCCTCCCCGGCCTCGGCCTTTGGCTCTTCAGTCGCAGCCTCGGCTGCGGGCGCTTCGGCTTCAGCCTCGGCGGTGGCGGCAGGCGCTTCCGCTTCAGCGGTCGCGGCCGGCGCCTCGGCGGGCGCTTCAGCCTCGGCCTTCGTCTCCTCGGCCTTCTTGGTCTTCGCCTCGGCCTTGCGCTGCTCGCCGAGCGCGATACGCGTCGCGACCTTCGGCGAGACTTCGGCGATGCCCTGGATCTGCAGGATCTTGGCGACTCGTGTCGAGGGGGTCGCGCCCTTCTCGAGCCAGTGCTTGGCCCGCTCTTCGTCGATGACGATCGTCGACGGCTCGTCCATCGGGTGGTAGTGGCCGAGGTTCTCGACGAACGCGCCGTCGCGCGGCGCGGCCGAGTCGGCCACAACGATGCGGTACATGGGGGCCTTCTTCTTGCCCACCCTTCGTAGTCGGATACGGAGCATTGTTCCTCCTAACGCCGGATCAGATTCAGCAGGCTGGGGCCCTTGCCCGCGGCCACGGCCTGCGCGATCTTCTTCGCTTGCTTCCACTGGTTCAGGAGGCGGTTGATCTCCTGCGGCGTGGTCCCGCTGCCGAGCGCGATCCGCTTGCGGCGGCTGCCATTGATGATCTCGGGATGGCGGCGCTCTTCGGGTGTCATCGAGTATACCACCGCCTCGGCTCTATTCCAGAATGACTCGTCGACGTCGTCGAGGTTCATCTGCGACTTGATGCCCGAGAGGCCGGGTATCATGTCGACGAGCTGGCTGACGGGGCCCATCTTCTTCATCTGCTGGATCTGGATCATGAAGTCCTCCAGGTCCAGCGTCTGCGTGCGCAGCTTCTTCTCGAGCCGCTGCACGTCGTCCTCGCCGATCGTCTCCGCCGCCTTCTCGACAAGCGAGACGATGTCGCCCATGCCCAGGATACGGGAGGCGAAGCGGTCGGGGATGAACGCCTCCAGCGCGTCGCTCTTCTCGCCGGTACCGATGAACTTGATCGGCAGGCCGGTGACGGCCCGGATCGAGAGGGCGGCGCCACCGCGGGCGTCGCCGTCCATCTTGGCCATGATGAAGCCTGTGACGCCGAACGTCTCGTCCATCTCCTGCGCAACGTTGACGGCCTCCTGGCCGGTCATCGCGTCGATGACGAGCAGTGTTTCGGTCGGCTGGAACGCCTTGTGGACGGCCTGGAGGTCCTTCGTCGACTCGGCGTCGTAGGCGATCTGGCCGGACGTGTCGACGATGATCGCTGTCGCGGCGTGCTTCTTCGCCTCCTCGAGCGCCTGGTTGGCGAGGTCGTTGGGCTTCGCGTTGCTGACGTCGGCGACCGGGATGTTGAGCTGCTTGCCGAGCGCGATGAGCTGCTCGCTCCCGGCGACGCGGACGGGGTCGGCCGCGATCATGACCGGCTTCTGGCCGCTCTTGCGGAGGTGCATGGCCAGCTTCGCGGCGGTCGTCGTCTTGCCGGACCCCTTCGGCCCGATGAGCATGATGATGGTAGGCGGGGTCGACGCGGTTTCGAGGCCGGCCTGCTCCCGGCCCAGAATCTGGACCAGCTCCTCGTTGACGAAGCCGATCACCTGCTGGGGGCCGGTCAGGCTCTGGAGCACCTCGGCGCCGAGGGCGCGCTCGCGGACGCTCTTGATGAAGTCGCGGACGACCTTGAAATTGACGTCAGCCTCGAGCAGGGCGACGCGCACCTCGCGCATCGCCTCATCGAGGTCCTCCTCGCGGACGACGCCCTTCGAGCTGAGCTTGCCGAATACGCCCTGAAGTCGCTGTGTCAGGCCATCAAGCATGGGCCTTCATTGTACGGAGGCCAGAAGCCGGAGGCTAGAAGGCGGCGCCAGGCCCCGGCCCAGATACGAACGCGGGTATCTTCGTATCTGAAGTTCGTTTTGCAAAAACGCCCTTTTCGCCGTACGCTGATGAGCGTTTGGGCTCTGCCGAGCGGATGTCGACCAGACTCCGGCCCGCACTCGATTCTGCGCAAAACTATGCGAGAAGTTCGTTTTGCAGAAACGCACCTTTATTGTCTTAGCATCTTAGCTGATGTGTCCTCGATCCCGGTCGGGCCTTTGTGAGTCGAGAGTAGTACAGATGTGCGGCGCTGTCAAGTCGTGGTGAGCCCGAAGGGGGTTCGAGTACTCCACGAACCCTGCACCGATTCGAGGCCGTGCTCGGCTAAGACAGCCGGCTAGGCTCTGCACTGTCATCCACGGCCGACCTAGCAAATGCCTTTTCGAGCCCCCGCCTCGAGCGCTGTGACCAGCGGCTGCTCTCTTGCACGATGTCGTCGATCGCGTTCGCGAATCGCTTCGTTGCCCCGCAGGAGCGGCATACGCCTCGACTCGTCTTGTGGCCGGACGAAGCTGGCCACTTCGCCCAAGCGCTTGTTCGCGGCCAGCCGCACGGCGGGAGGATCGCGCTGACCGCGCTGTCCGACAGAGTCCGGGAGCTCGTCTAGCCTGGCCGGCTCACAGTAGGAGGAGCGGCGCTTCCGAATGGAATGCGCCGCTCCTTCTTGTCGTTCCTGCCCAATCTGTCAGGCGCGTCCGCGGTACCACCCACCGCCGGTCACGAGGCTCAGTACGAGCGCGATGGCGAGGAGGATGAAGAACCACTTCGCTACGAAGATCCCGAGCCCGCCAAACAAGAGAACTAGAAGTAGCAGGATAAGTAGCGCTGCTAGCATGTACGTCTCCGTTCCTTACTGTCCGGAGCCTTCGCCGCCGCTGCCGGAGCCTCCGCCGGAGCTTCCGCCGTCCGCCGGCTCTTCGGACTGCTGCCCGCCCGACGTTCCAGCACCCTCGTCCCAGGGCTCGAACGCGAACAGCAGCGCAACACCAACGACCAGGGCGAGCACGATCGCGGCGATCGCGAACGTGAAGCCGGACATGAAGCCGACGCCGGTCCCGGTGTCGTGGTGTTCGTGGTGTACTTCGTGTGTCATGTGTCTCTCCTTCTGGCCGCTGGCTATTAGCGGGCGGCCCTCAGGGCCTCGATCAGCTCGTCCTTCGTCATCTCCGAACGCCCCTCGATGCCGAGCTCCTGGGCCCGCTCGTAGAGCTCCTCCTTGGTGCGTTCTTCGTACGGCACCGAGGTCGTTGGGGTCGCGCTTGACGTCTGAGTCCGTGCAGGACGTCGCTTGTCCGCCAGCTCCGCCGCCTGGGCGGAAGAGTAGCCCTGCTCCCGAAGCGCCATGTACTTCTCTGCGTTCTCGACGCCGCGGATCTTCTTGGCAGCCTTCTCCATCGTTCGGTTCCCTTCCATGTACTCCTTGTTACTGTCTGGCTGAAGTTCGCTCTTCGGACCCGAGAATGCCGCCGAGCTTCTCGCGGATCGAGTCTGCGGCCTCGCCCGTCCGTTCCTGGATCTTGCCGACGAGCTTCTCGACGCTGCCGCGCGCCTGGTCGACGTCGTCGTCCGTCAGGTCGCCCCAGGTCTTGCGGATCTCGCCCTTCGTCTGGTTCAGCTTCCCCTCGGTCTGCTGGTCTGTCATTTAGCACTCCTTCTTGCTGCTGCGCTCATCGCGCGTCGTGTGTCAGGGATGTCTTATCTTGGCAGGAAACCGGTGCCGGCGACGTTACGGGCATGCGATCAGCGGTTGCAGAAGCATCGCAGCGCACCGTCGGGCGGGGCAGTGGGCGCGCGTCTGGGTGGTTGACTACGCGGCCTGACGTTCCCGCCAGGCGCGGACCATCTCCGCGTGCTCCCGGAAGTGGTCGATGCCGACGAACATCTTGTTCGCGGTCTTCCCCTCGCCGAACCGATCCGCCGGGAGCCGCTGAGCTGCGGCTTTGAAGCTCGAGACAGCATCGTTCAGCTCGAGCAGCACCTGGTCGCGCTTTTTGCCTTTGGCGTGCGCGGCGAAGGTGTCGTTGTAGGACTGGGTATCCGACCAGTCCTCTCCTTCGGGGACTGGCTTCTCTCCCCTGCTCATGCGCTCGAATCCGCTCGCGAGCTTGCCATGCCAACCGGCCAGGTGGGCGGCGATCTCGCGGACGCCCCATCGATTATCAAGCCACTTGTAGCCGAACTCGCGCTCATCAAGCCCCTCGATTTCCGAGTGAAATTCCTTGTACGCGGCGTCGAACTTGTCGAGCAGTTCTTGTTTCGTCGTCATGATGTTCTCCTCTGCTAGCTCTCTTCCGACGCGGTAGAGGGTTCGCGCTCCCCGAATTCCCGCCCTTGCTTGTGCATTGGCAGTGTGATTGTCCAGCCGATGCCCGTGCAGCGTGTTCTCTGCCTAGGCGGGTCAAGCCCTCTGACAACAACGAACTCGGTCCGTCTCGTCTTCGAATATCGCAGTATTGCCAAGGCCGTCTCGGTTGCACGACGTACCAGGCAGCGGTAGCTCGCATAGGTCTGCGCGGCGTTCGCCGTCGTCGCGCCGGCCAACGCCGCACCCTGCGACAGCGTTCTCCCACTCCAGGAGCCGGAACGGCCGGTGAATGATGCGGTCCGCGAACCCCCTCAGCTCCCCGTCGCGCTCCGACCAGAAGGACGTCACCGCGACGAGCTGTGCTCTGGGCCGCACGGAGCCCGCAAGCTTCCGGAGTCCGGCTGGATTGGGGAACAGATCGGTGTCGATGATCAGGAGATCCGGCGACCTCTCAACCATCCACTTGAGGAACCTAGTGCGCTGGTCAAAGAGCTCTGCTGCAAGCTTAAAGCGC
>Ga0075326_1000036_pt1 | contig 29184 bp, 32 predicted proteins | sample MayberrySE_Catta_3_FD_120052 | JGI IMG/M metagenome (GOLD analysis project Ga0075326, IMG submission 120052) | Natural and restored wetland microbial communities from the San Francisco Bay, California, USA, that impact long-term carbon... | ecosystem: Environmental > Terrestrial > Soil >...
CTCGCGAACGAGAGCAGTGCCGACGTGAACAACGACGGGTCGATCACGAGCGTGGACGCGGCCTTGATCCTCCAGTTCACGGCCGCCCTCATCGACGCGGACGACCTGGAGTGTCCGGCCTAGCCTGCGGTTAGGCGCTGCAGAATGCGGCGCATTCTGCGGGCTCCGTAGCGATATCAAAGGAGGCCCCTCTCACGAGGGGCCTCCTTCTTATAGGCTGGTTCCATGTCCGAGTTGCTTCTCACCAACGCCCGTATCTGGACCGGCGATGCGGCGCGACCGTGGGCCACGACGGCTCTCGTGCGTGACGGGCGGTTCGCCTTCGTCGGCGACGAAAGAGAGCTCAGCGTGCCGTCTGACGTGGACGTGCTGGACGCGAATGCTCGGCTAGCGGTGGCCGGGTTCGTCGACGCGCACGTTCATCTGCTGCAGACGGGCCTCGCGATGCGGAGCGTCGATCTGAAGGGCGTGACGGGCGTCCACGAGGCGGCGCAGCGCGTGGCAGAACGAGCTGCGAGCACGCCGCCCGGTGCGTGGCTGATCGGCGCCGGCTGGGACCAGAACCTCTGGCCCGGCGCGCACTTCCCCACTCGGCATGATCTAGACAAGATTGCGCCGGACCATCCGGTTGCCTTGGCGCATACGTCGGCGCATTGCGTGTGGGTGAACTCTGCCGCGTTGCGCGAGGCCGGCATTACCAAAGAGACCGCGGCGCCGGTCGGCGGTCGCATCGATCTCGGCGATGACCTCCAGCCGTCGGGCGTACTGTTCGACACGGCACAGGCGCTGATCTACAACGCGATGCCGTCGCCATCCCGGGAGGACCGCGAGGCCACGATCCTCGACGCGGTGAGGCAGGCGCACAGCCTGGGGCTGACGGGCGTGCACGCAATGGACATGGGCCGCGGCGAGTTGGCCGCGCTGCGGGCGCTACGCGGACGCGGCAAGCTGTCGCTGCGTGTGCGCGCGTACTTGTCGCAGGCGCAGCTCGAACACTGGGTGAATGAGGGTACGGGCACGGGCGAGGGGGACGACGTGCTGCGCATCGGCGGGCTGAAATTCTTCGCCGACGGTGCGCTGGCGTCGCTGACGGCGTGGATGCAGCACCCATACGAAGGGGGCACCGACTGCGGGTTCGCGCTCCAGCCGGTGCATGAGCTGGAGGAGCGCGTCCGGCTGAGCCTCAAGGGCGGGCTCGCGCCTGCGATTCACGCCATCGGTGACCGCGCGAACCAAGAGGTGCTCGACCTGCTCGAACGGCTACAGAACGTGTCGCCGTCGCTGCCACGCCGGATCGAGCACGCGCAGCTCCTGCAGCCGGCGGACAGCATGCGGTTCGCGGAGATAGGCGTGACAGCGTCCGTGCAGCCGATCCACGCGACGCAGGACTACCGGAAGGTCGACCGCGAGTGGGGAGAACGCGGCAGCAATGCGTATGTCTTCGAGACGCTGCGCTGGACCGGCGCGAACATCGCGTTCGGGTCGGACTCACCGGTGGAGACGATCGACCCTATCGCGGGCATCCACGCGGCGGTGACGCGCCGCACGGCAGCGGGCGAACCGGAGGGCGGCTGGTACCCGGACGAGTGCGTCTCGCTGGAGGCGGCGCTGTCGGCGTACACCACGGGCTGCGCGATGGCGTCCGGTGAAGACGCCCGCGTTGGGAAGATCGCGGCAGGGTACCTGGCGGACTTCGTGGTGCTGTCGGAGGATTTGTTCGCGATGGACGACCCGATGCGGATCCTCGAGGCGCGGGCTGACGTGACAGTAGTAGGTGGCGAAGCCGTCTTCAGACGCGAGGACTAGCCAGCTCGCACCAACTCTTCGCTGACATCCCACAACCGGCGGGCAAGGTCGGCATCGCACGACCTGGGGCTCGACTCGGCGATCTGCTTCTTGACGAAGTACTCGCCGGAGACGTCGGCGATGTCGGGCGACGACGCCAGGTGGATCAGTGTTTCTGCGCCCTGCGCAGGCGTGAGGAGGAAGGGCCTCCCGATGACGTGGAAGATCGCGAATGCGGCGCCGGTGGCGCCACGACTGTTGCGCCCGAACCCCGTGCGAACGACGCCGGGATGGACGGCATTCGCGGTGACGCTCACACCGTCGAGCCGGCGCGCGAGCTCCTTTGTGAAGAGGACGTTGGCGAGCTTCGACTGGCCGTAGGCACGCATGCCGCCGTATCCGCGCTCGGATTGCAGGTCGTCGAAGTCGATGGCGCCGCTGGAGTGAGCGCCGGAACTGACGTTGACCACGCGGGCCGGCGCGGACGACTTCAGGAGATCGAGGAGCATGTCGGTGAGGAGAAAGTGGGCGAGATGGTTGACCGCGAAGGTCAACTCGTACCCGTCCCGGCTCTCCAGCCGCTGCTGGTGATATGCGCCGGCGTTGTTGACGAGGACGTGGAGCGTGCCATTGGCGACGCGATATTCGTCCGCGAGGCGCCGGACGTCAGCCAGCGACGCGAGGTCGGCGAGCAGGAGGTCCGTCTCGGCCCCGTTGCGCTCCTTGATCTCGCGCTGGGTGGCGCGGCCACGGCGTTCGTCCCGGGCGACGAGCGTGACTTCGGCGCCCATACCCGCGAGCGCGAAGGCAGTCTCCTTCCCAATGCCGTTCGTGGCGCCCGTGATGAGCACCCTGCGGCCCTGCATTGTGGCGTCGGTCATCCAGTCTCCCCTATCCCATCGCGTTCGGGACGCAGGCGATCGAGCAGTCCGCGCCGTGGATGCGCTCGGCCTCCTTGATGGCGTCCTCAACCGTCCGGACCGGGATGAAGCCGATGTGCTCTGGTACCTTCGGGTCGACGGCGCCGGCGACGAAGACACGGCCGGCGTGCCTGAGGCGCTTGAGCGGGTGTGTCGCGAGGATCGCGTGCACGGGGTGGAACGCGTAGGCGTGACGATAGCGCTCGATGTAGTCGGGATGCGTAGCGAACTCCTCGCCGAAGCGCTCCGTTATCTCGTATGGATCGCGGGTTACTGGCAGCACGCGGTCCCAGACCTCGGGGTAGGCGGCGTGGTGCTCACGGTCCCACTCCTCAGGGCAGGGCGTCGCGAGGATGACGGAGCAGCCGGGCTTGCCGAGCGCCTCGATGTAGCCGCCGAGGTAGCCGAGCCCGGATGAGATCAACGTGAGGATGGGGTTCATGCCAGCGAAGGCGGCGTACGGACTCCAGTTCGGAACGCCGTAGACGACGACGTCGGCCTTCTCGGTTAGGACGCCGCGACGGGGCGGGTGCCGCTGTTCGAGGACTTCGAGCGCGGCTGTACGCGTCTCGTCGACGCCGCCTGCCCAGATCCGACCCACGGTGGTGGGATTGGCGAGGATCGTCTCGATCTTGAAGATGCGCTTGCCGAGCTGCTGCTCGAGAAGTCGCCCTTGCTCGTCGTAGACCTCGTGCATGCGGTTGTGGCGTACCGACATGGACATACCGTCGGGCGTATGGGTATGCCGGATCGAGCGCCACGTCGAGAGACCCACGGCGACCGACTTCCAGCCGCCGGCGAACCCGCGATGGCACTGCGCGTTCACATAGACGGTGAGATCGCTCTCGGCGACGAGACGGTGTATGTCGACGTCGTAGCCGCTCGCCGTCGTGCCGACGTTTAGGATCGCGTCGGGGTCCTCGGCGTCGTGGCAGATGAGTCGGTCACCGAAGCGCTGGACGAGCTCGTCGCCTATGGCCGAGGCAAGCTCGTCGTGCGGGAATTTGCGGTGGAGCGCGTTCGCGCACATGAGCGTGACGTTGTCGTCAGGAACGCCGGTCTCGGCGAGCTCAGCGAGGACGGTCTCGATCGAGAGGCGTCGCACGGGGCCAAATGACGAGACGGTGAGGTCGTCGAAGGCGATGAGCACCGTAGACGACGGCGAGACGGAGTCGCGGATGCGCGGCAGACCGAGCGGATGCTCGATCGCGTCGCGGACGTCGCGGGCCTGGTTGGCGGAGGGTGTGACGGCGGCGCTGCCGTTCTCGCTGCGCCTGCTCGGGCCCGAACCGCCGACGATGCGCGCGCGGTCGGGAAGCTCGACCGTGACCGTGGCGTCGCCGTAGGGGAGGATCTGCGTGACCATGTTCGTTTCCCTTGCGTCTTACTGGGGCAGGAACTTGCTGAAAAGCGGCTCGACGAGGTCCGGCCCCTGCCGGATGGTGTGGCCGCCGTCGACGCCGATCATCTGGCCCGTGATCCAGCCCGCGTCGTCGCTAAGAAGAAAGGCGACGATGCCCGCAACGTCGTCGGGTTCGCCGACCCGCGAGATCGGCATGCGGCGCTTGTATTCGGCGACAACGTCGGCGTTCGCGTGGAGCGGCTGCGCGAGGTCGGTCTTGACGAGGCCGGGCATGACGGCGTTAATTCGGATACCGAACTCGCCCATGTCGTCGGCGGCGCACATCGTGAGCATGTTCAAGCCAGCCTTCGACGAGCAATACGAGGTCATCTGCCGGTGCGTGCGCGCGCCCGCGATCGAGCTGATGTTGACGATGCTTCCGCCGCCGCCCTCACGCATGACCTTCGCTTCGGCCTGCATCGAGCGGAAGACGCCGGTGAGGTTGGTATCGAGAACCATGGTCATCTGTTCGGCGGTGCTGTTGAGAATGTGCCCTGCCCCACCGATTCCAGCCGCGTTTACGGCCACATGCAGCCCGCCGAACCGCTCGACAGTCTTCGCGATCGCGGCGTCCACGGAGTCCTGACTCGTCACGTCGCAGGCGACGCCGAGGGCGGCCTCGCCCATCTCGGCCGCGGAGGCCTCGACGACCTCTGTCCGGCGGCCGCCGATGGCGACCTTACCGCCGCCCGTGACGATCGCTTTCGCGCAAGCGAGGCCGATGCCCGTACCGCCGCCGGTCACGAACCCAACCTTGCCGGTGAAGTCTGGCATCGATCCCTCCTAGGCGCGGGCCGCGGCGCGGCGTTTCGCGGGTGGTTTGACCCGCCCGCCGCGGCCGCCATTGCGCGACGCACTGTCCTTCGTTCCACGCGGCATATGCTTGTCGTACCAGGCCTGGATGCGCTTCATCATGTCAACGGCCTGGGATGGCGTGCGGCCGCCATGGGAGCCGCCGGGATAACGTATGAACTCGACCTTCTTGCGGAGCACTTTCAGCCCCGCGAACAGCTCTTCGGACTGGCCGATAGGACACCGCAGGTCACCCTCCCAGTGGAGGAGCAGCACGGGCGTCTTCACGTCCTTCAGGTAGCTCACCGGCGAACGGAACTCGTACTCCTCGCGATGGCTGTACGGCGTGCCACCGAGCTCGTACATGTCGAACAGCGGGATGTCGCCTTCGCCGAACATGCTGACGAGGTTCGTGACCGGCGCGCCGATCGTCGCGGCGCGGAAGCGGTCCGTGTGGCCGACAACCCATGATGACATGAAGCCGCCGTACGAGTAGCCGCCGACGAACAGCCGATCTGGATCGGCTATGCCCTTGTCGACGAGGACATCGACGCCGGTCATGATGTCTTCGTAGTCGGCGCCACCCCAATCGCCAACACAGGCTTCGGTGAACTTCTCGCCGTAGCCCTGGCTTCCGCGCGGGTTCGGCATCATGACCACGTAGCCGGCGCCTGCGAGCGCCTGCATCTGCAGCAGGCCGGTGACCGTCGGGTGGTATCCATGAGGCCCGCCGTGGATGTTGAGCGCGAGCGGATAGCTGCGACGCTCGCGATAGTCCGGCGGGTAGAGGACGAACATCTCGAGGTCGAAACCGTCCTTCGCCTTGTAGCTCATGCGCCGCATTGTCCCGAACTCTGCCTCCTTCCGGAGCTCATCGTTCGCGTCGCTGACGCGGCGAACGCGGCCGCTGCCGCTGAGCCTGCCGGCGTAGACCTCGCCTGGCTCCGTCGTCCACATCGCTGTGAAGGCGACGCCGCGGCCGTCCGGCAGAAGGTCGAAGCCGTCGATCGCACGGTCGCCGCCGATGACCTTGCTGACGGACCCGTTTTGGACGCCGCCGCGGTACAGGCTGACGGCGCCGTGGTCGGCGGCGAGGAAGTAGACGCTGCGACTGTTCGCGCTCCAGGCTATCGATTGACCAGCCATGGCTGGTCCGGCCGCGACGGACCGGTCGAGCGACTCGCTTATCGAACCCGGAGCGCCTGGGCCGGTCGCGGGCCGGACGAGGAGATGGTTGTTCGCGGCGCCTTCGTTCTCGCGCTCGTGGCCCGCGTATGCGATGTAGCGACCGTCGGGCGAGAAGACCGCGGCGAATGCGGCGCCGTGACTGCGCGTGAGCTTGCGCGGCCTGCCGCCCGCCGACGGGACGATCCAGACGTCGCTACGGCCGTGACGGTTGTGGCGGCTGCGCTCGCGGTCCGACGAGAAGGCGATGCGTTTGCCGTCCGGCGACCAGGCCGGCTGCGTGTCGTTCCAGTCGCCGTCCGTGATCTGCTTCTCTGCGCCCGTCTCAACCTCGACGGTAAAGAGGTGCATGCGGCGGTTGTCGTAGAAGCCGATCCCGTCCTGCTTGTGGACCATGTCCCTGAGCACGCGGGGCACGGCGCGCTCGGCGCCTTTCCGCTCGCGCGGCTCCTTGTAGTCACCAACCCGACCGGCGTAGGCGATCCGCTTGCTGTCCGGCGACCAGGCGATCTGATTGACGCCGAACTTGGCTTTCGTGAGCTGCCGCGCTTCGCCGCCGTCCATCGGCGCGAGGTAGACTTGCGGCTTGTTGTTCCGACTCGAGACGAAGGCCAGCGTCTTGCCGTCGGGGGACCAACGCGGGCTATGATCGCGCTTGCCCTGCGTGAAGCGACGGGGCTCACCCCTGCTCCCGAGCGGGGCCACGTAGATGCAAAAGTGGTTTTCGTCCGCTTCCTTGTCTGCCGTGCTGACCACGTATGCCACTAGTTTGCCGTCCGGCGAAACTCTCGGATCGAAGACGTTGCGTAGCTGGAAGGTATCGTTCGGAATGAGCCGTCGTCTGGCCACTGGTCGCTCCTTGGTTGCGGTTCGCGCGTACTATAGCGACTCCGCGCCGCTTCCGCAGTGGATCGAGTACTCTGTCATGCATGGGAACTGAAGGGGCGCCTCTCGTCGAGATTGGCTCGGCCCGGTGCGTCGAGTGCGGGCAGAACCTGGACGCTGCCGAGTACACATCCGGCGAGGCTCAGGAATGGCCTGTGGTGGCCGAAGGCGTTGTCGTTGGCCAGCCCCGGAGCCACCGGGTCTGTGGCGGCCGGGTAGAGCTCAACGACGTGCGGCCAGCCTGGCACTTCTGCGATGACAACTGCGAATGCGGCCGTGGCGGCCTCCCGGGGCGTGTCAACTGGAAGCCAAAAATCCGCCTGATTCCAGGCGGCAGCTCGTACGGAAGACCCCATCATGTCCAATCAGACGCAACCGATACTATCCTTATAGAAGCACATGGACTGGAAGACGCTACGCAAGGATAAGCTCGCGAAAGCCGCGTCGTACCGGCCCCCAGAGGAGCCACAACGGAACTCCTTGTGGGGCGCGGTCGACCGCGTCGGTGAGCTGTGGGCCCGATTCATGACCCTCTCCTGGTGGGAGAAGGGCATGGTCATCGGCACCGCCGTGCTCCTAGCCGTCCTGGCGCCGATGGCCGTGTTCGCAATCGCGGGCGGTGACGATGACGGCGCGTCGGCCGTCGTCGCGACTTCCACCGACGTCCCCGCCGTGATCGGCGGCGCTGGCACGGACACTCCCGAACCGACGAGCACACCAAAGGCGGTGCCGAACACCCGCACGCCCACTACGACACCCGAGCCCAACCGCGAGGACTGCGACGAAATCCAAGGGACGGCGTACCAGAGCGAGACTGAGGAGGAGTGGTTCCTCGACAACTGCGAGGACGAGGAACCGGACGACGCGGACGAGCCGGACGAGCCCAATCAGCCCGATCCCCAGGACGATGAGCCGGATGCGCCTCCTGCGCCGCCCGCCAGGCAAACGAATACGCCGCGCCCGCGGCCGACCAACACGCCTGTGCCGCAACCGTCGATCTCGGCAGGTCAGGCGGCCTCGCTGGCAGCGGGCTGGATCAACAGTAACCCGGCGTACGCTGAGCTCGACATTGCACCAAGCTCTTGCTCGCCACAGCAGGACGGTACCGGCTGGCGCGTCGCCTGTACCGGAACGACGAGCGGCTGCGTCGGATCGGCCTGCCGGATCACGATCTGGGTGTGCGTGACCAGCAGCAGCGTCCGGCAGTGCTAACGGCGCAAGTATAAGCAAACGATCTAGTGGGCCAGTCGCGAGACTGGCCCACTTCTTACGGTGTTACGGGAGGTACCGGAGTATTTGTGCGCGCCGGTCGAGGCGTGCTCGTCGGCGCACGCGTGTTGGTCGGTTCAGGCGTGTCTGTTGGCTCCGGCGGCGGTGTCGACGTCGGGTTAGGAGTCGAAGTTGGCGGCGCCTGGGTCGGCGGAGGCGGCTGTGTCGGGGTCGCTGTGGGCGTTACGGTCGGCGAAGGCGTGCCGGTTGCCTCTTCCGTTTCCGTGACCGTCGGGGTCTCGGTCGCTTCTGGTTCGTCATCGTCGTCATCGCCGCTGAACGCGCCAGTCGCGCAGAGCGCGCCGATGACCACAACCACTGCGAGCAGACCGCCTAACAACGCAATCAGGATCGGGCCGCGCGGGCCCTCGCCAAACACCGCGCCGAACCCATCTCCGAATGGACCACCGCCGTCGCCTGCAAGTCCGGTCTCCGGCAAAGTCGATCTGGTCTCGGGCATCTGGGTCGGCATGGCTGCCTGCGTCGCTTCGACTCCGGGTTCGGCGGCCACTGCGGCAGCGGCGGCCGCGGCAGCAGCCGTTCCGCCTAGGGCGATCGCAGCCAGCGGTAGGGGCGCGGGCTCGCCGCCGAGCGCCTCGACGAGGCGGTCATACATCGTTTCCTTCCAGCCGGCAGGCGCGGGTACGTTCACCAGTCCGGCCAGGAGTGCGGTGGAGGCAGGTAATCGACGCAGTGTGTTCTGGCAAGTCAGGCAGGTTTCAGCATGCTTCGATATCCGGCGTGCCAGAGACGTCGACCACTCTCCATCCCCTAACAAAAAGTCCAGGTCCAGACATTCCCGCCGGCCGCGCACGAATAAGATACGCGCCCGCATAGAACGCTCCAGCCCGTCCGTCACGTTGAGGAGCCGGCGCTGGACTGACTCCGGGCGCTGTCCCAGCACCCCCGCAGCTTGCTCGAGGCTCAAGCCGCGGCGCGTAGCCAGATCGAGGAGCTCGTAGTCGTTCAGCTTCAGATCGATCGCTGCGGACCAGGCCATCTGGCCCAACTCAACAGGCTCCTCGACGGGCGTCGTGAGGCGGGCAGGATCGATGGAAGCATAGGGCTCCTCTGAGGCCTCAGTAGCGCCGCGGCGGTCGCGGAGGCGCTCGGCCACGTCGAGATGGGCTCCGCCGAAGAGCTGGACGACGGGGTCTGTCAGCGTTCCCTCTGCTTGCGCCCGGAACACCCGCAAAAAGGATGACTGGATGACAAGAGCTGAGATTTCGCGGTCCTGGGACAGCCGGATGGCGTAATCGTAGATGTCGTCGAAGAAGCGGTCGTACAGGTTGACGGTGCCTTCGTCGCCTGAGCCGCCTACCGGAGGATCGCCGTAGCTGTCGTCTTCCATGACTAAGCAGTTTACACGGAAGCAGGTGTTAGTTCAGCCGTGCTCCCGTGCTATACTCGCCGCGCCGATGCAGGCCGGAAAGCTCCCCCAAGACCTCCTCGCGCGCCTTCTCCGAGAGCTGCCAGACGACCCTAAAGTCCTGCTCGGGCCCGGTATTGGACGAGACGCAGCGGCGGTAGACCTCGGCGACGGTCAGGTCCTCGTTGCTGCGACGGACCCGGTTACGTTCGCGACCGACCAGATCGGTCGCTACGCCGTGTTCGTCAACGCGAACGACGTCGCCTGCCTTGGGGCGCGGCCCGCCTGGTTCCTGGCCACCGCCCTCCTTCCTGAAGGTTCCAGCGAAGCGCTCGCGGCCGCGATCTTCCAACAGATCCGAGCCGCATGCGAAATGGTGGGCTCGGTCCCGATCGGCGGCCACACGGAGATCTCCCTGGGGATTGAGCGCCCGCTGATCGCGGGAACGATGCTCGGCGTGACGACGAGGGACCACCTCGTGCGGCCCGAGGACGCCGGGGCCGGCGATCACGTTATCCTCGCGAATGGCATTGCGATCGAAGGCACCGCGGTGCTCGCGCGGGAGGTTCCTGACGCGCTTCGTGACGCCGGCGTGCCGGACGCGACGATCGCGTCAGCCGCGGCGCTGCTCGAGGATCCGGGGATCAGCATCGTCGCTGCGGCACAGGCAGCCTGCGCGACGGGGCTGGTCCACGCCCTCCACGACCCGACCGAAGGTGGGCTGGCGACAGCGCTCGAGGAGCTCGCACTCGGTGCCGGAGTGCAGGCTTCGCTGCGCGTGGAAGAGGTGCCAATTCTGGCTGAGACGCGCGAGATCTGCGCAGCGGTTCACCTTGACCCGCTGGGGCTGCTTGCATCGGGCGCGCTGCTGGTCGCCGCAGCCGAGGAAAACTGTGTTAGGATCATCGAGACGCTATCACACGAAGGTGTGAGCGCAGCCTGCATCGCCAATCTGGAGAGCGGCGAGGCAGGCGTTATAATGGACAAGCGGCGCCAGGAACCACTCCCCCGCTTCGAACGCGATGAACTGGCCCGATTTCTCGAGGCGGCCGGCTAGGCCAACGAGACTCAGCCGGCCCTCACAAGACGGTCCAACGGCACTGGGTAAGGATTGGGGCACACATGGCAAAAGACAAAGCGAAGACCATAGGGGAGCTACGCGATTCCGCGTACGAGGTCGCATCGATCAAGGACGAGATGCGCCGAAACCTGATCAAGAAGATCCAGAACAGCGAGGATGTCCTGCCCGGGATCTTCGGCTACGAGGAATCGGTCTTCCCCCAGCTGGAAAACGCCATCATCTCCGGCCAGGACGTGATCTTCCTTGGCGAGCGCGGCCAGGCCAAGTCGCGAATGATCCGGAGTCTTGTCAGCCTGCTCGACGAAGAGGTGCCGTACATCGCCGGCTGCGAGATCTGGGACAATCCGTACGACCCAATCTGCAAGCAGTGCCGCGACAAGGTCGCCGAGCAGGGCGATAAGGTCGAGATCGAGTGGCTTTCGCGAGACAAGCGCTACGGCGAGAAGCTCGCGACGCCGGACAGCACGATCGCGGACCTGATAGGCGAGGTCGACCCGATCAAGGTCGCCGAGGGACGGTACCTCGGCGACGAGCTGACGATCCACTACGGCCTGATCCCGCGGACGAACCGCGGCATCTTCTGCATCAACGAATTACCGGACCTCGCTGAACGCATCCAGGTCGGACTCCTCAACATCATGGAGGAGCGCGACGTCCAGATCCGGGGCTACCGCGTCCGCCTGCCGCTGGACGTGTTCCTGGTGGCCAGCGCGAACCCGGAGGACTACACGAATCGCGGCCGCATCATCACGCCGCTGCGAGACCGCTTCGGCGCGCAGATCCGCACGCACTACCCGAAGAGCGTCGCGCAAGAGATCGGCATCATGGACCAGGAGCGACGCCAGTTCACGGACGGCGACTACACCGTGACCGTGCCGGAGTACATGAAGGAGATCGTCGCCGAGATCACGCGCCTGGCGCGGCGCAGCCCCGACGTGAACCAGCGCTCGGGCGTGTCGGTGCGCGCATCGATCGCGGACTACGAGAGCCTCCTCGCGAATGCGCTTCGACGCGCGATCCGCACCGGCGAGCACGAGGTCGTGCCGCGCATTAGCGACTTGCCGTACGTGATTCCAACACTGACGGGCAAAGTCGAGTTCGAGACCGTCGAAGAGGGCAAGGAAGAGCAGATCGTAGACAAACTCATCCAGGGCGCCGTCGTGGCCGTGTTCAACCGCCACTTCAACGTCGTCGACCTTGAGGATATCGTGACGCAGTTCAAGGCCGGCATCTCCGTGGAGGTATCTGACACAAAGCCCTCGAAGGAGTACGTTAAGATCGTGAAGCAAGTAGAAGGGCTGGACAAGTCCGTCGCGAAGCTCGATCCGGGTGAGAACTTGGCTGTTATCGCTTCGGCCGTGGAGTTCGTCCTCGAGGGTCTGCACCTCAACAAGCGCCTGAACAAGGACAGGTCCGCTGGCAAGGCCCAATACAGGGGCTGAGCTTCTCAGTCCGGGAAAGGTCGTCACATGGCTGTCTATCGCTACTCGGAATGGGACGGGACGCAAGAGATCCCGCCGCTGGATCCAGACGACTTGCTGGAGTCGCTGACCGACGACCTGATGAACTTCGGCGACCTGCAGCACGCCATGCGCAACTTGCTGCAGCGCGGCATGCGGAACCCGCTTGGCCAGCGCCTGCAGGGCATCCGAGACCTGCTCCAGCAACTCCGGCAGCAGCGCCGCCAGACGCTCGACCAGTTCAATCTCGGTTCCGCGTTCGAGGACATCGAGAACAGGCTGCAGGAAGTGCTCGACATGGAGCGCGAGACGCTCGACCGTCGCCTGCGCGAAGCCCTCGGCGAGCAGGATCCGAACGCCGACCCCTCGACTCAGGACGGGGGCCAGCCGGAGGCCGGCCAGCAACAGCCGCCGGCCAGCCAGGGCGACCCCCGCGGTGAAGGCGAGCAAGGCGGCCAGGAGCAATCGAACCAGGGCAAGGACCAGCAGGGCGAGGGTCAGCAGGCCGCCGCGTCGGGGGCGTCAGGGTCCGACCAGTCCGAGTTCGCGCAGATGCTAAACAACATCGCCCAGCGCAAGCAGCAGTTCCTCGAGGGGCTGCCGGACGACGTGCCGAGCAAGATCAAAGAACTCCAGAACTACGAGTTCATGGACCCCGAGGCCCAGCACAAGTTCCAGGAGCTGATGGACAGCCTGAAGCAGGCCATGACGGAGACGTTCTTCAAAGACATCTCGCAGCAGCTCAATAACATGTCGCCGGAAGACATGGCGCGCATGAAGGAGATGGTCAAAGAGCTGAATCAGATGCTCTCCGACAAGATGGCGGGCATGGAGCCGGACTTCGAAGGGTTCATGGAGAAGTACGGCGACCTGTTTGGGCCGAATCCGCCCCAATCGCTCGACGAACTCATCGCGCAGATGCAGCAGCAAGTTGCGAACATGCAGAACCTGCTCGACTCGCTGCCGCCCGACATGCAACAGCAGCTACAGGAGCTGCTAATGGACAAGGTCGGCGACCCAGATCTGCAAGCCGAGCTGGCCGAGCTAGCTGGCAACCTGGAGCTGCTGTACCCGATGCGCGACCTGCGGAACCAATACCCGTTCCGCGGCGACGAGGAGATCGACCTCGAGCAGGCCATGCAGCTCATGGACCAGATGCAGGACATGGACGAACTGGAGCGGCAGCTCGAGCGCACGCAGTACGGCGGCGACATCGAGGACGTAGACGAGAACATGCTCGAGGAGATCCTCGGCGAGGAGGCCAAGGAGACGCTCGACCAGCTTAAGCAGTTCCTCGAGATCCTCGAGGAGGCCGGCTACATCCGGCGCAAGGGCAACACCTGGGAGCTGACGCCGCGCGGCACGCGTAAGATCGGCCAGCGCGCGATGGGGGAGATCTACGCCCAACTCAAGAAGGACAGCTTCGGCAAGCACTCGGTCCGCGAGCCGGGCGTCGGCATCGAACGGACGGACGACATCAAAGAGTATGAGTTCGGCGACCCCTTCCACTTGTCGCTGGAGCCCACGCTCTCGAACGCCATCCGCCGCGAGGGCCCGGGAATCCCGGTTCAGATACACCCGAACGACTTCGAAATCTACCGCTCGGAGCAGGTGACCCAGACGGCGACGGTGATGATGGTCGACCTCTCATGGTCGATGGCGCTGCGCGGCAGCTTCCAGGCGGCAAAGAAGGTGGCACTTGCCCTGAACAACCTGATCCGGACGCAGTTCAACCGGGACAGCCTCTACATCATCGGCTTCTCCGCCTACGCCCGCGAGCTCAAGGCCGACGAGCTACCTTACGTGCGCTGGGACGAGTCGGTGCTGGGCACGAACATGCACCACGCGTTCATGCTGGCCCAGCAGATGCTCTCGCGACACAAGTCGGGGACGCGGCAAATCATCATGATCTCGGACGGAGAGCCGACGGCGCATCTGGAGCGCGGGCGCTCGTACTTCGCCTACCCGCCCAGCCCGATCACCATCCGCGAGACGCTGAAGGAAGTGAAGCGCTGCACGAAGAAGGACATCACGATCAATACCTTCATGCTGGACCGCAACTACTACCTGAAGGAGTTCGTGAACCAGGTCGCGAAGATCAACAAGGGCCGCGTCTTCTACACCACGCCCGACAAGCTCGGCGAATATATCCTGGTCGACTACGTGACGAACAAGCGCAAGAACGTCTGAGTCTGTTCCGACCTTCCTCGCTAGTCCCAGTCGCCTTCGTAGAACTGGATGAGGACGCCGCCTGAGTCGCGGGGGTGGAGGTAGACTTCCTTGTATTTTTCAGCGTCCCTGCGGCCAAACGGCTTGTAGCCGAACTCCTCCATGGCCCTGGTGGCCTGCTCGACGCTCTCGACCTGGAAGGTGACGTGATGGAGGGCCGAGCCTCCCTCCTTGAGGAACTTCACGAGGTAGCTGTTTTCGTCGTAGGGCTCAAGCAGCTCCCATTGAGCGCCGCCGCCGGGGACGTCGAGCGCCACGCCGTTGTAACCGGCGGCCGGGTTCTCGAACCGACCGGCGACCTTCATGCCGAAGAGCTCGGTTAGCATCGGGAGCCGGTCGTCGAGTTTGGGCACCACCATGCAAACGTGATCCATGCGCTTGATTCCCAGCAAGGTAGCCTCCTCCAATCGGGTGGTAAGCGCCCGCGGTACGCTGCGATTATAAGCGACGAGGCCGCGATCGGTGCAAAGGAACACACGTTCGTAAATGTGAAGATTTGCTCATGCCCATTGACAAACTCGGATCGCATGGTATTATTGTTCCCGTAATCACAAACGGTCGCCGGATGAGCGACCACTCCCGCCAGAGGCGGGACTGCCGAGTCCTGGAAGGACCGGGGGACCCACCATCCAGGGGTGAATCTCGCGGAAGCGAGTAGGGCGAGCCCTTTCAGCCCGAACCCGACAGCTAACCCCGGAGGCAGTCGAAGGGCAGTAGCTCACATTAGGAGGTCCTGATGGTGAACTTTGCCCTCCCCAGAAGCTGTCCGCGTTGTCGAGGCTCCATGATTCCGGAGCGTGACTGGTACGGCGAGTACAGCACCTGCCTGTCGTGCGGGTATGTACACGAAGCCGTGTCGACGCCGCCTATTGAGCTTCTGGAGGAAGAGCAGAGCGGGCACCGGCAGCGCCGGCGCCAGCCCTCACACGGGAAGATCCGGCTCTAAGAAGCCACACCTCGCCGACGAACCGGCGAAGTGCCTTGCATCCCCGCCAAGGCACTTCGCCGGTTCGTCCTTTCTCGCACAGCCCCTACGTGGATTCCCCCCCTGACGCGACTCCCCTAAGGGAATTAGGGGTTTCCACCCTCAACCCGTAAGGGTTTCCCCTATAGAGGCCCCTTCCTTCCTCACGTACGATGCGTCTTGCATCCAGACGAAAGCTGCATCTGCAGCAGGGAGGGCAAACGTCATGGAAGACACAGCCACGAGATGCGTACACCGGTGGGTGCTGGGCCAGCCCGGTCTGAGCGGCATCCCGGGGACGTGCCGTAATTGCGGAGCGAATCGCGAATACCCGGCCACCCTGGAGCTGTTCGAGACGACACCCGACTACGAAGAGGCGGACCGAACGAGCATCGTGCGTTCGTTGGAAGCTGCAACGCTCGGCGAACGCACTCCCGCATAGGTAACTCGCGTTATCAAGTTGTCAGAAAGAGGACGTTATGGTAGCTTCGCCAAAGAGCAGAATAATCATCAAGCCCGCGGAAAAGGGAGCGATCAGCATGGAGGCGAGCAACGCCGGGCCCACGTCGAGCAAGGCGAAGGACGCGGCAGCGCGTCCCGGCTGGACGCGAGCCCAGGGCCAGCGCATTCGCGTCCTCATCGTCGATGACCACGCGATCCTGAGGCAGGCGCTCCGCCAGCTGCTGGAAGCGCGGCCTGAAGTCGAGGTCGTCGGCGACGCGGCGAGCGGCCGCGACGCTGTGACCGAGACGGAGAAGCTGATGCCCGACGTGGTCCTGATGGACATGATCATGCCCGGCCTGAACGGCCTCGAGGCGACCCGTCAGATTCGCAAGCGCGTTCCCAAGAGCCGTGTCCTCATCCTCACCGGCTATATGGAAGACGAGCAGATCATCTCGGCTCTGCGCGCCGGCGCCTCCGGCTATGTCGTGAAGCGCTCCGACACGGAAGAGTTGCTGCTCGGCATCCAAGCCGTGTATCGCGGCAACACGTACTTCAGCTCGGCCATCTCGGCGGGCGACGCAGTGAACCAGTACCTATGGCAGGCCAAGAAGGAAGATGGCAAGGCCGGCTACGACCTGCTCACGAGTCGCGAGCGCGAGGTGCTCCAGCTTATCGCTGAGGGCTACTCCAACCAGAAGATCGCCGAGGAATTGTTCATCAGCGTGAAGACTGTGGAAGCCCACAAGGCCCACATCATGAGCAAGCTGCACGCCCGTAACCGCACCGACCTTATCCGCTATGCGCTCCGCAAGGGACTCGTCGGCCTAGACGCGCCGCCAGACGTCCCCGAAGAGCAGCAGCAGCAGGTCGCCGGCTAGTGCCGGCCAGGTTGGAAGCGGAGATGACTGCCATGCGCACGAAGCAGCCAATCGAGATCCGGGGCATCTTGGACACCGAGCCCGAACAGGCCAAGAACGTCTACGTGGGCCGGCTGGAGCGCCTCCTGCGGCTCCGCAGCGAGCACAAAGAGGAGTTGAACGGCCAGGGCCTTCGCCTGCTGGACCGATCAATCTTCGCGGCGTACTGCGCCTGCCGGGAGAACGGCTCCGAGGACCGGGCCCGGATCATCCTGCGCGAGGCGAACGTCGAGCTCAGCGAGCCGGCCGGCCAACTCGAGCTGCCGAATCTCCCGGCCACGGGCACGGAAGGCTAGCGGGCGCTTCTTGACGCCTGACCTTAGGATGGTCCCTCGTGAAGCCAGCGACCGCAGCTGAACCTGCGTGCCTCTCCGTCGTCCACGTAATCGACGTCGTCTCAGACGTGGTCTGCCGCATGGACTCTCGCGGCGGGCGCGTTCAGGTCGTCATGGGCCGAACGCCGACGGTTGTCACGGACGCGAAGCGACTCGCTAGGGTCACGGCGAGGTTGCTAGAGCGCGCGCTACAGCTCGACTCAGGCCAGGCACGTGTGGAAGTTGAGATTGCCGACCGCTGCCTGGAGCGCGGTCAAGACTCTGACCCGGACTCGAGCATTTGTCAGGCCAACGTCTCGGTTGCGATACGAGCGCGAGGACGCAGCCGCGCGGGCACGTCGATCTATGTCGAGGACCAGCGCGACTGCCTCGACGAAGGGCGGTTGTGGGTGGCCGCGCGCCCAGACGAGCATGTCCTCGGCTACTGCCTTGGCACAAGGAAGGCGGCCTAACGTGGCGCGCATCCTCGTTGTCGACGACGAACCGGCCATCCGGCGCCTGGTTCGGACTGCGCTGGAAGAGCGCGGCGACAGTATTCTGGAGGCGGGAGACGGCAACCTTGGCCTCAAACTCGCGAAATTGGAGCAGCCGGACCTCATCCTGCTCGATATCGCGCTGCCGCAGATGTCGGGCCTGGAGGTTGCCCGCCATCTTCGCGAGGACGCCGCGATATCGTCGATTCCCGTGCTGTTCCTGACCGGACTCGTTCCCGAATCTGAGCGCGTTGAGGCAGCAGCCGGCGTCATTCCCAAGCCGTTCAGCCCGAAGCTGCTCGCCGAGCGTGTGGCATCGGCCCTGCGCGGCGTTTCGAACGCCGCCTAGGGTCCAACGACAGTAGGGCTGGCGGACGCCCGGCCGACTACCGATACACATACAGCAGAGCAGCGACGGGCACGGGTGCCCAGTCGCGCTAGCGGTTATCGGTGCCGTGCTGAAGGCCGTTCGGAGGACGGCCCCGCGCCGGGACGCAAGGAGAGGCTTATGCTAGTGCTCACTCGGAAGATCGATCAGGGCATCGTCATCGCGGGGAATATTGTCGTGCGTATCCTCGGTGTGGAACGCGATCGCGTGAAGATCGGCATCGCCGCCCCTACGGAGATCCCTGTCCTGCGCCAGGAGTTGCTGGACCGGGAGAACGCGAACAACAGCGTGAAGGACCCGAACGATCTGGACTCCACCACGCCAGCTTCCTCAGAACACGCCCCCCAAGAGAACAGCTAGCTAGCCGGCCACGAGCGTCAGCTCGGGTTTTGGCCTGACGCCGGTCGACCTACCGCCGCCCTCAATCATCGTGAGGCGCGGCGGCGGTGTTTCCAGGGACTGCGAGACCTCCACTGTGGCGCCGAGTCGGAGGGAGCGGCTGGCAGCCGCCCAGATTGCCGCAGCACGCAGCCATCTGTCTGCGTTCCCGCCGGACGCGTCCTCAGCCGCAACGGCGTCCAAGAAGCGATGCACGTCGGCGGCGAGGGCATCCAGGTGGCCACGGCAGGGGAAGGCGTGCTGACGGGAGACGCCGCTGCCATCGGTCATCTCGAGTCGCGTCTTGACGTGGTCGAGCGAGAGCGTGCGTTCCGCGCCAACCACGAAGAGAGCATGCTCCTCTTTCGCTTCGGCAACGCTCAGGAGGCAGTGGAGCCGCGGCGCGTCGTCATACTTGACCGTCATCGATACGGCCCCAAGCCCCGCGGTGTTGCCGGCCAGACGCATAGCCGATACGCGCAGCGGACGTGAGTTGAAGAGGCTGTCATAAGAGGCAAGCTCCTGCAGGGCGAGCCAGTCAAGGCGGTGGCGAGCCGGCCCGGCCGTGCGGCCGACCCGCACGTAGAGGGGCCTCCAGAGCGGCTCTCGGCCGCGTAGGAGCCTCTTAAGCAGCGCATGGCCAGCAGACCACCGGTATGACTCAACGAAGCGGAGAACCGCGTTCTGTCGCTCGCCGAGATAGGCGAGTTCCGCTAGGTGCGTCCTGCTAAGCGCCGTCGTCGCCTCGCAGAGAACGGAGCGTCCCAACTCGAGGGCGCGTCTTGCCAGCTCAAATGGAGCCGGGGCGCCAGCGCCAATGATGGCCGCTTGCGCTTCGCTCAGCTTGGAGACCTGGTCAATGCAGGTCGAACTTACGAATCCCCTGGCCTGGAGCTCGGGCAGGCCAAAGATCGCCACCCGGACGTGCTTCTTGCTCATGCAAGAAGCGTATGCCAGGCGGCTCACTGAGACCGTCGGGGATGCCCTCAGCCAGATGGAGCGAGAGTCCCGATATTGCCCGGACTGACTGCCTAGGCGGCGTCCTGAAGCTCTTGATCGAGGGTGGTGCGGAGCCGTCGAATGGCCCGATGCCGTAGCTGGGACGCGCGCGACTCCGAAATGCCGAGTGCCTTCCCAATGCTCTTGAGTGAATGCGAGCGCATGTAGTAGAGCTGGACGATCGTCTTCTCGCGGTCGGGGAGCGTGTCTACCGCCTGGTGGAGGAGGTGCCGGATCATCGTGTCCTGCGCCATGGAGTCGGGGTCGACGCCGGGATCGTCGTCCGCCATCTCCCAAAGCTTCTCTGAGCTGCCGCTGACCGCGTTGTCGGCGAGTCCGTCGAGGGAGACCACCCGGATGCTACTCGTACGTAGGGTCGAGAGGAAGTCCCGTTCGGAGATGCCCATCTCATTTGCGACCTCAGCCTTCGTCGGGGTTCGCCCGAGCTTGGTGTGCAGGTTCGCGTTAGCCTGGTCTACGTCGCTCGAGAACTTCTGGAGCGAACGCGGCAGCGGATGGGCAGCTCGTAGCGCGTCGAGGATCGCGCCGCGGATGCGGGGAAGCGCATAGGTCGAGAACTTGGCTCCGCGTGTCGGGTCGAACGCCTTGTAGGCCTCGATCAGCCCCTGCACGCCGTAGCTGAGCATATCTTCGTACTGGAGGATGCCCGCCCCCGCCGAGCCGACGGTAATGCGATTGACAGCATGCCGGACCAATGGCATGTAGTCCTGCACAACCTCTGTCAGGTTGCTGCTGATGTCGTTACGCTTGCCGTTCGGCCGCCCCTTTGTCGCCTTCTTCGCCGTTCCGTTCCTGGCCGGATCCGAAGTCTTCCTTGCCTTCGGTGCGCTCTCCTTCGTGCTGCTCGCTGCCTTCCTGGCTGTGGCTCGGGGCACGTGTCACCTCATCACGACAAACGCCTCCGGCCTTGGCCGAAGGCATGCTGCTTGTTCTGACTGGATAAGTATCGCGGTGGGACGACCGGCAACCTATGCGCGAAGTCCCACGAGCCGTGCAGTTATTGGCCCTAGAGTCGCTGTGGGCGCGCTTACGGAACCCGGAGCAGTGGGAGGCAGCAACTTATCTAAGGGCGGGCCCCTGTTTGCCTCCCCGGCTCGCTGTATACAAGAATGCCGTGAAGCCCGGATGGTCACGGACTGCGAGACGAAGAGCCTCTTCCGCAGATGCGGCGCGCCCGGCATCGCCATCTGCCAGTATTGCGGCCGGAGCTTCTGCTCCGATCACGGCGAGCAGCTTGACGACGGGCAGGAGATCTGTCTCGAGAGCTCCTGCCGGCGCAAGAAGGAGGACTTGGCGCGGCACTTTGCGTATCGCGCCGAGGTGACGGAACGGAACCGGACCGGCATATGCGGACACGAGGACTGCGAGTTGGAACGTCAGGTCGACTGCGCGAAGTGCGACGGCCTATTTTGCGCGGACCACGTGAGCGAGCGCGAGTTCATGCGGCGCGACGGCACGCCGGCGCGCGGGCTCATCTGCCAGCACTGCGAGAGGCGCCGGAAGCTCTGGTCTAGGTCGTAGAGGGGTCCCAGCGTTCGAAGTGGGTGACTTCCTCCACGGGGCGGCGGGTCGTCGGGCCGTAGCGGCCGCGGGGATGACCCACGGGGACGAGCGCGATCGTCTCAACAGAATCCGGGATGCCAAGCAGGGCCTTGATGTCCTGCTCGTGGAACTTGTGCAGCGTCGTCAGCGAAGCGCCGAGCCCGAGGCCGCGCGCTGCAAGCAGCAGGTTCTGCACGGCCGGGAAGATGGAGCCGTAGTAGCCGCCTGAGTGTGCGCCGGCCTGGCGGGGCGCGTTCTTGCCGCAGACGAGGATCAGGACGGGGACGGCCGCCATGTTGCGGGCCAGGTGATCGGCGGCGCCGTACACGCGCTTCATGTTGTCGGGCAGGTTCTTGCCGCTGTCGGTTCCTGCGACGTACGTGCGCTCCCAGCCTTCAAGGTACCAGGCCGCGATCTTGTCCTTGGTCGCCTGTTCGCGGACGACGACGAAGGCCCACGGCTCAGTGTTGCCGCCGCTGGGCGCTTTCGTCGCTGCCTCGATCAGCTTGTGGATGAGCTCGTCCGAGACAGGGTCGGGCTTGAGCTTGCGTATCGCGCGCTGGGAGTAGATCGCTTCAAACAGGCCGATGTCGTCTGCCATGACGTCTCCTAGGGAACGAAGCTCTCGGGCGTGATTTTCAGCAGCACGCGCTGCTGATCGCGAAGACCCTGTTCGAAGTCCTCCGGGACTTCGCCCGTGCTGATACGCTCGAAGATCGCCCTCGTGCCGTCGACGATGTCATCCTCTTCGATCTCTGCGCGCCCCGAGATCGAGACGTATGGTCGTCCTTCGGGCTTGACCACGCAGAGCGTGACCGCCGAATTTCGCCTGATGTTGTGGTACTTGGCGCGCGTCCTCGTGATCGAGATGAGGAATTCGCCCTCTGCGTAGGCGTAGTAGATCGGTGTGAGCTGCGGACTGCCGTCCTTCTTGAGAGTGGCTAAGATACCCAACGGCTGCTCCTCGATGATAGCCTGATGCTCGGACGTTGGTGTCGCGGTCATGCCTAGAGCTTCATCGCGAGCAGCTCGCACCTTAGGGTTCCGCCGTTTCCAACGAAGACACGCACATCGATCACACGGACCTTGAAGGGACTCCCCTCCCCGCGCTCGACATAGAGCTCGTCGCCGCGCTCGAAGCGGTACTCGCTCTGGAAGGTCGCGAGCAGGTCTTCTTTCTTCTCGGTGAATGCGTCCGATGAATACAGTTCGATGTCCAACATTGCCTCTAAACGCGAGCATGGTAGCAGCCCCGATTCGACGCGTCGAGCGTAGGGGCAGCGCCGCGAAGAAGTGGGAGTTCCCCTATAGTAGCCCCGCCCCTGCTCCTCGATAATCCAGATGCGATGAGTGGCCGTCCTAAGGCCTTCGCATAGCTACATTCGCAAGGAGGCAGCCTCCCATGATTGAAGAGATCAACAGCGCGGACGTGACCGCGATGAAGAACGACCTGGATCGGGCCCTGTCGGCGCTGGACAACGCGCTCAGCGAGGCTGGCCGCTCAGTCGCCGGCGTGCGCAACAGCGTGGCACAGGTGGTCGAGATAGCAGAGCAGTCCAAGGAGCTGGAAGCCGCGATCGCGCGGGCGCGCGAGCAGCTCACACTGACCATCGACCGTGCGCCCACGACACAGTTGCGGGCCATACCGCCGGCTGAACCGGTGGCGGAGTTCGCTCAGGAGATGGCCCTTGAGCCGCCGGAGCAGGAAGCGGAGGCAAAGGCTTCAACGGGCGCCGCGCCGCTTACGTCGGCAACACGATGCCTGCGCCTCGCTGTGACCAGCAAGTCCGGCAACCTGGACCTGAAGGAAGTCGACGGCTCTGTGAACGAGAACTCGTCTGTGATCGACGTCGCGCTGCTTGACTACGATGGGCGTCAGGCGACGCTCAAGCTCTGGATCAACGACGCATCCGACCCGGAGGGCGTGCGGGAAGCTCTGCTCTCGAGCTTGAAGACCCACCTGGGCGAGAAGGACACCGACGTCAACATCGAGCTCGACGAAGAAAACGCGGCCTAGAACACGTACAGTCAGAAGCGAGAGACGCGGCGTCTATGCAGACGCCGCGTCTTGCTGTGTGATGATGCGCTCCTGCAGCCGGGCCTCGGCGGCTGCTGTGAGTTCTTCCGCCGCCTCGCCGTCCTGCGGTAGTGTCGCGGTCGCGCATCCGATCCGGATCTCGAGGTTCGGCAGGTCGGTGTGCGGGAGTTTCATCTCCTGCAAGCCCGCCAGTAGCCGTTCCTCGGCAATATGGGCGCCGTCAGCGTTCGCTTCGACGAGGATCGCGCCGAAACCGTCGCTCCCCGACGCGCCCAGGAAGTCCGTGTCACGCATGGCATCGTCTAGCCGGCCGGCCACCTGTCGCAGCACGCGTTCCGCCAGGAAGCGTCCGTAGCGAGTCTGGAGCTCGTCGAGGTTGAGAATCCGCACGACCAGCACCGAGAGCGGCCGGTCGTGGCGCTTCGCCCGTCGCGACTCCTGGCCCAACTCGTCCATGAGCCGGCGCTCGTCGTATACCCAGCGCACAGCGTCGACTTCTCCGTGCTTGCGGCTCGCTTCCTTCTCACGAAGGTTGGCCAGGGCCACGGCGATGTGGCGCCCGAGGAGTTCGGCGGCGGCAAGCTGTCCCGTGATCGGGGTACCTGCCAGCAGAACCAACAGGCCCGAGCTTTCCCCGTTCCAGTACAAAGGAGCGGCGACCGCGGACGTAACGCCCAACTGGCGCTGAGCCGACTTGGCGGCTTTCTTGGCCAGGGCCACGGCGAAGACCTCGCTCAAGTCGGAAACGCTGATAGCGCGGCCGTCGGCAAGAGCTTGGGAAAGTTCCGGACGGTCTTCCGGATTGAGCTTCTGGCCGGGGAGATCCACGCCCAAGACCTGCGTCAGACGCGCCCTTGATGCTTTCTGCGGCGTTGAGGCTGGCGTGACGGCCACCAGGCGCCCGTAGGCGTCCGAGACGTACAGGACGCAGTAGAGGGCGCCCAGAGCCCGCTCAGCCGCGTTCGCGGCCGAATCGGCCAGCCAGGCGTCCGTGGGCGCGCTGTGGATGCCCAGCAGCGGTTCCAGCAGCGATGCGTCAAGCTCGTCCAGCGTTATGTCTATCGGGTCTTCCATGGGCGAATCCAGTCCCTCTATTTCAATGCTTGGCGGCGTTCTAGCAGCTGAATCAGATTGGTGAGCGAGATAGCCATCTGGCCTACGGTGGTATCGAGCCGCTCGATGCTCTCCTCCAGTTTGGCCAGCGCGGGGCTGGCCACATCCTGTGTGCCTCCAGACTCGATAAGCGTTCGCATCGTGTCCTGAAGCTGGCGCTGCTGGAGCAACAGCCGCTCCAGCTCCGGGCGCCAGTCGACGGTTTGCGTCTGGGCCGCCGAGGCGGAGATCGCGCGCCCCACCTCTTCGATGGTGATCGAGGCGCGCATCGTCGCCTGCTGCGCCTCGGCAGCACTCCGCGAAAGCCGCCATGTGCCCAGAATGGCCACGATGGCGAGTAGCAGGATAGCCGCCAGTCCCATCGACACTCCGGCGACGGCCGCGGCCAACTCGAACCATTCTTCGCCAGTCACGCGCAGGCGCTCCTTTGGTGGGCGTAACTGGGAATCCCTTCGCTGGATACACCCTGCTGGAGGGTACAAGTCCCTTCAACGTCATGATCGGACGCTGAGCTCCAGATATTACAGGAAGGACTGAAGGGCCGCATTAACCTCGTCCGGGCGCTCCTGCTGGGTCCAGTGGCCGCAATCGAGATACCGGACCGTCACGTTCGGTACCCACTCCTCCAGGCCCTCGGCGAGCTCACGCCCAAGGGCGGTGTCGTGCACGCCCCAGAGGACCAGCGTCTGCGCGGGAACGTCCCTATACTGCTGGCTCTGTCGACGGGTACGAAAGACCACTCGATAGTAGGCCAGGGCCGCATGGAGCGCGCCAGGCTGCGACATCGCGGTGCGGTATCGCTCCAGGTCTTCGTCGCTGAACGCAGCCGAGTCTCGGGCGCTGCGCCGCATGGCACGCGCCAGTGTGGCGCAGCGGTTCCTGCCGAGGAGAACCTCCGGCAACCACGGGATCTGGAAGAAGAGCACGTATGAGCTTCTCAGCCATTGTCGCGGGTTTGAGCTCAGCGACCGCTGCATCCGGCCCGGGTGCGGCGCGTTCAAGATGACCAGCTTCGCGGTCATGTCTGGGAACCGTGCCGCGAAGGCCCAGGCGATGACGCCGCCCCAGTCATGCCCGACGACCACCGCGCGCTCCTCGCCCTGGGCGGCGATGAGCGCGCGGACGTCGTCGGTCAGTGTGTCGATATCGTAGCCAGCCGGCGGTTTCTCCGACGTGTTGTAGCCGCGCATATCGGGCGCGACGACGTGGAAGCGCTCCGCCAAAGCGGGAATCTGGTAGCGCCACGAGTACCAGAACTCCGGGAAGCCGTGGAGAAGGACGACAAGTGGCCCGTCGCCCGCCTCCACCCAGTGCAGGCGGATGCCGTTCACAATGCCCTCGTTGTGGGTCCACGGCTCAGCGCCATCCATGCATCGACTATAGCGCGCTCACAGCGTTCTGATACGATTCAAGCGATATGGGGCTCCGCAGGACGCTGGCCACGCTGGGTCTGGTGGCGATCCCGCCGTTTGGGTTCACGCTCGTCTTCGAGCGCCTGGTCCGGCGTAACCTCTTCCGCACTGGCCCGCACGTCGAAGGCCTGGCAGACAAGGTCGGCGTGCCGTACGAGCGTGTCCCGTTTTGGACGGCAGACCGTCAGGAGTTGGAGGGCTGGCTGTTCGAGGGCGGCGAACTGTCCCACACGATCCTGTTCATGCACGGCACGAACTACAACTCCTCCGACATGTGGTCGAATGAAGAGCGCGCGGAGCAGTTCGGCAGGTTCCTACGCGGCATCGGGTGCCGCTTCTTCGTCTTCGACTATCGCGGCTACGGCCAGAGCGCCGGTGAGGCGACAGAGAAAGGCACCTACCTGGACGCCAGCGCCGCCCTCGCCTACCTGCATTCGAGAACCGAGATCGACCCCATGAAGATCGTCTTCTACGGCTTCTCGATGGGGACCGGCGTCGCGTCAGAGCTCGCGCTGAGGGAACCGAACGCGGGCCTGATCCTCAGAGCGCCGTTCACGTGCATCAGGGACCTGATCCTGGAGCGCATCCCGCGGCTGCGCACGCCGCTTGCGCTGATGCCCTGGCTGCCCCTCACCCGCTTCGACACGCTCCGCAAGATCCCTCACGTGCCCGGCCCGCTGCTGGTCATGCACGGTGATGCTGACGCCACCGTCCCCTACTGGATGGGGCAGCGCGTCTACGAGGCCGGGCCGGAGCCGAAGACGTTCGTGACGTTCCCCGACGCCCAGCACCAGGACTTCCCGCTGGAGATCATGATCCCGGCTGTGCGGGGCTACCTCGAACAGCTCGAGGAAGCCCCGGCAACCGCATAGCAGACGCAAAAGGCCCCCCGGTTCGACCGGGGGGCCTTCCCCTACTACGTTACGCGCGCGGGCCTACCTGTGGCGGGCGCGCTCTTCGCTGGCTCGCCAGCGCATCAGCGCGATGCCTCCTGCCGTGGCCAGGCCAAGGCCCGCGAACGCGGCCATCAGCCAGCGCGTGATCTCGCCCGAGGTCACGACGCCGCCGTTGATCCCGGAGCCGGCGACCGGCAGGTCAACGTCGTCGCCAGCCAGGAGCTCATCGCAGGCGATGCCGTTGCCATCCGGGTCCAGGTTGTGCGGGTCGCTCGGGTCCGAATCCAAGATGGCCTGCGCGATGGCCTGATCGGTGAAGTCTGTGCAGTCGAACGTGTCCTCCTCACCGCCCGTAGACGGCGTCGGCGTCGGCTCCTCGTCCTCGCCCTCGTCGCAGGTCACGCTTCCGTCCTGCGTACCCGCTTCGAGTGGTTGCGGGTCGCCGACGGTCGAGTCCACGATGAGCGGCACCGCGACGGCGAGCGAGCTGGTGCCGAGCGCCTCGCAGCGGAACGTGATCGATCCGAGGGAGCTGTCACCGGGCAGGCCGGATGCGCTCGCGCCCGTGATCCGGACCACGGTGTCGCTGAAGCTCGGGTTACAGACGCCTCCATTGTCCGGGATGCAGGCGACGGGGGTCACGACGCTCGGGTCGTACGTGATGTCCACGGTCCAGGCGCCCAGGCCCGGGTCCGGGATGCCCAGCGCGTCCACGTTGACGGCGGCCTCCTGGCCGACGCCGGCCGTGGCGCTGCCAGCGACAATGGTCGCGTCCTGGGCGGACGCCATCGTGACGACGGCGATGGTGAGCGCGACACCCGCGGCCGTTGCCGCGATGGCGCGCATTGCGAATCCCTTCAGTCCGTTCATCCTCCAACCAACCTTTCCAGCGCCCCACAACTGAGCGCTCTCTGGTGCGATGAGAGGATCGTACGGCGTATGGGAGCGAGTCTGAATCAGGGAACACCCTTACGACCGTAAGGGTGTTCCCCTAATTCCTTAAGGGTTCCGCCGCAGGGAACGGTGAAGGAGCCCCCATACGGGGGCTCCTTCAGAGTGTTTCTAGCTTAAGGAGTAGGTCTTACGGGCGCAGGCGAACCACGCCGTAGCCAACTGCCAGCACCGCAGCGCCGGCGACCGCGACGAGCGCGATCACCCACGTCATGCCGTTGCCGTCCGTGCTCGTGCCGGTACCCGTGGCCGGCGGCGCCGTCACAGGAGTCCCTGCCGGTTCGGCAGTGGGCTCATCCGTCGGCTCTGGCACGGCGCACTCGAAGGTGCCGTTCGTGACCGACGGCTCCAGGTCCGCGGGGGCGCCTACGGTGGCGTCCGCGAAGACCTCGACGGAGACCGTCAGGTCGCTCGAAGCCTCTTCGTCAGCACACTCAAACGTGATGCTGCCAAGGTTGGTGTCGCCTTCCAGGCCGCTCGCGCTGGCGCCCGTGATGCGCACCATGTTGTCCGCGAACGCCTCGTTGCAGACGCCGCCCTCTTCAGGCGAACAGTCCACAGCCGTGATCACGGTGTTGTCGTACGTGATGTCAACCGTCCACGCACCCAGGCCCGGGGCACCGACGCCTGTCGCGTCCAGGGTGACGTCCCCGGTCTCGCCCGGCGCCGCGGTCCCATCCGAGACCCCGATGCCGCCGTCCTGAGCGAAGGCCATCCCTGCCAGCATCAGCACTGCTGCCAATGCCGCTCCTACTCCTGCCACTATCCCTAGTTTCTTCATGCGATCCTCCTTGCGATCCTCCCTAGGTTGCTAGCTCCACCCGTTTTCCTACACAGGTAGACTCTGGATGAGATCCGCCACAAACTGCATGATCAGCGATGCATCGACGCTGTTGACCACCCCGTTCTCGTTGACGTCCGCGTTCTTCGGGTGCGCCAGTTCGAAGATGTCCGGGAACGCCTCCGCCTGCAGGATGAGCTGCGCGTCGATGATGTTGATCACACCGTTCTTGTTTACGTCGCCGATGACGTTGCCCGGCGTCGGCTGGATGGTGGGCGTGTTCGTCGGCGTGTTCGTCGGCGGCACGGTCGTGTTCGTCGCGGTCGGCGGCACGGTCGTGTTCGTCGGCGTTGCGGTCGCGTCGACCTTCTCCTCGTTGGAGAACGTGCACTCCACGTCCTCGCCCGCCTGGAGGTCGACCACCGCCGTCCGCGTCGCGGTGTCGAGGTCCAGGTTGGCCTCGTCGGTGCCCGTGCAGTCGAGATCGGCCAGGTTCCAGCCCGCGTCCTCGACCTCGGTGATGGTGTACTCGCCGGCCGGGAGCTCCTCGTCGTCGTCACACTCGCCGCCGATGAGGACGAACTCGGGGCCGAGGTCCGGCAGGTCCGTCTCGAACGTGAAGTCCTTGGCCGTGGCCGTGTCGGTCTCCTTACAGACCCGGATCGAGGCCGTCTCGAGGTCCGTGTCGATGTTCGTGAACTCGCACTCCACGTCGTCGCCGGCCTTGAGCGCGATCGTGACGGTCTTGTCGTCGACGTCGATGTCAGGGTCGTTCGTCTCGCCGGAGCAGTCGATCTCGTCGAGGACCCAGCCCGCCGTGTTGATCTCGGTCACTTCGTAGTCGTCCGGGTCGAGGTCATCGAACTCGATGCACTCGTCGCCGTCCGTGCCGTCGTTGTCGTCGGTCAGCGTGAAGTCGCCGAGGTCGCCCTCGAAGTCGAAGTCAACCGTGTCGTCCTCGGGGTTCGTGTCCTTGCAGATGGTGATGATGCCGGTGTCCCCGGGCTCGCCCGTGTTCGTCGGCGTGTTCGTCGGCGCGGCGCACTGCTTGTCCGTGCCGGCGAAGCTCAGGTTCGCGCTGAACTCGGACGTGTTGCCGAGAACGTCGGTCTGGGTCGCCGTCAGGAGCGCGTTCGGGCCCGGGACCTCGCAGAC